>Ga0208898_1001395_pt1 | contig 16016 bp, 22 predicted proteins | sample VirMetDEL_Mar_4_FD_184513 | JGI IMG/M metagenome (GOLD analysis project Ga0208898, IMG submission 184513) | Aqueous microbial communities from the Delaware River and Bay under freshwater to marine salinity gradient to study organic matter... | ecosystem: Environmental > Aquatic > Marine >...
GGATTAACGCGGTCGATGAGTTCCTTATGCGGCAGGTGGACGGGGACTCGGGCTTTCTCATGGACCCTGGCTGCACGCAGCTTAAATCCGCCATGATGGGTGGCTATCGCTACAAGATGCGGCAGGATGGGGTGATCGAAAAGAACAAGCACTCCCACGTTGCGGAGGCGCTCCAGTACCTCATGCTGCACATCGCCAATGCGGGCGAAGGGTCGTTTATGCCGCAGCGGCGGGAAATTAAGCGTATTGCGGCGGCAGGGTGGACTTGATATATTTTCCCTGCAGTTAGTTGTCACTCTCTCCTCTCTCCGTAGTATTTGCCCCCGGTTCCTCACCGGGGGCTTTTTTATGTATTGTTGCTTTGACTCGTGTATGCTATACGGAACCTGAAAAGTTCCTGTCAGTTGTATACGGAGCGGCTATGAAGAAGGGCAAGAACGGAAAACCGTACACCCGCATGTCCACGAATCCGAAAATGGACACGAGCGGCTTGGCTGAGAAGCCCATGGACTATGGGTATTTTGAGATTGAGTTTGAGCGCCCCACCATGCCTCTCAGCATGATGGTCAAGGAAGTCACGGAAAAGCGGATGAAATAATGGCTGGCCTAACTTTCCTCCGGGTAGTTGGTAACGATGAGCTTGCTCGCCAGGAGCAGGAGGCGTCGGACCGCGCACTAGCGGACCGGCAGAATCAGCCCGTCATCCTCGGGCTTACCGGCTACTTGCGGGAGTGTTGGGACGCGGCTCAGATGGCGAAGAAGCCCATTGAGCAGGAAATGCTCCGCGCCCTGCGGCAGCGGAACGGCGAGTACGAGGCCGACAAGCTGCAGCAAATTCACGACCAGGGCGGCTCCGAAGTCTACATGATGATTACGGAGGTGAAGTGCAGGGCCGCTGAGTCCTGGCTTCGGGACATTTTGCTCGACAGCGGCTCGCCCCCGTGGGACTTGCACGCCACCCCCATCCCCGATATGTCTCCCGCCCAGGCCCAAGCGCTGCAGGCGGAGTTCGCCGAGAAGGTGCTTAAGCTGATCCAGGCCACGGGGCAGGCGCCCAGCCTGGAGGAGATGGCGGAAATTCGGGAGATGGTCTCCCAAGATTACCGCTTCCGGGTGATGCACGAGGCGCAGCTCCGCGCCGACAAGATGAAGACTAGGATTCAGGACCAGTTCGCCCAGGGCGGCTGGGAGCAGGCGTTCAACGACTTCATTACGGACTTGGTAACTTACCCCTGTGCGTTTGTGAAGGGGCCGGTTGTTAGACGGCAGCGTAAACTTGGCTGGACCACCTCCATCACGGGGGAAACCGTTGTTGACGCTACTGAAGAGTTAGCACCTGAGTACGAGCGCGTAGACCCCTTCCGTATGTATCCGGAACCTGGAATCTCTGATATTTCAGAGGGTTACATATTCGAGCATCACCGCATGTCGCGGACCGAGCTGTCAGAGCTGATTGGCGTACCGGGCTATGACGACGATGCCATTCGGAAGATTTTGGAAGAGGGTAACGGTCAGTCGTGGATCAACGAAGACGTTGAGCTGATGAAGGACGAGGAGGAGCGGAAGTATTACTCCTACATGCGCCCGACGACTGAGTTCGACGCCCTTGAGTTCTGGGGCAAGGTCAGTGGTTCCATGCTTCGCGAGTGGGGCTTGTCGGAAGACGAGGTGCCTGACCCGGCCAAGGAATACGACGCGAACGTCTGGGTAGTGGGGAACTACGCCATCAAGGCTGTGCTCAACTACGATCCGCTGGGAGAGAAGCCCTATGCCAAGACTTCGTTCATTAAATGCCCCGGAGCCTTTTGGGGTAAAGGTATTCCCAAGATTATCGAAGATTTGCAAAGCGTTTGTAACGCGGCTGCGCGAGCTTTGGTCAACAATATGGGAATATCTTCTGGCCCCCAAGTAGAAGTCAACGTCGAGCGGCTGCCGCCGAACGAGGATATTACCCAGCTTGCCCCGTGGAAAATCTGGCAGACCATCAACGACCCCACGGGCTCCAGCGCCCCGGCGATTCGCTTCACCCAGCCTGACTCCCGCGCCAGCGAGCTGATGGCGGTCTACGAGAAGTTCAGCCGCCTTGCCGACGACCACTCGGGTATCCCTGCCTATGTGTACGGGGACTTGAACGTGCAGGGCGCCGGGCGTACTTCCTCGGGTCTGTCCATGCTCATGGGCGCCGCAGGCAAGGGCATTCGTCAAGTGGTGATGCACATCGACTCCGATGTGGTGAAGCCCGTGGTTATGCGTCAGTTCGTGTACAACATGCGGTACGACGAGGACGAGTCCATCAAGGGCGACGCCGAAGTGCTTGCACGGGGTGCTATCAACCTAGCGGTCAAGGAGACCGTGAACGTGCGCCGCGTTGAGTTCCTCAACGCCACAGCGAATCCGATTGATGCAGAGATTCTTGGTAAGGATGGCCGCGCCGCGATTCTTCGCGAGGTGGCTAAAGGTTTGCAAATGCCGGTGGATGAGATCATTCCTTCTCGGGAGAAGGCTGACTTCAAGAACCGCGTTCAGGCCAAGGCGGCACTTGCCCAGGCGGCTGCAGGACAGCCCGCCGAGGGTGGGGCGCCGACGCAACCGGACGGTTCTCCCAAAGGTGGAATGGACGCAAACACCGTTCAGAGCCGGGCAAGCGGTAGGGCCGTATGATTAGGCCCCCGCCGCAGGTCATTAAGACCCTCGCCCTTGTCTCTCGCCAGCACCCGGAGCTTCTGGAGTGGCTGGAGGAGTGGCAGATGCGAGAGCTGAAGCGGCTCCCAAGCGCAGTAGAGAACGTGGCAGTCGGTCAGGGACGCTGCCAAGTTCTGGGTGAAATCACCCAATTAGTTCAACAATCCCCTGAGATAGCGGCAAAGCTATAGCTCGCCGTCTAATCACGCATACCGACAGGAGCGTAAAACATGGCCCTTCCAGAGCAAGTCCGAAAGCAGACCGAGGCAGTACAGGAACTGTACAAGCAGTTGAACGATGATGGTGCGACCGGCGACGATCAGTCCGCCGAGGAAACCACTTCTGAAGCTGCTGAGGCAGACCGCTACGAAGCCGACGAGAATTTTGCGGAGGACAATGCTGCTCCGTCCTCGACCGGGGAGCACAAGTCTGAGGACGACAAAGCGTCGGAGGAAACTCTCCTTCAAAAGTATCGCACGCTCCAAGGCATGTACAACGCCGAAGTACCCCGCATGCACTCGCAGAACCGGGAACTTCAGGGCCGCGTACAGCAAATGGAACAGTTACTGGCTTCTCTTTCTGCACAGCAGAACGCCCCTCAACAGCCCGCTCAGGCGCAGAAGTATTTGTCTGACAAGGATGTAGAGGACTACGGCGATTCGATTGATGTGATGCGTAAGGTTACCCGAGAAGAACTCGGTGCCGTCGCGCAGCGCATTGCGCAGCTAGAGGGTCTTGTTCGGCAGATGCAGACCAATGTGGTTCCGCAGGTGCAATCACTTGCGCAGCGGCAGGCTGTATCCTCCGAGCAACAGTTCTGGGCCGACCTTGGATCAATGGTGCCGAACTGGCGTGAGGTGAACGACAATCAAGACTTCCAAAGTTGGTTGCTTGAAGTTGACCCCATGACCGGCTCTACGCGCCAAGCGTACTTGGAGGATGCACAGCGGAATCTTGACCCCCGCCGTGTCGCGAGCTTCTTCCGTACCTGGCTTGAGCGTAATGGACAAGCCACTGTTGCTCAACCCAAGCGTTCCGCTCAAAGCTCTGAGCTGGAGAAGCAGGTTGCCCCTGGCCGCTCACGCGGTGCGGGTAGTCCGCAATCTGGCAAAGGTAAGGTATACTCTCCCCAAGACATCCAAAAGTTCTTTGACGATGTTCGATCAGGAAAGTATAGAGGCCGTGAGCAGGAGAGGAACAAAATCGAACGCGACATCTTCGCAGCACAGCGAGAAGGTCGCATCCAAGTTGGTGCTTGATTAGAGGATTTTAATCATGAGCTATCCGGTATCTCCTGGCCGCCCTAACTACAGCGGCAACTTCATCCCCGAAATCTGGTCGGGCAAGATGATCGAGAACTTCTATGACGCAACGGTTCTCGCCGCCATCTCCAATACCGACTATGAGGGCGAAATTCGCCAGTTCGGCGACACGGTAAACATCCGCACGACCCCCGAAATCACGATCCGTGATTACGTCAAGGGTCAGGCGCTGACCGTGGAAAACCCCGACAAGCCGAAAATCCAGCTCGTTATCGACAAGGGCGAATACTTCGCTTGCGTTGAGGACGATGTGGATCAGGTCCAGTCGGACATCAACCTCATGGATACTTGGTCCAAGGACGCCTCCGAGCGTATGAAGATCAAGATCGACCAGCGTGTGCTGACTGACCTCCTCCCCGACATCGGTGCCTTTAACAAGGGCGCTACGGCTGGTGAGCAGTCTGCCTCCTTCAACCTCGGCACCACGGCTTCTCCGCTGCAGGTGACCAAGGATGGCGCTGGCGGCACGACCGCTGTTGTTGACCTCATGGTTGACCTCGGCACCGTGCTCGACGAAGCCAACTGCCCCGAGCAGGATCGGTTCGTGGTGATCCCGGCCAAGCTGGCTGGCCTCATCAAGAAGTCCGAGCTGAAAGACGCCTCCCTCACGGGTGACGGTACCTCCATCGTCCGTAACGGTCGCCTCGGTATGATCGACCGCTTCACGGTCTACGTCAGCCACAACCTCAAGGTGGACTCTGGCGGTAAGTACAACCTCATCGCTGGTCACAAGATGGGCTTCACCTTTGCCTCTCAGATGACGAACATGGAAACCATCCGCTCCGAGACCACCTTCGGTGACATCATCCGTGGTCTTCAGGTGTATGGCTACAAGGTCGTCAAGCCCGAGGCACTGGCTCAGTCCGTCATCCAGTTCGCCTAATCGCCTGACGTTAAGGAGGCATTGAAATGACCGCATATACCGATTCTCTCGGCTTCAACAAGGGGACTGCAGCCTATCCCGCAATGGATATGCCCGTAGTCAAGATGGAAGTCGTCCTCGACTTCGCTGCTATCGCAGCCGCTCGCTCTGCCGCTGGCGTCGCTGCTCTGGCCGCTACCGATACGCTGGAAGTTATTCCGCTTCCTGCGGGCTCCACGGTGCTCATGGCTGGCGCGGATGTGACCACGGCAGAAGGTGCTACGGCGACCATGGACTTGGGCGATGGTTCGGGGGCTACGACCTACCTCTCGAACGTGAACCTGAACTCTGTGGCCGCTAACGGCGCTACCGTAGCAGCTCCGGTGTTCTACGCTTCTGCAGACCAGCTCTACATCACCCTGGACCACAACAACATCGACACCGCTGTTGTTCGCGTCTGGGTTGTTGTGGCCGACTGCAACTAAGGGCGGGGGCTTCGGCCCCCTCCTATTTAGGAGGCTAAAATGGCTGTCTACAAAGGTGTTACCCACTCTAACCTCAAGGCAATTAACTTTGAGGCGGACACGGCGACGATCACGCAACTGAACGTCACTGATTCGGTCCTGAGCACGCGCAAGCGGTTCACGATTGCTGAAGTGAATGCAGGAGCGACGCTTGTAGCCGCTGTTTCTGGCAAGAGCATTCGCATGGTTAATTGTAAGGCCATCGCCGTTGGCGGTGCCGCTGCTGCAGTTACGACTGTTGATGTTCTTGGCACGCAGACCACCAGCCAGAAGCTCGTTGCTTTTGCCCAGGCGAACCTGACGCAGAGCACGGTGCTGACCGCTGGCGGTACTGGCGCAGCCGTTCTTGCTGATGGTGCCTCATTCGTCGCTAATGACGCAGGCACGGCAGTGACCGTAGGCAAGACGGGTAGCGATGTTACGACCGCTACTCACATCGACGTTATTTTTGATTACGTCCTTGAGTAACACTCCGGGGGGCTTTGGCCCCCCGACTCTCAGGAGCCGATGATGGCGCTTAAAACTGCTAACAACGCTGCTTCTATTATTCCCAACGCTGTAGCAAGCGGGGATACGACCGTTGTTGTTTCTACTGGGGATGGCGCCAAGTTTCCTATTCTTGGAGTAGACGACTACTACTTCATGACCATTATCGACACCAACAACAATTTTGAAATTGTTAAGGTCACTGCTCGCGCGGACGACACCATGACCATCGTTCGGGCGCAGCAAAATACTGCGGCGATGCCCTTCCCGGCCAATAGTCGTGCCGAGTTGCGCGTAACCTCTGAAAATTTCAACATCCAAGAACAAGACGTTCTGTTGCTCTGAGGGTGCGACGATGCCGGTATTGCTTACAAATAACGCCGAAACGACCCTGAATACGGCGATTAACGCATCCGAAACCGCCCTCGTGGTCGCTGACGGCTCTGTGTTTCCCACGCCCGGTACGGATCAATACTTCTACGCTACGCTGGTGAGTCAGCAGGGCACGCTGGAGATCGTCAAAGTCACGGCCCGCAGCGGCAACATCCTCACCGTAACCCGTGGCGCAGAAAGCACCACACCGAATGGCTTTGCCGTGGGCACGCGGGTTGAGGCGCGAGTAACCGCAGCCTCCGTGAGTGACATATTTGGGCCGCCTACGGTGGACAACTTTACTGGTACGGGAGCACAGGTGAATTTCACCCTTTCTGTTACGCCGACCAGCGAAAACTACACCATGATCTACATTGATGGTGTGTACCAACAAAAGGATGGTTACAGCGTCAGCGGGACCACGCTTACCTTTTCCGAAGCTCCGCCACTCAACAGCGGCATCGAAGTTGTCACGCTCCGCTACGACTAATCGTTCGAGCTTAACCTGGGGATAGACAAAGATGGCTTCTAACCTAACTGGCTCGACAATCGCGAGTACCTACAGCCAGCTCTTGCATGTAGATGGCGGCCCCGAGGCGACCGAAAAAACCGTTTACAGCGGCACGGGTACGGCGACCGCCGTCAAGATCGGCACCGTTTCTTTCTCCGTTGAGAACATCCAGCTCAACGGCAACACCATCACCACGCTCGACACCAACGGCAACCTCATCCTGGCCCCCAACGGCACGGGCTCGGTCAGCATCGCTAAGGTTGCCATCACGGGCGGTACGGTCACCGGCATCACGGACCTCGCCATCGCAGACGGCGGTACGGGCGCCTCCACGGCAGTGGATGCTCGTTCTAATCTCGGCCTCGGCACTATGGCAACTCAATCTGCCAGCAGTGTAGCGATCACCGGCGGGTCCATTTCCGGGGTGTCTTTCTCCGGCGTATTCACCGGGATTACGTCGATCACCTCGACTTCGTTCTTCACGGACGACGCGGCTGCGGGCCTGACCTTAACGGCCAACGATTTGCTGGCTGACGGCACTGACACCGACATCGACATCGACATTACGCCCAAGGGCGCTGGGGAAGTGAATATTCCCAAGGTAGACATTGACGCCGGAGCCATCGACGGGACTGTAATCGGCGGGGCTACCCCCGCAGCAGGTACGTTCACTGATAGCTTGGCAACAGATTCTGTTGGATTCACAACAGGCAACGGCGGTACGGTCACGCAGATCACAAGCCGCACTACTGGGGTGACCCTCAACGCGCCTTCCGGGCAGATCACGCTGGTCGCCGGGTCTATTTCCGGTCTCAGCTCGCAAGAGTTTACGCTGACCAACAGCTATATCGCCGCTACGGATGTGGTGCTTGTGACCTTTGGGTCTGGCCTTACGGCGACAACTTACGATGTGACGGTAACCGAGACCTCAGCAGGCTCGTGCAAAATCTCTATCCACAACGTGAACAACTCCGCTACGCCGACTGACACGCCCGTGATTAACTTCGCGGTCTTCAAAGGGGTAACCAGCTAATGGCCGAGTACAAAGGCAAGAACGTAACGCTGAACAAACCCAGCTACATTAGCAAAGGCCAGCCGGGCTACGGACGCAAGAAGTCTCAGGTCTATGTGAAGAACGAGAACGGACGGGTTGTGCGGGTGACCTTCGGCGACCCCAACATGGAAATCAAGAAGGACAACCCTGAGCGGCGCAAGAACTTCCGCGCACGCCACAACTGCTCAAACCCTGGCCCCAAGACCAAGCCTCGGTATTGGGCGTGCAAAACTTGGTAGGTGGTCATGGCTAAGTCTAAGCCCAACAACCCGAAGCTTTGGGCCTCCAAGGTGCGGCTTGCCAAGCAGAAGTTTGATGTGTACCCCAGCGCCTACGCCAATGCCTGGGCCTCCAAGGAGTACAAAAAGGCAGGCGGCACTTGGTCTGGCGCCGACAACAGGGTGAGCAAACGTGGCTAAGAAAGGCGGATTGGGCAAGTGGTTCGGCGAACAGTGGGTCGATATTAAGACCGGGGAGCAGTGCGGCCGCGCCCGCGCCGAAAAGTCCTCTCGCCCCTATCCCGCTTGCCGACCGAAGGCGGTCGCTTCGCGCATGAGCAGCTCGCAAAAGAAACAGATGGCGTCTGCCAAGACCAGCTCCAAGCGCAAGAATTGGCCTATCACTTCTTCAGGAAAGACAAGGACTGCATGATGCGTTACCTGCGAAACAAGAAAGACGGCTTCATCTACGAGTGGGACGCGATCCTCGCTAAGAACCCCCTTTGTGAAGAAGTCACGGAGGAAGAGGCGTACCCCGAGCGCTTTGTGAAGCCCGAAGCTGTGGAGAAGGTGAAGCGCACCCGGCGCCGGATCAAGAAAACCCTTGATTTGGAAACTAAAGACGTACCCGAAGAGCCGGTCTATACTATGGCGGAACTGGCCGAAGAAGCTAAACGAGGATGGCCTGAATGACCCCAGGGGAAATCATCACCGAAGTTCGGGCGCTGATCCAAGATACGCGGGCGCCCCAGCGTTATTCTGACGCATTTCTGCTTGGGTTTGTGAACCAGACTCTGAAGCGGATGGTGATGCTTCGCCCCGATCTTTTTGCCCTCATTGGTGACATTTCCACCACGGCGAACACGGTCCTGCAGTCCCTGCCCGCGGACTCCATGCGGCTGATTGAGGTCTTTCAGGTAAAGGACGGCAGCGCGGTGACTGAGGTCAGTCGCGACATGTTGGATCAGATGGCTCCGACTTGGGTCAGCGATCCGGCGGGTACGCCGGTGAACTTCATGCGCCATGTGCGCAATGCCAATCGGTTCTTCCTCTACCCCCGCCCTACGGCGGGCATCGTACTGGTTGGTGAGTATGCCCAAACCCCGCCGGATTACGCCCTGAACGACACGATTGACCTGCTGCCGGATGCGTTCTTCACCGCTGTGGTCGATGGGACGGTCTATCTGGCTGAGTCTGTGGATGATGAGCACGTTAATTCTGGACGGGCCAAGCTCTTCCAAGATTCCTTCCTTGCTACGCTAGGCGCTTCGCTACAGGCCCGCTCCGTGACCGATACGGAAGAAGGGGCTATGCGGGCGAATGAGGTGATCTAATGGCCGACCGTGACTTCACGACGCTTGTCCCTCGGGTGAACGCCAGCGTCCCCGGCTGCCCGCAGCCTACAATTTTTAACTACATCCGCGATGCGGCGATCCGCACCTGCGAGCGCACCCTGGCTTGGCGCTATCTCGTGCCCAAGTACAATCTGCTGCCCGGCGTGCATGAGTACCTCTACAACAAGCCCGACAACACCGATGTCCATGTGATGTTTGAAATGCTGGTCAACGACCTGCCCCTGGACCGTCTGGTGCTTGAGGAGGCGATTCGTCGCTTCCCCCAGTGGGCTGACCTGTACAGCGGTCAGCCTGCCTCCGTGCTCTGGAGCGAGACCCCTCCGGGCACCTACAACTCCTTCGACTACAACGAGGAGCTGTTCAACGGCGGCTCCCAGTTCGTGCTGCCCGAGTCGGTCGTTGCGGATGCAAGCACGCCGCAGGCGGTGTGTCAGCTATCTCCTGACAAGTACATTGTGCTTCCTCTACCTGATGGCGACCGGACCTACGAAGTGCGCATGTTCCTCGCGCTCAAGCCCAAAAAGACGGCTACAGCGATGGATGAGGTCATCTTCGACGACCTTGAAGAAACGATCATGCACGGCGCCCTGCAGCACCTGCTGGTGCTACCGAATACGAACTGGTCCGACCGGGAGCTGGCGAGCTATCACGCCCGGCAGTACACCTATAACATCGCTGAGCGCCGCGCTCGGGCAAACCTTGGAAACATGCGGGGCATGATGCGCGTGCGCATGCAGCCTTTCGGAGTCTGAAATGGCAGCCAAACGAATCCCTCAGCTTGATCCTGTCTCTGCTGCGAACGTCGATAACGGCGACTCGCTGGTGCTTTTCGATGCCGGTGCTGACGAGACCAAGCGTGTACTGCGCTCCAACCTCTACGGCGCGGGCGACGGCTCTGCGGCTATTGGATATAACCAAGGTGGCACAAACGCGGTAGACCGGAATGTTCTGGATAGGCTCCGTGATTCCGTCAGTGTTAAAGACTTCGGCGCTGTCGGTGATGGTGTGACGGATAACACGACTGCGATTCAAGCGGCACTTGACTACTGCATGGGTAATAATAAAGCTTTATTTTTTCCTGCGGGGACGTATTTAACACAACCCGGACTTGTCGCACTTACTAGCGGAACACCGAGCAGCGGCAATTTGATTCTTTTTGGAGAAGAAGGTTCTGCTCGTAGGCATTATGATATGCCGTCGCGTATAGTTTTTACTGATGACGGGAATACAACAGGCGGTATAGGGCTTGATAGCAATTACAGTGCGTATTTCAAATATCTTCAGTTTGATACGCAAGGCGGCGATACGCGTAACAAAACAGGTGATTTTATTGGGTATCGCGGTCCGGGTGGATCGTTCTGCGCTGAGCAATGTATATTTCTTAGCTGTTCGGGAGCTGCATTAAAGCTAAGAGATATTGGCTATGCGAGCATGGCAGATTGTATTTTTAGGTATAACAATATCGGTTTAGAAGAATACCTTGTTAATTGGCCTGCTAGCACGACAGGTTCTTTTGTTAGGGTACACGGATTTCAAAACGTAAATGTATTTAAGTGCCCAACGCTAAATCACTCTTCTTGGAAAGACTGTATTTGGGAATATAACAGCTACGGAGTTAATACATTTGCACAGAATTGCGAGTTTATAAATTGCTACGCTGAAGCCAACTACATTTACGGCGCTTATAGTGGATCGACTAGAGGTGCTGTCTTTATAGGCAACTATTCAAATTCACCGACCGATGCTTTTGTTGCTACGGGCAGCACAACTAACTTTGGTTTTGACGGTATCGGCGCTAGTATAATTAACCAAAATAGCGCCCAGCTAAAGCAAATTAAGTTTTATGACCGATCTGGAAATGACGCAGAAGTCATTAAAGCGTCCAACACAGGTTTTTCCGGTGTTACAGTTATTGAAAATACGGCTGGGGATGTAGTAGGTGTTGTACCTAAACAATTAGCCGCGCAAGTTTCTGGTTACGCAGACCAAACTATTATGTTCATGGTCAAAGGCGGCTCTGTTTATGGATCACCATCCGGTTGGACTATAACAAAAACGGGCACGGGGGTATGGCGTATTGATTGGCCTTCCCTAAAGACAGGGTCCGTAAGGTGGCCTTTTATCCAAGCTCAAGGCATCCCAGTACAAAGCACTTCTGTTGGCCCTGGGAACAAAGATATTTTGGCTTTTGTGAGAGCTAGAGACTCTGGTACGGGCGTATGGAACGCTTTTGCGAATATGAATATCGGTTTTGAAATTCGTATCTACGATGTCGATCCGACTACTGGGGTTATGACAGCCGCAGATGAAGGGGCAATGGTTCAGGTTTGCTGGTAAGGAGAAGCAAATGGCTCTTAAAGTAAATGCTAAGGTAGAAGCCTTTGGGAGAACGCTTGATTTCCCATCAGCATACGCAAAAGTAGAAAGTGTGCGGGCAGATAAAAACTACGTCGAAGCAAACGTAGTAGTTAAGGACCAAGCGAACGGAGTAGTTTTGTCCTCCGAGCAATACTATTTTGCTTCAAACCTTGAAGGGGCAAACTTTATTCAACAAGCTTACGAGCACCTTAAAACCCTTCCTGAGTTTGCTGGCGCGGAGGATGCGTAATGTCGATTAAGAAGAACGGCGGCATTTTCGGTCGCAATCCGACCTACTATAACGTCGAGGTCGAAAATGATCTCCGAGTAGGCGGTGATCTCATCATCAATGGCGAGACCGTTACCGGGCTTGATTTTGAAGGCTCATGGGATGCCAGCACCAACACGCCGGATGTGACGGCTTCGCCGACCGTAGGCCAGTTCTGGATTGTCTCTGTTGCGGGCAGCACGGACCTCAGCGGCATCACAACCTGGGATGTAGGCGACTGGGCGCTCTATGACGGCTCCGCGTGGCAGCGGGTAGAAGGCGGCGGGAACGGCACGTTCACTAAAGTCAACGTGGACAACTTGCAGCTAGACGGCAACACGATCAGCAGCACGGACACTGACGGCGATGTTATTCTTGCGCCCAACGGAACTGGGCAAGTAGAGATTACAGGAACTCAGCCTGCTCGTATGTACGGAGCCGGGGGCAGCGGACTTATAAAAGGAGATGATCTTTTTACCATATCATCTTCGGGCAAATTAGCTTCTTCACTCAAAAGCACCGGCGCCGCTATTATTGTGCTTGGCTCCGAAAGTGCAGGCGGTGGAGCGCAAGCGGGAACCAATATTCAGTTCTGGACTAACGAGAATGGGTATACAAACACCGTTGTTGGTTTGAGGGCGGTAATAAATAGAAGGGGCGGCTTCGTCACTACGCCCATTGCGGATGGGACAACTGTTTTCAACGAAGACGGTGTAGACGCCAACTTCCGCGTCGAATCTAGTACAGACCCCAGTGCGTTTTTTATAGACGGCGGGACAAGCGACGTAACAATCGGCTCGGGCAACCTCATCATCGGCACCTCGGGCAAAGGCATCGACTTCTCCGCCACCGCTGGCACTGGCACCAGCGAGCTGCTCAACGATTATGAGGAAGGCACTTGGTCTCCGACTTACGATGACACTGGGGGCACTGGCTCTTATACCCAAGATGTCTCCCGTGGTTTGTATACAAAAGTTGGGAATAAAGTAACTGTTCATTTTGAGGTCAGGACTGATGCTGTTTCTGGTGCAACTGGGGATGTAATAATTACTGGCCTTCCTTTTACTCCGTCTGGGACAGACTACAATGAAACAGGTGTTGGGGCTGTTGCTGCTCTAACTATTCAAGGATTTACAACACAAGCGCCGACAGCTTGCGTAGCACAAGTATCTGGAAATATTGCCTTAGTTTACGACAATGGTGGCGTCACAGCGAACCTTCCAGCGGCAAACCTTGGGACTGGCACAAACAGCAACAGACTGCGTGGAACAGTCACCTACCTTATCGCATAAAGGATCGGATCATGGCGCTGACAAAAGTTTTCAACAGAATGATCGAAGGCTCTGAGATCAATATAAAAGATTTTGGAGCGGCCGGTGATGGCGTCACTGATGATGCTGCCGCAATCCAGGCGGCCGTTAATGAACTTGGGACTGGTCGTATTGTATTTGATGGCAACAGCACATATGCAATCGGCTCAACAGTTACAATCCCCCAAGGTGTTTTTGTGGATGCTCAATGGGCGACTATTAAGCCAACATCGGATATTGGTTGTTTTGTGCTTCGTCAAGGCAGCCAGCTAAAAGATGTTCGGGTTGATGTAACAGCACTTACTTATACAAAAGCGGCAGTAACTTTGTCTCCGACTACAAATGTTCGAGGTGGTGAATGGCCTCAGCCGTGGGTTGATGGCTTAAATGTAGAGTTTACTGGCCCGTCCCCGACCGATGGAACTGCGCTAAAATTTGATGCAACGTCATACTATATCCAAGAAACAATTATTGACAATGTTGTTGTGTATTTTGGTAATCAAGCTGTAAGTCTAACGGCTGGCGCGGGTGAATATTGCAACGGCAACTATATTAAAGTAATTGCGCACGATAGTGTATATGCAATTTACGAAGATGATGCTGGCGGCGGACCTGTTGCTGGTAACGTATATGAGCTAATCGCTGAAAATAATGCTAACAACTGTGAGGTTCAACTAAATGAAACTGCAACAGTAAATGGCGCATTGTGGGATCGTGCTGTTCTTACTTTCAAGGGCGATTATAACCGTGTATTTTCTGGTACGGGGCTTGTAAATGATAATCTAACTGATGAAGGTGAGTTTAATTCAATCCAAGGCAAAGATGTAGAGTATTATTACAACAAACGCAGCAAGCAGCTTTACTCAGATAATCGCAGCAATCTTCGTCTTCGTGGGTGGGGTGAGTACGCCGACGATTTTATGACCGGAAAACTCGGCAATAGCACTATGGTTGTTGATAGCACTAGCGGATCGGGCACAGTTGTTTTTGACCCACAAGACTACGGTGGAGCTAATAAAAAATGGGTAGGTATGCGGGTTCGTTTGACGACCGGGGCAACGTCTGGCGATAGTATGTGGATGCGTTGGTCTGATAGTGGCCTTATGGCTGGGCACGACCCTGTGTATTTCTGCACCGCACACATCCAAGAAACTGCCGATGCTTTGCATGAATTTGGTTTTTATAATGACAGCAACAATTACATACTTTATCGAACTGATGTTAGTGCGGGAACAATCACTCCTCGGGTCAAAGCTGGCGGCACGGAAACTGTTGGGACACCTATAAGTGTTACATTCAATCAAATCTTTTGGTTCCGCATCGTAGTAACAAATACTTCTGTAAAGTTTGCAGTCGGCAATTATGCGACAGGTTCAAATAATGTTGGGGATGGTATTTATAATCTTGGAAATGAAGAAACAATCACAACAAATATCCCTACGGCTCTAAAATTAATGCCGCGCACTTATATTGAAACATCTACAACAGCAACAAAAACCCTAAATGTTCTAAACACTCAGATAAATTGGTGTTCTGGGTATTTAGTTCCTTAATACCCCTAGAGGGTGGACAGTCCAGCCAAGGAGATAAAAATGGCACTTTCTGAAGAAACCAAGAACGACAAAGTTGAAGTGCTGCAGCTTGCTGCAGGCTACCCGGTTGTGCAGGTGCGCACGGCGACGATCATCAAGCGCGATGATGTGGAAATCAGCCGTACCTATCACCGCCACATGCTTACCCCGGATGCAGACCTCTCTCAAGAGGATGCGGATGTCGTAGCTATCGCGAGCGTGGTGTTCACCGACGAAGCCAAGGCTGCCTACGCAGCGGCTCAAGAAGCAGCAAAACCGCCTGCTGAGGAGTAACGATGAACTCAATCCGCATCCTTCATCCGATCTTCCACAAGATTCTGAGCAGCGTGTTCAATGCTGACCTGCACTTTGGAAACTTGGAGTTGGAAGATGGGTTTAACTTGCTGCAGGAAGATGGCAGCCTAATCAATCTGGAGTGACCTATGGACACGATCCTGGCTTTCTTTGAAGCGTTCCCGGCATGGCTCACGGCCATCACCAGCGTTGTCACGGCAGCAACGGCGATCACTGCGCTCACGCCCACGAAAGTGGATGACCAGTACATTTCCATCCTGCTCCGTGGCCTCAACGTCCTGGCGGGCAACGTGGCGAAAAACAAGAACGCAGACGACGAGTAACGAAGGGCGTGATGAGGGCCACCAATGTCAGCTTTGGACGCCGTTACGGCCCTCTGGCCGATATTTCTTGGCTTCGTTACGTTGGTGATTGTGCTGGCGAAAATGCACGCGGACTTGGAAACGGTCAAAGAAAAGATTCGCGTGCTGTTCGACCTCTGGAATGGGCGGGATAAGTAATGTGGCAGGCGCTAGTAGCTCCGGTTGCTAACCTCCTCGACCAATTCGTCGAGGACAAGGACCAGAAAGCTCGCTTGGCGCATGAAATTGCTACGATGGCGGAACGCCATGCGCAGGAAAGTGCGCTGGCGCAGATCGAGGTCAACAAGGCCGAGGCCGCGAGTCGCAACCCGTTTGTGGCTGGATGGCGTCCTTTCGTTGGTTGGACCTGTGGAGTGGCGCTCGCATGGCATTTCGTTTTAGCGCCCTTCGTGATATTTGTTGCAGCATGGTCTGGGGTACAATTACCCGCATTGCCCGAGTTCGAC
>Ga0208898_1001401_pt1 | contig 15995 bp, 10 predicted proteins | sample VirMetDEL_Mar_4_FD_184513 | JGI IMG/M metagenome (GOLD analysis project Ga0208898, IMG submission 184513) | Aqueous microbial communities from the Delaware River and Bay under freshwater to marine salinity gradient to study organic matter... | ecosystem: Environmental > Aquatic > Marine >...
AAGCGTTGCTGTTGCTCCATTTAATTCAAACATATAGTTTAGTCTTTTATAAATTCAGTTGTCCATTCAGTGTTACCACTTGGTAAACCTGCTGTAAAATCAAATTTTGATTTAAAAGGTTTTATTTCTTCTGTAGTTCTATATTGGCTTTCTACGCCAGCGGCAAATTGTAAAGAGTTTCTCATTGCTTTTTTATCACCAACTTTAAATCTAGTTCCCTCTATTTCAGTAACCCCATCACTCATTACAACTAAAAATTCGTTTGTTTCAGGGTCTTTTCTAAATTTTCTATCCGAAGGTAATGTTATAGAAAGAAGATCGTTTAAAGTTATATTATCCTTTGCAACTAAAGCGTCTATAGCCTTGTTTGTAGCTTCAAAACCAGCTTGTTTAGATCCAGGTTTTATAATGTTTATTTGGTTAGTATAAGCGGTATTTCCCTCGTCCCAACCATCTTTAACAACTTCAGATATAAATGTTTCAAAACCTTGTCTATAAGGTGCGAAACCTTCTTTTGTTTTTAAATTTTCTCTTTGATCACTAACCAACCAATCTTCCATAGACATTTTAGGAGCTACTTGCTCTTTAACAACAGTATCTATATAATTGCCATCATATTCATCAAAACCATCAAAAGCCATATCAATAACACCTTGGTTACCTATCTTTTTAAATAATCTATTAATTTTTCTACCAGATCTTTTAGGATCCCATCCTAAATTTTTAAAACCTAAATTTCTTTCTTCATCATAAAGTTTAGCAATACCATCAGCACCAACAACGTCTGTTAGTGAATATTGTGGAAAGTCAGGAGTTCTAACATGCTTATCTTTTGCTTTATCAAAAAATTCTAGTTCACCACCGGTGACTTTAAAACCATCGTAATCACCAGCATAAACACTAGTTAAAAACTTATTGTCGTTGTAATTTAAAGAGGTTGATAAATCGTCTTTATCTTGAATAAACTCAACTCTATTGGCTAAGTGAGATTCTAAATTTTTGTTTAAGTTTATAAACCCTGTTTTTATACTATTCATTTTGTCAATAGCTTCTCTATAACCAGGATCTCTTGGGCTTAACTTAGATGCCACGTCAGCCGCTGCTGCATATTCTTCTTTAGCGTCTCTTAAATATCTTTCTACTTCAGGTCTCATACCTTCAGGTAGTTTTTCTATATTAGCACCAGGTGGTAAAGCATTTATAAACCTGTCCATTTTATTATCAGCTATTTCCATTTCTTTTAGAATACCAGTAATAGCAGGTTGCATAACAGCTCCGTAATCTATAAACTGTTCGCCTGTACCTCTTGACGCTTGTATAAGCGCTTGGTTTGCCATAATTGATTGTTGTCCTTTTTTAGTTGCCATACTTTATTGATTTAATGTTAAACCTTGAAATCTATACGGATTAAAAAGTCCAGTTTGTTGACTAAACCCAAAATTACCAAAACCTGGTGATAAAAAGTTTTGTTGTGGTGGTAAATAGTTTAAACCCTGTATAGAACCAGTTTGTAAAGTTGGAGCACCTGTGATAGCTGGTGTTTGAACTCCTCCAGCACCGCCAAACATACCATCAAACTTACCACTAATGCCCATTACTGCTAAACTACCAATACCACTAGCCACAGCTTGTCTTGCTCTTGCTCTTGCTAAATTAGCTTCAGCTAATCTTTGTGACTCAATACCGAATAAAGTTGCTGTTTTACTAGCTTCTAACTGTCTAGCTTGTAAAGCGCCTTGTCTCTCTAAAGCATCTATTCTACCTTGTGCCTGTGCTGCTAATCTTTTGTTTTGAGCTTCTTGCTGCCCTATAGATGCTGCAGCTTGTTGAGCGGCCACTGTTTGCTGACCAGCTATAGCTTGGGCTAACCCACCAATACCACTACCACCAGCGGCTTGTTGAAGTCCTGATAATAAATTAGCTTGTTGCTGTTGTTGTTGCTCTCTAATAAATTCAGCTTGCTGTAAATTTACAGTTAAATCTTCATATGGATTTTCCATATCAGCAAATAAATTGCTAGTATCTAGAGACTCATACTTAGCTCTCATCTCTTCTCTAGCAGCTTTAGCTTCTCTTTGCTCTCTACGTCTACGTTTACTACCCATCAATCCTGATAGTATACTAGCGCCAGCTTGAATAGCCATTAATTCTGTTCCAGTTATTGCCATTTTTATTGTTTATTTATATTATAATTACACTTTTTACGCATTATTTACTACTTTCGCTAACGTCTGAACTAACTGCAAAAAGCTCCGCGTGTTGTGTTGAATCGTTTGTCATTTCTACTTCTGCATAGTAACCCATTATGCCTGGTGTGTTTATGTTTGTGTTTTTAGCAAAAAACAAATAATCGCCAGCGTTTGGCAAAGGTATTGTTGATGATGCTGTATTAATCTCAATAGTGTTAGTAGAGTTGTTTATACTTATACACTCACCTATTAACTTAACAGAACCAGATTGTTTACCGCTGTTTATAGTAGTAAAATATATGTTGTCATAGGCACCAGTTTGAACACCCGTGGCAACACCAGTTGGTTTTGCTTGTAAAGAAACATTTATAGGATTGTCAAAAGAATATGTTACTATAGGCATTATTGTTGTGTTGTTATTATATCGTTAATATTTAAGCTTGTAGTTGTATCTGAAGAACCGTGGAATAAAATAGTAGCCAAACAACTAATAGTAGCTACTTTAGTACTTTGACTATTATCTATATCTATTGAAAAATCTTCCATAGCTATTACTGTTCCACCGGTTAGTTGTATTAATTTACCTTGAACAGCAGCGTTAGAAGTCCAAGCGGCAGTTGTAAACTCTTGAGAACCTAAAACTATAGTATAACCCGGTGCAGATGTTGAAGCTGTAAAGTTTATTAATGTTGGTCTATAACTTGGTAAAATAGAGTTATTTCTATTAGCTTCGTTGGTGTCTGTAAATGTGTTTTGACTTAAAACAAAAGAACCAGATGCTGGTGGATTATTATTAGTTATTGAAAAAGTAACTGTAGTAGCATCGTATTGATTTATAGAGACTGTTTTAGGAGATTGTCCATATAAAGCACCTTGAAAAGAGTTAGACGATGTTTCTGTAAGTATTATGTTGTAAATTAAGTTTGAAGTGGTAGATGGAAAGCCAATACCGAGTTGAAATAAACCATTACTGCCTATAGTAGCTGTAAAAGATCCACTAAAAGTTAAAACCGTGTTAGCACTTAATGTTTGTGCTGTACTTAAAACTATACCAGTGCTTGTTATAGATGCTACTGTAGGCGTTCCACTTATACCAGTTCCAGAAACTGTCATGCCAACATGTACGTCTGGATTGTTTGTTTTCGTAGGCACTATTGTTGAGCTACTTACATTAGAAGCTACAAAACTAGTTGTTATTGGAACATCTGCACCACCATTAATTCTAACTCTAACAGTAAGTGTTGCGTTGGCATCACCATTTATCGTTAGCAATCTTTTTTCACCATAACTAGGTATAGGAGATTCGTCTATTTCGTAAGAATATATTTTATTTGTAGAAACAACTGGTATTTGCTCTGCTCTGGAAGTAAAAGCTATAGTATCTGTAGAACTTTCAAATGGAAATAAATATCTAATAGTAAATTCTCTAGCTGTAAGATCTCCAGTTTCTAAAGAACCAGTGTCAACAGTGGTAACGCTATAATTATTAGGGTTTCCAGTATTGTCAAAGTTAACTTCTGGGGCTTGGTTAAAAACAAAACCATTATTTACAGTTACTTTTTTAGTAAAAAGAACTTTTGTTTCATTTGGAAAACCACTAATACTATAAGTTGTATTGTTGTTACTTAAAGTAGCATCAACAGCTGTTGTTATTTCAGTGCAATTTTGTAGTATACTAGTTATATTAGACATATTTATTTTTTAAAGTGTAACAGGTTCTGGTCTAGCGCTACCAATTATTCTAAAAGAACGAGACTCGTCATTAGTTGGCATTGCAGTGTCAAAGTTTATGGTAACATACACCAAGTTGTCGTTGCTATAAGGAGTAGCAGTGCTATCTGCAAATGTAATACTACCAATACCAGTAGAAGTATATGTAGCGTCTTCTGAAAAATCAGCCCCAGCTATAACATACCTAACATTGTTTATAATTCTAGGTCTTATTATAAAAACTTGCGCAGTGGGGTTTGAACCAGCTATAGAGTTTACAACAGTTGTTTTAGTTCCGTTAGGTACTCCGTCACCACCAGCCCAATCGTATATTGCTTGGTGATCTAAAGAATTATCTATTAAATGACCATTTAAAGTTAATTCATAGTAGTCGCTTGTACTACCACCAGCTTTTACAAATCCTAACCCTTGAAATGATTTTTCAGAAATATCATTAGTAGTTGTTCCAGTTGAATTACCTTGTATATAATTAAACCATTTATTTTCTTTATCTAAAAAGTATGGTATTGTTCCAGAGTCTAAGTCGGTTGTAATAGAATTATTATACCAACCTTTAGTTTCTACTTGATCTTCTTGCCCAGAAACCGTGCTGTAAACTCTAGAAGTTGTGCCCTCGTAATTTAAAGTTCTAAAAGTTTTTACAGAAGAAAAACTAGTGTTAAATATAAACTTAACTTTAGAAGCTGTAAAAGTACCATAATACGTGTTTCTTTCTTCGTTAACGCCGTGTTTCCAAAGCTCACCATTATACATGGTGTAGTAAGCGCCATTTAAAGAAACTCCAGATTCTGGTATAAAAGATTTAAAACTAGTCCAACCGTTTACTCTTTCTGTAAAACTAACTGTTTTGTTTAACGATGTGTCTTTATATTTCAAGGTTAAATTATAAGTATCTTTAGTTTCGTCATAACTACCTAGTATAAAGTTAGATCCTTTTATATTCTTTTTAAAATAATCTAACATACCTTTTTCAGCTATATTTGTTATACCATCACCAGACAATCTTAAAACTGCTCCTTTCTTTTGATCTGTATAATAAACTCTATAACCGTAATTAGCAAAACTTTCTGGGTTTTTAGATATACCATAATCACCTACAAAAGGTATTACTTGTCCTAAAACACTATCTGTAGCTAATAGTTGTGGATTGCCATCAGCATTAAACAAAGCGTTTTTATCAACTAAAACTTTAACAGTTTTGTCTTCGCAAAAAGTAACCATGTTTGTGTTTCTTGTAAATAACTTCTGTATAGAACCATATTCAGGACTTAGTTGCTTTGTTATTTTTTCTGCTTGAATAAACTGGTTAGAGTTATTAACACCATTTTTATTTGAAAAAATACCAGAGTATATTAAACCTGTTTTTATATTTTCTTCCTTATAAGTACCAGAAAAAGTTGAAGAAACCTTAGGGCCTTTATCTATAATAGGTGCGTTAAAATCGTCTCTTATTCTATTAGACTCTACACCGTTGCCAAATGCAAAGCAGTTAAACCAGTTTAGATTTACAGGGCTTAACTCAACCACAGCTTCACCATTAGAAATATCTTTAGCTATAACAAAATCCTGAACAAAATCAGTTCCAAAATAATTACTTCTATAGTTACCACCGTTATACATTTTAACAACCGTACCAGCTGGAATGTCAGCTGTTACAGTGCTGTTTAGGCTTATTTGTAAAACAGGGTCTGTATTTACCTGTGTTATAGTTGTTGTTGGAAAATCTGAGTTAGTAGTACATGTTATATTATATCCAACTTTAGGTATTAAAATGCTGTTAGGTGTTTCGTAAAACAAATTTAAATCTGCAACTTGTTCTTTTGGTTCTATTTCAAATATAGCAGCGTCTTTTGTAAAAAAAGAATCGTCATTAGGTAAAGTTTCGATTATTTGAAGCACCTTAGTATTGTCACCACCAGTATTTAATGGGTTTGATAACACGTTAAAACTACTTAGTCCATTAACAACAGATTTGTCTAAAGTAAAATTAAATCTAATCCCGTTAACAGCTTCTAAGCCAGTAGCACTACTATTCACGGTGCTAGTAAAATTTTTAACCGGTTCTATTGCAGAAGAAACTACAGTGTAAATATTGTCAGGATCATCATACCATCTAAATTTTAAACCAACACCTTTTATCATTTTTTCATAAAAACTAAAAGTATCAGGATTAAAAGAACTTTGGTTTAATTTATCAACAAAGTTATAGGCGTTATAAGTCCAACCACGACCAAAATTATAAAAAGACGGTATTCTACCAAAAAACCTAAACGAAACGTTAAATTGACCCGCTTCAAAACCATCACCAGTAATACCACTACTACTTTGATCGTCATCTTTACCCCAAGCTTGAGCTTTATCAACAGCCCAATATTGAACTTTAGAGTTTCTCATAGGATTTAAATTAAAAGTACTTGGTAAAGTTCCTTGTGTAGAATCGTAATCTGAAATAGTTCCAAAAACAAAATTCGTTATGTCATAGTCATCGTTGTCAACGGTAAACGTGTTTGTAGTAGCACCACCGTCCCACTCTATAAGTCTCATGTTTTGAGCTGCAGAAACATAGTTTAAAGCACTTGATGTATTTTGAGTTTCTAAAACATACTCTTTTAAAAACTCGTCACTTTTTATTTTTAAGAAAAATCTACCTTTAAACTCAGATCTTAACTCGTTATTTACATTTTCAAAATACTCTAATTTAAAAGTACCATTGTCTGGGTTAGGACTACCGCTGATATTAAAAGTTCTTAAAAATCCAATATCTTTTTGTAAAGGTGTTTTTAAAGTAAAAGTATAATAATCACTAGCGCCTGTTCCAGGAGTTCTAGTAACGTTAGAAACCTCGTAAAAATCAGACTGAATACTATCAGTTGGTTTTGAAATTTTTAAATATTTTTCTTTAGGACCTGTTGTCCAAGTGCTTACGTCTTTTAAAGTTGTGCTACTTAACACACTGTAAGCAATGTCTATAGTAATAGATTGTATTTGCGGATAATTAGTTGCTGTAGCTGTACCGCTACCGTCAGGTCTACCAAAAGTAACGCTATTAGCAAAGCCTAAAGATTCTTTTTTGTATTTTATAGAGTCTGGCGCTTCGCTTTGTTTAGCTAAAACTTTGTACTTTACCGTGTCGCCATTTGCGTTATAAACAACATCATTAGAACCGTGTGCTTTTTTTAATATTATATAATCGTCTTCACTAACCTTGTTAGTTTCGTTTGAAGCAAAAGAAAGCCAAACGTTACCATCAACATCGTCATTATAATATCTATCTAAAGCTATATTGTAATATTCTTCAGAATTTTCTTTAATATAATATTTTAAATGTGTTGCCCAACTAGGAGGTGTTGATTGCAAACTAGCTGTAAGACGGTTTTTTGTATTAGAATTTATTTGTCCTATCTTTAAAACAGCTCCGCTTGAAGAAAAAACCGGTGTTTGTCTACCAAGTTCATCTAAAAAAGAAACACCTACTTGATACTCTCTTATTGATTTAACAGATTTACTGTATTCACCAGCTATATTTGTGGATAGTGCGTTAAAGTTAAATTTAACTCTTTTTTCAAAATAACTAGGTACGTCTCTTTGTTGAAAATAATTTCCATATATAATTCTGTTGGCAGAAACCTCTTGAGCTAAAGCTTTTGTAGGAACATTGTCATAATGTCTTAATAGTTGGTTTGAGGGGAGTATGGAGAGTATAGTTTCTTGTAATATTTCAACATCGCCAATACCGTTTAACAAACCTTCTGTAGTGTTTATGTTTCCTAACTGTTTGTTTGTTTGTATTGTCTGTGCAACGTAAACATTGTTGCTGTTAGAATTTTTGACTAGTATATCAACTTCTACAGCATCTACAGCTTTGTAATCAAAATTAGATAAAACTATACGCTTAACGTGGTTTACCATTGCTAAATTGTGACCTTCTTCAGAATCATACTCATAACCAGAAGGACTTGGTAAAAAAGCCACCTCAGTAAACGGTGACATTGCAGAGTACTCGCCGTCTGCATATTTCCATCTATAAGCAAATCTTGGAAAAACATTTTCATAAATGCCAGTTTCTTGCTCTAAAGTAGCTTGCCATGATATACCTGTTTCACCAACCACACCACCACCTAAAACATCTAACAAGCTGTTACTTATACTTAATATTGTAAAGTCAAATCTACCGCTATTAGCAGAAAAAGTATTTAATAAAACCCTAACCTGTAAAGGTCCAGTGTTGTCTTCTGCTAACGCGTTATTTGTTGCCGATAGGTTGATAATATCACCTTCTTGAAAGGCGTGTGAGCCTTGGAAATATAACTCGTAAACTCTTACGTCATCTCCATTTTGATCTACAAGTTTGTCTGAAGGTGGGTTTGTGTTTGTATTTTGGAAAAAAGGACCAGTGGTGTTAACTCCAGGTGGTTTTGTTAATATAGTGCCATTAGCATCTTTGTATAACCAAAAGCGATAGTTTGGTATAATTATATTACTAGGATTTGGAGATGGGGTTTGAGGAATTGTATAAACAGGCACATTAGAAACTATACCGTCTCTAGTAGTGTCACTTAAAGTAACAGTAGGCGCGTTTAAAGGAAATCTTCTAGCAACGGTTATGTCTCTTGCTTTAGGTATATTTCTATTAAAACCATTTATTATATAAAAAGTTTTTTGAGCAAATATAGCTGATTTACTAGCTAATTCTACTTTTATATTAGAGTTAATACTCGGCACTGAAGACAGTGTCACGTTAGGGCTTGTATACGTAAAAGAAGTATCTTCAACGCTATCAATAAAAACTTTTATATCACTAGCATTACTTGGTGTTGTTGAAAATCTACTACCTAAAGAATTTCCAAAAACAATACCATCATCTAAAGAAAACGTGCCTTTAGTCACGACTACATTATCAATAATCATGCTACCTGCAGAGTCAACTTCTAAGTGAAATTCATTTCCAGTATTACCACTTAGTGTAACTGTATGGCTTGAGCTAGCCGTTGGAGTTATCCAAGCACCTACAGCACCAGGAAGTCTTACTCTAACTTGGCCAAAAGCATAGATACTAACCTCGAAAGTTACTTTAACACTAGTGTTGTTTGCTAAACCGGTAATGTTTTGGTAAATACTTATGTCAGCGTTTTGAGCGCCACTAAATTGAACATGACCATTTGCAAGATCAGTGTTAGCGGGGTCAGTGGCTGTCCACTCCGTAACAGGGTTTGTAAAACCACCATTAGAAACTTGAGTATAAATTTTTCCATCTATAGTATCTACCAAACCATTCTTCATGGTTTCAATGTTTATTTTCTTAGGCTCACCAACATTGTCTGTCCAAAACAATATTCCATTTAATATATTTATACCGGTTATATAATTGTTATCTGAAAAACCAAGTATAGCGTTATTATTATTTTTATTAGCATCTACAAGTATAGGTGATATATCATTAGATAACAAATCATATTCTACAATGGCATCTGTATTGCTACCAGATATAAACCATATAATTCTATCGTTTTCAGCGTCTACTATAGAACCAACACACGTAGCACCGGCAATACCCGTAGCATTCATAGCAGCGTTACCTTTAGAGTTTGTTAAAGCGCCTACGTTGTCACTGTCAGACGATGCAACTTCAACATTCATTGCATCTCTGTACTCACCATTAGGTACTAATCTTTCGTCAAGGTCTTTATTCATTTTCCCTGACGTAAAAGTATTTTTAATCTCCGGCATATACTAGTGTTTTATTTGTTTTGACTTACCTCTTAGTATTTGGCTTATTTCTTCTAGTTTAATATTTGATAATCTTAGTTTTGCGTTTCTAATAGCTGCAAATCTTTCTTTTTTATATCTATTAACTATGTTTTGTGGTATATTAGCCCTTGTAGACATTATAGCATAAGCTATAGATTTGTACATTGCTTCTTCAGCAAACTTATGTACTTGCATTTCTGCATCTGTACCCAAACTATCACTTATATATTTTAACGTAACTGTAATTCCAGAAAAACTAGAGCTAAAATGTATTTTTCCTTTTAATGGGTCAATATAATACGAACCATTCATTTGTGAGTATTGCGGATCTAATCCATATCTTTGCCCTATATTTAAATCATATAAATTACTGTCATATTGATCTTCATCTATATTAATTATGTAATTATCTGTTTCTGTTTTGTAATTATCCCAAGTTGTAGAATTGTCTGTTGTAGCTAAATTACCGCTACTATCAAAAGTATATGCTTGGTTATTACCAGCGTCTTGAATTATTTTAAAAGGATTAGATGTTTTAGAAACAGGGTATATAATACGCTCTATACCCGCATTATCAGTATAAGTTAACTTTACATAGTTAACATAATCTTGTGGTAATACCATTGTAAGTGATGGTGGCACTATTATTTCTTGAGATTTTGTAGATTTAAAAGTATCAAAACTTAATTCTTGTAATGCTCTTTGTGCATGAAAAGCAACATCAGTTCTTTTTACTTTTTTCAACATTTTATCGTCACCAACATAAGCGATTATAAATTGATCTATTATATTTTCTAAAGAAGTAAATTGATATTCACCAAATATACTAGGTGATGCAGTGCTATAATACTGTTGTTGAGTTTGATTTATAAATCCCATTTATTATATTTTTTCTTGTTGAATGTTTTTTATTTGTTCTTGCGATGCTATTTGATATAGCTGTATATTTTCTATAGAAACACCTGCTAATTGTAATATTTTTAATATTAAATTGTTTTCTTCAGATGGGTGTAATTCAAAATCTATTGAATTAGCGGAGTTGTACATAGCTACACCATTTATTTCTACATAGTTCCAAGATACCGTAGCTGGTTTTCTAATATAATCACATTTTATATCATCAGTTATAAACGTAACCTGCACCGGACCACCATCACTTGACGCGTTATTATCATTACCGCTACTATCAACAAGGCCTATTGTAAGATCATTTCCACTTGTACTTATTGATCCAACAAAATAATCTCCATTAGCAAGGTTTGATTGTACTACTTGTTGACCTACCTCTATAAAATCATAATTAATAGCATTAGGATTAGTAATATCAACTTCAATCTCAGGACTACCGTTAGTAATAGTAAAACCCCCAACAACAAAATATGGAGCAGCAGACGCCGAAGGTGTTGTGCTATGCGGTTTTATTTTTATACCTGTAGCTGAAGTTCTAGAATATATAGGCCTTATTGGAGTTGGTCTTGATAATGGCGCTCTATCAAATAATAGTAACTCATCTTCAGTAACTTCTTCTATAGTATTTGTATAAGAACCGTTTACGCCAGTCAAAGAAAGCCTAAGCACGCTATCTAGTCTATAAACGTCACTTGGTAAAGTTCCATCACCAAATTGGTTTGTAATAGTAACAGGTCTTTGTCTTCTTTTAAATATACTTATTTTCTCCTCTAATAAATGATTTAAGTCACCATAAGGAGTATTGTCTTTTGGCAATCTATTATATTGATTCTTATCATAAAAATATTGTTCAAATATATCCATTTGAGCTTGGTTAGCAAATAAGTTAAACTCTTGTGGAGTTACGTAACCTCTTTGCTCTTTGTTAGCTATTGCTAATACTTTTTGATATACCGTGTCTATATTAACCGCCATAATTTCTTTTTAATTTGTAGTTTGCAATCGCCCCGTAGAGCGACTGCATCTACAAAGGTTTTTACTTCAATTGTTTTTCAATATTTGTGTAAATTTCCATACCTTCATCAGTTTTAAACCAAGAGGCTAAAGCTGAATATGGATGTTCGTCAAAAGGAACGTTCATTAGTTTTCTATCATTAGAACCCCACATAAATGTTCTTTGGTCTTGAGATAATTTTAACAAACCAGCTTCTGTGGCTCTAATACCTAAGTTTCTAAGAACAACATTTTCGTCATTAACTAATTCTAAGAATAATTCTGGATTTTTCTTAGCATATAACAACAAATCTCTTTTAAGTTCCTTAGAACTCATCTCTGTTACCTTAGAACCTAATTCTACACGCATAACAGCTTCTGCAGTATCTATATCTAGTGACTTAGCGGCCATTAAAGCTTCTATTTCTAATTCTAAATCTTCTACCTCGTCAGTAGCTATTGCTTCGTTATCTATTTCATAAAATAATTTATTTACAAAAGGATGATATATAGATAAAAACTTTTGCAAAGTAACAGAACTAGCTGGAACCATAAGCGTACCGTTTCTAAAAACAATATGACTTAATTGAACTTGCCCTTTAAATTCATCTACAAAAACAGTTTTTTGATTTCTAGAATATTGTATTTCTCTTTCATACCCTTTTTCTTTGTCAAACCAATACAAGCCTTTGCTATGTATTTTATAACTAAGAGGTGACGTTCCATCGCAAAGAGCATAAACTCTATCTTTTACAACCCATTGGTCTTTTGTAGATTTTTCTTTTAATTTTGTTTTATCAACAGGTGTTGCTTTTGTTAATTCTTCTTCAACACTTGTTAAATCTATTTCTTTTTTTGTTTTTTTTGCCATAATATAATATAATATAAGTTAATAAAATAAAAGGGCCGAGGCCGAAGCCTCGACTCTTTTTAATAATAAGTACTATCCTTTAATTAACATAAAGTTGTTAGCACCTTGAGTAACTAGACATCTTTCAGATAAGTAGTGAACTTGCATAGCATCTAAATCAGAAGTAACAGCGCCTACAGAACCAGTAACCCAGCTCTTTAGTTTTCTTGATTCAGTTTGTGAAGCTCTATATCTTACGTGTAAGAAAGGTCTCTTTAGGTTTCTACCTAATGTTTGGTCGTAAACAGATGAAACTCCAGCAGGAATTATAACTCCGTTAACCGCACCAAGACCATTAGTAGCGTCACCAGTTGCAGCATCAATAACAGATCCTCTTGTAGTCTTGTCATTTAGATATTTCCAATCAGTTTTGTAGAAGTCATAAGAACCTCTTCTAAAACCAGTGAAACCTAAATTTAAAGCCATGTCCATAGAATTGTCAAATACACCGTATGCAGATCCAGCACCAGTATTACCACCATCTAAAGCAGCTAACATGTCGTCAATAGATAAAGAAGACGCTCTGCTTAAGTACATCATGTTTTCTTCAATAGCTCCCTGCTTGTCAAACTCAGCTAAGATAGCATCGAAGTCATTTAAAGTAGCAGCAGCAGTACCGTTCATTCCAGTAGTAATATTACCTCTGCTTGTGATAGCAGCGAATAAACCTTCTGAACCTTCAGGAACAACAACGTTACCACCATTCTTTTTAACAGCCTCAACAGCAGACATTTCTAGGTAATCATTGAAACGAGTTCTAGTATCACCTTCTGCTTTTAGGTACCATAGGTAACCATTTTGACCGTCTTCACCAGTAACTTCAACCCAACCAATTTGAGAAGCGTCAGATCCAGAAACTTCATAAAGATCTTTTAATATAATTGGTTTGTTGTTGAAAGACTTGAAAGAAGGCTCAACAGCAGCTCCTCTTCCAGTAGCACCTTTACCGTACTCAGAACCATAAACAAAAAGTTTACAGTCACCAGTGTTTAAAGGTATACCAGCAGCAACAAATGTTGCAGCCTCATAAGGGTGTAATTGAATTTGACCAGCAGTAAGACCAGCAGTTCCATCGTTGTAAGAACCAGCACAATACGCTTTTATTGTTCTAGTAGCAGTAGATACGATTACAGTATCACCAACTCTAACAATACCAGTAGTAGCTAGACCATCAGCATCAGCATCAATAGTAAATAAACCATCAGTTGAAGCATCTTGATCAGCATTATACGATAAGTGTAATCTACCTTGCTCAGACCACACAACTTGATCAGCAGACATTGCTTCTTCTGCACCAACTTGAGCTAGCATTCCAGATACACTTCTATTTCCAAATACTTCAGCTTCAGCCGCAACTAAATCTGGTAGGTACTGTTGTGCCCAACCAGTAGAAAAGTCTAGGTAAGAATCTGTAGTAGTTTGTTTTACAGGGGAAGGTACGCTGTTTAATAACGCACCAGGATTAATTGCCATAATTTTTTAATTTTTAAATTTATAATTTATTTTCTAACTTTAAACTTAAAAGCAGGAGAATCATCGCTAATCACTCTAATTTTAGGACCGCTAGTGTTGTCATTAGTAAATGACTGTCTTGGGTCCATGCTTACGTTTTTGGCTTTTGCAACACTTTCTTTTAAAGCGTCTGCTTTACCTTGCTCGTAAAAATGATTAGCAACAGCATCAGCGTTCATTGCTGTAAACAAAGATTTGTGATAACCTTTAGCGTCTGACATTTCATTATTTTCATTCAAGAACTTCTTGACAAAATTATTAATGTCGCTTTGAGTATCTCTAACTTCATTAGCATTGTTCACATTAAACCTATATCTTTTATCCCCGACGTTGTATTCAAAACCTTTGAATTTATCGTTAAAAACTTGATTAGTTTTATTTAAAAAATTTTTTGTTTGTTTTTCTGCTATTTTTTGAGTTTCTTCCGACTCTTTGTTATATCTATTAAAAAAGTCCATAGCCTTCTGTTGTTCAGGCGTTAACCTGCTTCCAGCTTTAACTTCTTGATAGTATTTAGACTTTTGCCCGTCTAAGTGGCTTTTAGCGTTGGCAACTTGCTCTTTTAACGCTATTTTCTTTTTTCTTATTTCTCTTTCATCGTCTTCTGTTTCGTCAAACGAAAAAGAGTCTTCAATTAAGAAAGTTATTTCATCATCTGTTAGATGTTTTTTAGTTTGTTTGTAATACTCTCTCAATATGGTTATGTCATCATAGCTAGAATAGTCTTGATTAAGACGCACGTAATCTTCTAGCGTACCACCGGTTTGTTCCATAAAATCTACAACTTTTTGTAAATTTTCAGGTATTGCCTTGCCAGTTTCTTGAGCTTCTTCTATAGCTTCTTGAACTTCTTCTGCTAACTCTTCAGTTTGCTCTTGAACCTCTTCTTCAGTAACTTCTTCTAAAGTTGGTCGCTCTTCTTGTGCTTCAGCTTTCGGTTGTACTTCTTCTTGTTTTTCTGTGGACTCGGCATTTTCAGGCTCTGTAGCCACTCCCTCGTCGACAGGATTGTTTTCTTTAACTTCATTTTCCTCTGGTTTTGGTGGTTTACTTAAATCTACTTTTACAATGTTATCATCTTGCTTTGTATCTTGTTTCTTACTAAGATCAACTTTTACAACGTTGTCTTCAGCAGCCTTTTCGACTACTTTTTGTGTTTTCTTTTTTGCCATAATATAATATAATAATAATTAATAATTTTTATCTAGGTTCAAAACTACCTAAATCAAATCCGCCTCCTAATATATCATTACCTGCGGATTCAAAGTTTTTAGGTGCTTTTGCACTTTTTCTTTGATCTATAAGCTCACTTTGTTGTGTAGCTTGTATTCTTGTTCTTTCGTCTTTACGATCTTCTCTTTCTTTTTCTCTATTTTGCAAACCTTGAGTCTCCATATTTTTTATCTGCATGTTGTACTGAAACTCTAATTGCATTAGTTGTTTTTTGTATTCAACTTCTTGTGCTTGTTTCTGAGCGTCTAACTGTGCTTTCATTTGTTCAAGTTGTGCTTCGCTTTGTGTTTTAACTTGTTCTTTTTGCATTTCAAGTTGTGCAGCTGCTTGTTGTGATTGAATATTAGCTTGTGACTGAGCTTGTATATTTTGCTGTTGTACTGCCTGATCTCTTTGTTGCTTTTTAATCCTTCTTATTTTTAATAATTGATTAGCAAGTTTTATGTTTTTAATTTCTCTAAGATCAATAGCGTCTTCAAGCTCTATACTTTGTTGTGCTAATGCTACTTGAATATTATTTTCAAGCATTGCTTTTTCTTCTTCATCAGGGGTTAACTCTATAAATATACCAAAGTCATACAGATGTAACTCTTTCATTTCTTCAAGTGTAGCAACATTATGAGTTCCTATAGCTTGAATAAACGCTTCTTTAGCCGGTGAATATTCTATAATGTCAGATATTCTTAATGATAATTGCTCAGCAACTTCTTGTGTTAAATGCAGTCCTGATTGTAATATATGTCTTGTTGCTGTGTTACTATTTGCCGCTG
>Ga0208898_1001409_pt1 | contig 15961 bp, 24 predicted proteins | sample VirMetDEL_Mar_4_FD_184513 | JGI IMG/M metagenome (GOLD analysis project Ga0208898, IMG submission 184513) | Aqueous microbial communities from the Delaware River and Bay under freshwater to marine salinity gradient to study organic matter... | ecosystem: Environmental > Aquatic > Marine >...
AGGTGGATTATGGACAAACCCTGGTGTATCATCAGAATGGTATAATTCTTTAATTAAAGCACCCTGGAATCCACCAGGATGGGTATTCGGAGCGGCATGGGGAACCATAGCAATTACTTTTGGTATAAGTGCGGCTAAATTTTATAAGGAAGAGGACCATGATATGATGTTATTTTATTTCATATCACAAGTGGTTAACTTTTTATGGGGTCCATTATTTTTTGGATTTAAATCTTTCTTATTGTCATTGATTGTTATCATGGATTTATCTGTAATAATCTTTTATATGACACACACAATGAGATTAAGACACGGATGGTGGGTTCTATATATGTTACCATACTTCATTTGGTTAATGATTGCAACCTCTTTGAACATGTTTATGTTAATAGCAAATTAATGGAAGATTTCATCAAAGTCAGTGATAAGGCAAGAGAACGTATCAATCAATTATTGATTGAAAGTAATATGGATAAATCTTCGCACTTTCTTCGAGTGGGTGTAAAAGGTGGGGGATGTTCAGGATTGTCTTATGAACTTGACTTTGATGACTCTATTATTGAAGGTGATAGTATCTCTGAAGATAACGGAATAAAAGTTGTGGTTGACAAGAAATCATTACTATATCTTTTTGGTACGGAACTTAATTTTTCAGACGGGTTAAACGGAAAAGGATTTGAATTTGTTAACCCTAACGCAACAAGAACCTGCGGATGTGGTGAAAGTTTTTCAATCTAATTTACAAATAAAATAATTTAAACTATATTAATTAAAATGGAAAAAATGAAAAAATACTTTGACTTCTCAGGTACAATTAATGGTACCAATTACCTACTTCGTAATTTATTATCTTCTTTTGTTGCATTCTTTGGTGGATACACATTAGGGTGGGGATTGGGTACCAATCAAATGGGTGTTATGACAATTGGTTTGTTAATACTTGTACCCACATTATGGTTCAATGTTGCTACAATATATAAAAGAGCAAACGCACTTTTTTCTAAAGACGCAACAGGATGGACTATAGGTATCTTAGCACTTCAACTTGTTGGTCAATTCTTTAAAGGAGAACCTATTGGTCAATTAATTACTTTAGGGATATTAATTATTGGATTAATTTTTATTTTTAAGAATTCTAATATTGAAAATCACGAAGGTTGATATATATTAGCACTATAGTTCTTTGTTTACTATTTAAAAATACATTGACTGACGAATCCGCGAGTGATGAAATCGGCTGTAACCTTTGCGTGACGTGTGACTTGTCTTATTGTAAGGCAAGGTGAAGCGGTGAAGTAAAAACTACGGTCGTCAGTATTCACTGACGGTTCGTCTAACGGCAGGACGCGTGACTCCGACTCACGAGATGTAGGTTCGAATCCTATACCGCCATCAATGTAAAATGGAGGCTTGCCAGAGCGGTCGAATGGACTTGTCTTGAAAACAAGCGTACCTGTGAGGGTACCCGGGGTTCGAATCCCTGAGCCTCCGCTGAAAGGGGACGAAAGTCCCCTTTTTTTTTGGAGAGGTGCCTGAGTGGCCGAAAGGAGCAGTTTGCTAAACTGTCGTACCCCCAAAGGGTACCCGGGGTTCGAATCCCCGTCTCTCCGCTGAGTTTGATTATTTAAATTTTATTTTATACTTTTATTCCCTAAACATTTTAAACATGAATATTACAAAAGATTTCGAGAAGTACGCAATGAGTGATTATGGTGTTTCATCATTAAACATGCACCATTACAAAAATCAATTAGAAGACTCCCTAACACCCTATATTTTAGAGGAGAGAGAGATGAGAGTAACACAAATGGATATCTTCTCTCGTTTGATGAGAGACCGTTTGTTGTGGGTTGCAGGTGGTGTTAACGACAACATGTCAACAATTGTTCAAGCTCAGTTAATGTATTTGGACTCAGTAGATAATATGACAATTACCATGCACATTGATAGTCCTGGTGGTTCAGTAAAGTCAGGTTTGTCTATGGTGGATGTAATGCAATACATCAAATCAGATATTGCAACAGTAAATACCGGTATGGCTGCATCTATGGGTTCAGTTTTGTTAGGTGCTGGGACCAAAGGAAAACGTTCTTCGTTGAGGTTCTCTAAGACAATGTTACACCAAACTTCAGGAGGTGCTGGTGGTAACATCCAAGACGCTCGTATTAACTTTATTGAGTGGGAGAAAACAAACAAGATTCTTTTTGAACTTCTTGGTGAGTTCTGTGGTAAGAGTGCAGAGCAAGTTACTGAAGATGCTTCTCGTGACTTTTGGTTGACGGCAGATGAGGCTGTAGAATATGGTATTATTGACGAAGTAATCCGTTCCAAGAAGTAATATGTAAATAATACATATTCCTTTTAAAATTAAATCCTACCACAGTGGTAGGATTTTTTATTTACATATTTTTAGTAGTAGTGATAATTAAGGTTATGAAAAAAACAAATGTATCACTAAGAAGACACATTCTAAAAACATTAACTTGGAGAATTGTTGGGACTATCGATACCATATTATTGGGTTGGTTGGTTTCCGGTAACCCTATGGTTGGTATAACTATCGGAAGTTTTGAAGTTGTGACTAAAATGATTTTGTATTTTTTACATGAAAGAATATGGTATAAAATAGATTTTGGGGTCAATAGAGACGAAAATGTTGATAATTAGTATATTTATTTAGTATAAATTACAATATTATGGGTTGGAGCGATATTTTACAGGTATTAATAACCTCAATAACTTCTGTTGTTGTGGCTTTAATAGGTGCGGGGTATTTCAAAAGATATACTGAAAGACAAAAAGAAACTTTCTCAAAAACTAAACTAATGGAACAAATCAGAAAAGATGAAATTGTCCATTTGGCATTAAGAGATTTAAGAAGAAAGTATAATTGTGACCGTATTTACATATGGCAATTTCATAATGGTGGTAATTTCTATACTTCAGCACCAATGCAAAAAACATCAGTTTCGTATGAAAGGTGTTCAGACGGACTAGAAAGAAAATCAGAAAGATTCCAAAACACTTTAATTTCAAATCTCACATCTTATATCAAGGATGTTGTTAATTATGAAATGTTTTATACTGAAGTAAAAGAAATGGATGATATAGCCATTCGTTCAGTTTGTCAATCATTTGGTACACAGTCACACGCAGGAACACCTATATACGATGAAAAACAACACTTAGTAGGTATATTATCACTAGATTGGGTTTTTAGTGATATACCTGAAGAATATATAACCGAAGGACAATTTAATACCCACCTAATTGAAGAGTTAACAAAAGAATCCAACTCATTAAATACGTATATTTAATGGAACTTAGAGAAATCATAAAAAAAGTTTTATATGAGCAAGGTGACCTACTTCGCGAAGACCCATTGCCTGGTATTTCATTACCACCATCTCTGAGAAAGGACCCTACCACAAAATCTAAAAATAATACACCCAACACAACAAATACCACAAAAGGTAGTACATCTAACACAAAACCGTTGGATGTTGGTTATGTTAACATACCACAAGATTTAATTGACGCTTATGGGATTGATATTGTTATACAAGCATACAAAAGCCAAGGATTTGAAGTTACTAATGATAACAAAATTACTGGATGGGGTTTACCATTACCAAAACAGTATATGAAAGCACCATCAGGACTTATGGCATTTGGCTCTCAACGTAGTCATGGTGTTCATGACGGATGTGATTATTGGGCACCTGAAGGTACGCCTATTTACGCAACAAAAGGTGGTAGAGTCACATATATTGAAACTGAAGAACAAGATTTAAATTGTGGTAATGGTATTACTATAACCTTAAACACTTATAGTACAACATATTGTCACATGAAAAACAAACCGTCATTGTCTAAAGGTGAAGATGTCTCTATTGGTCAAAAAATAGGTGAGGTGGGTAGTACAGGACATGCAGACGGACCTCACCTTCATATTAAGACAAAATCTGCGAGTGGTCCATTTGATAATTGGTCTAAAGTTTATAGTCAATTAGTTTAGTAATATTATTTATTATCCAAATATTTATATTTGATGGAACTTAGAGAAATCATAAAAAAAGTATTGTACGAACAACCTGGTGTTGCCTTACCTCCGAACATGAGGAAAAATCCGGTTACGCAATCTCAGAGTAATACGTCCACAACTAGTAGTTCATCAAATACTACCACCACTACTACAACACCAAAGTCGGTAAATATTGATTTTGTGGATGTAAATCAGGATTTAATCGATGCTTATGGAATATCACTTGTTAAACAAGCTTACGAAAAGCAAGGTATAACAGTAAAACAAGAAGGTGATAAATTACAAATCAAAGGATTATTACCAAAATCATATTTTTACAATAATAGTACTTGGAAATTTGGAAGAGGTCCTAAAGGTCATAAAGAAGTAGGTACAGGTAATGATTGGCATTCTTTAAATGCTTGGGACATGATGGCACATTCAGGTACCCAAGCTCATTCATTAACACATGGAAAAGTCTCTCGAAAATCAAGACCAAATACTGATAACCAATTTTTATGGGGTGACCAAATGACCGTACAAGGTATTGGTGGGTATCCTGATATATACTATACACATATTACTTCACCACTAAATGTTGGTGACGAAGTTTTTGTTGGAACACCTATAGGTACAATAGATTTACCAAAAAATGGTAATGAATCGTTATCCCATCTTCATATTGGGTTGCCTTATGGTTATGATATTAATTCTCTTTTAAGTTAATTGACATTCATAATTTACTGATTATATTTTATCTATGAAATTTACCATAGATACAGAAGAAAAAATCATTTATTTTAAAGAACCTTTCAAAAAAGATGACATAGAATATGTGTTGTCTATTTTGGATATTGAAGGTATTGACTCATGGAAAATTTCGATGGAGGAATCTTTATCTAAACCTTTTTTTGTCCCTGAAACACCCAATCAGACCGGACCTTACACGATAACCTGTGATGGAGTCCAACATCGTTTTACAAATACAACATCAACACAGAATATAGAACTTACAGATATTTATAATTAAAATTATAAATGAGTAAGTTAAAAGAATTTGTATCTATTGTACATTCAATTGACGATATTTTAGATGAATATCGCAATATGAGACAAATCATGCAAAGAGAGGGTTATACCGAATCTCAAATTGCAAGACTCTACTCATTCCCATACGATTTAATGGCGTCAAGAAATAAATTACAAGAAAAAATTAGTGATTTCAAAAGCTCATTACAGATGTATGGAATTTTTGAAGAAAAGGAATATCAAAAATTTATTGAATCCAAATTAAAAGAAATTGATTTGGAATATCCTTTATCTGAAGATTATTGACACATATACACTAAAGAAGTATTACTACCACCAGGATAATGTTTAATACATTCTGATGTGGATAAAGGTCGTATTGTTGAAATGTAGGCATCTCCGGTATCAATGTTATAATCAAACTGATTTTGTAGGTCCTCATAATTTTCAGTACTAGAATTATGCATTGTAGATAATAATATAACACTACCTTTTGTTTCAGTTTCGTCTAAAATATTAAGTAAATCATCTTCTGACATATATTCAGTATTGTGAGCTATTGTTTCTAATTTCTCATAAAGAGACTCATCAGTAAAAACCCAGTTTGAATGTCTTTCTTCAATAATTTCATCATTACTTTCAACCTGTCCTTCACCATCACATTCGTCACAATCTTCTTTACCATCCCCATAACAAGTAGGGCAAGTATCGGTACCTCTCCCATCACAATATTCACATTCTTCAGGACCATCAAGACCTTCTAGTTGTCCTTCACCCTCACAGTAACTACATTCGACTTCACCTTCACCATCACATTCTGTACACTCCGTATCACCTGTACCATCACAATAAACACATTCTGTTTTATTGTATTCTCTGTCTCCTAGTTCAGTAATACCAACAAGATACAATTCTGATGATTTAAATTTTGCTGCTTCATAATCATCACCCTTAAACATAAAAAATACTGTATACACAGCTCTTAATATTTCCATAGGGTCAACTTTAGCAACGATTGAACTTGTCGATGGGAATTGAAGAGCCATAGCCAAAATGTAACTCGCACCGGGTAGTTTACTTTCACCTCTAAGCTCAAGTTCCATTAATTTATAAATGATGTTTACTAAAACCTTAAAATCCATAATAGTTGAATATATTAATAAATATCATAGTATTTATAACTATAAACAATTTTATGTCATCCGTTAATAGAATATTAGAAATAATGAACATAAGTGAAAGTCAGATGCCAAGAACGGCACCTGTTAATACTGAAGGTTTATTAAAAATAATACAATATACTCTAAAAGAATCTGAATATGATTATTTTGAGAATATTTCACCTGATGATATGTTTTTAAATTCATTATATGATAATTTACATTTAATTGGTATTAAGAATGTAACCGAAAATGAAGTGGATGATTATGTATTTACGTTTATTAAGTTAAATGGGAAAGAGTTAGATAAAGGTAATTTCGATTCTAAAGATTATAGTATTCCTGAAAAGAAAAATTTTGAGTGGAGAGGTGTTGAAAAGTATACCGCATGGAAAGGTGATTACTATAGAGGTGAAACAGAAGGATATTCTGAAGAGTTTATTAGAAAATTATTTGATGATGGTGATTTAAATGTGTTTGATGGATATTTTCTTAATGACGAAACATATGATACTGATAATACTGAACAAGAGGTTGAAAGTATTAAAGAAATCCCTTTTAATAAGTCTGTAAATGAAAATGAAAAGGTTAAAACAGATTTAGAAACGTATGAATCACCATTTACCGCTGAAGAATTCATGGATTATGTAGAATCTGAGTGGGATTTGGAAATGTTAGACTTAATGACAGGAATTATTGAAAAAAGAAGGAATTTCTTAAAAATGGTCTTAGATAAAGCCAATCCGAGAACATATATCAAGGGTTTTAAGCGTTTTGATGAGTCAAGAAGACGAAAAAAGTAAAATTTTAACATTTTTTAACAAAAATAAAGGGAGATGGTAGCGAACCTCTCCCTTTTTTGTTACCGTAACGATAACGGTCCTAAATCCCCTTAAAAAGGGGTCGTTTTAGTCAAAAATACATGTACAATTCGTACAGTGGCATCCTTCTGTCATACAATTTTCGTCACAAGTACAATTATCACAATTCATAAGGTTGTTTTTTATATAAATATCTCTTATTTTACATAAAAAGTATAAAAATGAAGGATTATTCAATTGCACTTATTGCTCACGATGGAAAAAAAGCGGATTTAGTGTCTTTTATCATGAAAAGACTCGATTTTTTCAATTCAGAACACATAAAATTATATGGAACTGGTACCACCAGTTCAAAAATCAGAAATGCAGGTGTAAATAAGATTATTGGACTACAAAGTGGACCCATAGGTGGTGACGCACAGATTGCTTCCCGTCTTGTAGAGGGTGAAATCGATGCTGTTATCTTCTTTAGAGACCCATTAGACAAACATCCACACGAACCTGACGTAAATATGTTACTTAGACTCTGTGATGTTCACAATATTCCTCTTGCAACCAACTATTATTCCGCAAAAATTCTAGTTTCTTACCTAAGAAATAAAATAGATAAGAAAAAACAAAATTCAGGGGGTATTTTCGAGTCTGATATTGACTAAAATACCCACTTTTTAGACCATCTGGTTCACTCTCATACAAAAGTGGACCCACCATATATAAAACACCTTAAAAGACCCTTAAAAATGGAAGAAAAAGACCTTTATGTTTGTGAATATTGTGGTTATTCCACGTATTCTGTATCGGAAGAATACCTTTCAGGTACAAATCACTTAGCTTGCGTGTTCGAAAAGAGTTCCGAATCGTCAACAATACGAAAATGATGGGTGTTGCAACCCTCACAAACGACTTTTGTACGTATTTTACCGTCATTTGACATATTTTTAATGTATTCTCCAGGGTTTTTGTCATAATACTGACCCCCACAAGAGTTACAAATAATACCATTATATTTTTTAGTAGATAAATCATTGTTCATTTTAAACTTTTTTAAAGTTTATGAACATAGAAAGCTAGAACACTTCAATAACTAATCTTTTTATCGGAAAGTATGTTTCCATTTCGTCTTTAAGATTGTGTATTTTTTGTATCCATTCGATTATCTCTTTCTTTTCATTATCATTATGAACCCAAGCATTTATTTTAGAAAATAGTTCATGTAGAAATATGGGATAATCGATGTGTAATTTTTTTCTATATTCTTCGGATAAGTTGAATTTAATAACAAAACTATTCATACCTGATATCTCATCACCACTCACACTAAAACCTTTTACAAAATGAGGTTTTGGTGGACCTATCATAGAGGTGAAATCTCTAACTAACTCAGGTGCTACAATATTCTTACCCATGAATATAAATATCAAAAAAACTTTTTAAGAACTTTTTTTGGTGTTTGGTGTCTTTTCACAGACTTTGTAATAATTATTATTCTTAATATATAATAATATATTATATATAATATTAATATAATAATTTATATTATAATTTCTGTATATACTGGGCAAATTTTTTCGAAAAAAAAACACCACGAAGTGGTGTTAGAAGTCCAACGATTTTTTAAAACATACCTAATGAGGTGGGGGGTGATTTTTTAGGATAGACATTAATAAGTCTTTCATCTATTTCTCCATTTTTAACACTACGTCTAAATTTTATGTTAGCATTTAAAATTGTAAAAACTTCAGGAAAAAAAGATTCTATATGTTCCCTAATTGTTTGTTTAATATTAGTTTGAGCCAAAACTGAAATATTACTATCAACATCCACCATAAATTCAGGATAGTCTTTATTTGTGTGTTCGTTGTGTTCAAAATTTGTTAAAGCAATATTCTCCACCATAGAGTACTCATCTTTAACTCTATCAACCAACATCATCGTTGTGAACATCTTCAGTTTTTCCTGAAGACTTTTTAATTCTTTTTCACTTCTCATTTCTTTTAGCGATAAACCACAAAGTAGAACCGACTAATGCTAAAACCAAAAAAACTTTTAATAACATCATAACTATTATTCTTCAGAATTATTTGTTAATTTTTCTTTTTGAATTTGATTTAACATATAACCTGATATTGCAAATTCAACACCTGCCCATAATACGACATCTGATGTACTCATTGTTGATATGTTTTGTACAATAAAATATATCATACCCCATTGTCCGATAATGAAAGCAATTCCTGATTCTACTCTCTTTTTTGAAAAATAAGAATCCTTACCTGTGTAAAGATTACCTATCTCTTTAATAAACCATTTAATGTTTGTCCAACCAAAAAAATATTTTTTCATAATTTAAAATAATTGAGGTTCTTCGTAGTGTTCAACCCCAGTGTGATTTTTTACGTCATAATTTTTATTAGGGAACACGTATATCTTACCATCTGAATTTCCATATACTATAAAATCAATACTCTTATTTTTATAATCATTAGTCATTCCATACGTTTTTATTTTATAAAAATCCCCTTCTTTTTTTACACTACTTGACGGCTTTACCTGATATGATTTACCATTAATAATCATATCTATGGATTTGTATCTATCCATTTTAGAACCTGGTGGGAAAAACTGACTTTTACCACCAATTGCTTTTGATAATTTATCTGACACGTACAACTCTGTTTTATACCCGTTGGATATCGACCCCCATTGAATGTCTAAAAGTTCATTAACGAAGTCCTTATCGTTCTTAAACACGTCAGCCAACCAATAAAGGATATCACCATTTCCTTCTTTCTTCCACTTTTGTTCAATTTTGTTTTGAACTTCTCTTTTTGTGTCGAAAAAATTCATGATGGACCACGACTCGTCATTTCCCATTCTTTCACCCATAGTATTTATACCTCTAAGACCGGGGCTATAAATGTCATCTGCTGGTAACCAATTTTCTTTAAAAGCAATTTCTAAGGCTTGTCTAATAAGTTTAGATGTAATTTGACCTGTACCACCAAAAAGTTTATCAACCACTTTAGGATTTTCTTTTTTTAATACATTTAATAATACTCTCCCTTTATTGTCTTTTTGGTAGTAATCAAAATATTTTGGGTCAACCGTATATTCTTCACCATCACCCGACAAATAAATTATACTGTTTTCATATTTGTTGTATTCACCATCCACTATTTCTAAATCATTAAAGTATACAAACCATGTTGGTCTTTCACCTTCTCTTTTCCAGGGTTTCATGGATTTAAAGGTAAACTCAACAGAACCGGTTTGCTCTTTAATAACACTTTTTAATGATTCTAATAACGTAAATTTCATATCCCTTATAAATATTATTGTTCCACCCAATATTTTGATTCCCATTGAGCCTTTGGGCTTATTTCATCATACGGTATATCATAATCCGTAACTTCTCCGTCAGTGGTATGTATGTTTACTATTATGTTTGCAAAATCTTTAAACAAATCAAATCCAAAATATTTTAAATATGATTCTTTAAGCCATGGAAATATAACCTGTCTAATTGCAAAAATATAATCAACATCAAAAACATTAAGTATAAAATCTTCTGACGAATAAATGTCAATGATTAAATCACCAGGACCGATATAGGTATAACCATTAAATTCCAAGTTTTCTCGTGGTTCTACTTTTATTTTAAAATCTGTAACATTTTTCCAAAAATTACTATGGTCCATAACCGCATCAGAATATGTTCCAACGGAATCTAAATCCAATGGTGAATTATTAAAAATATCATTTATAAAATCAGATTTCACGGTTTGTAAATTTTGGTTAAATCATTTTTTTCATTTTCTGTTAATGTCTCCCACCAATCATCATTATCAATTTCGGCCAAATGAAAACCATCTCTCGGGTCTATATGACATGCATCAATCATATTCATAGGATAAGTAAATCCTGATGGTATGTGTAGTACCGTTCCGTTAGAATCAAATCTATAAAAGTCATCTTCATAATCACAAATATTAAATTTACCACCTAACGGGAAGTCTTCAACTTTTTCCATGTTGTCAACATTAACCACAACCATATCCGTTCCCAATCCCAAGTATTTTGTTAGATTTTCCAAATTCCATGATAGATAGTTTCCTGTTGAAAATTTACCGTATGACCACGGCGAGTCTTCAACAAATAAAGTGGCAGGTATTGGAGGATTAGTGGAAACGGTAATCTTTAAAATATCATGATTATAATCCGATGGCTTAACGTCCTTAATATTAAAATCAAAAGTCATCCCATAGTAATCGTCAGTCATCTGATTACCAAGAGTGTTAAATAATTTTTCTAATGCAGGTTTAATATTATCCATTAAAGATAAATATCTCTAATAATATGTTTCTGCAACTATTTCAGTATCTTTAGGTAATATACTCATAAAGACAATCTTACCGTCCTGATAATGTGATGCCATTCTATCTGGAAATCCACAATACATGAACTCACCACATATTCTATGTATATCATCGTCAGTAAATCCACCCCAATTTAATACTTTATAATCAACACGAATTTCATCATATTCAGGAGACTTAATAACCTCAATATTAAATCCACCAAGATTAGGATTTTTTTCAATTATTACATCCCTTATTTTAACTAAATCAATTTTCATCGTTTTAGTTAATTATATGGTTTAATAACTTATAAGTAAACTTTATCTTTTGTCGTAAGGTGCAATAATTTTTCCGTCATCAGTTCTACTGACTAAACGGTCACAATACTTAGTTTTAATCCAATCCCTACCAAAGTCTAAAGGCATTTTGATTTCATAATAAGGTTCACCATTATATTTTAAACGACTTTTGTAAGACTCTTCACCCATTCTCATTAATATCACAGGTTCCATATTGCAGTCAAACTTAATTTCACCGTTAGGTTGTTTAGTTTCAGGGTCAAGTGTTGGTATAGTTACAACTGCAGGATTATAATCAACTTCAAATTCTTTACCTTTATCTATCTGTAGTTGCAATGGTTCTTTGTCAGACTCAGATTCTCTAACATAAAATATAAGATTTTCGTTTTTTAATTCATTTTTTAAATCTTGGTATACTTTATTGTTCTCTCTTTTCATTTGCCACTTAGTAAGAGGTTCTTCAGGTTTTGGTTCTGTTACCTTAGGCTCTTTTGGTTCTCTTACCTTAGGCTCTTTTGGCTCTCTTACCTTAGGCTCTTTTGGTTCTCTTACCTTAGGCTCTTTTGGTTCTCTTACCTTAGGCTCTTTTGGTTTTTCCATCGTTAAATTCAATATTAACGCATCATCACCCTTTCTAAATCTTTTTTCGTTTGTTTCATAACCTTCTAAAGATGCGGTTAATTTAAAACGTGAACCATCTTTATTTACACCATTTATTTGGTATTCACCATTACTATTCGTAGTTCCCTCTCTTTTTACACTATATTCTTTACCATCAACACTACCTTTAAAATACTCACTACCATCTTTATCAAAAACGGTGACTTTAACACCAGATAGTGGCTTACCTTCCTTATCTTTAATTACACCTGTTAATTTATTAGGATTTGATGTAGTAATTTCAACATCATCCAATTGTACACCCTGTTCTAATCCCTGAGGCTCATCTTGAGGACCTTCAGGTCGAGATGGAGTTAAAGGCTGTTCATTAATAAATGGCTTATATCCGTAACTTGAATGTAACGATAATATTGATTTTTTTTCTTCTTCAGAAATAATAAGTCTCATACTATAAGGTTAATACATATAAATATATTCTTACTTTAAAAAATATATCTCACCCTTATGTCTAATGTAGATAGTTCCAAGCTCAATCTCAGGATTTGGTTGTAATACCCAAACTTGTTTACCCTCTTCAGTATTTAGAGTTATTTTTTTGTTTTCAAATTTTACTGTATTCATGTCGGTATTATAATTAAAAACTTATAAAAGAAAACACCTTTTTTATCACACCCAATTAATTGGTGCTTTACTAACTCTTTTACAATACCCATTATCTAAAGCATATTTGTTAAACTCATCTTTTGCAGGCTTTGGTGCTGAGGTTTTTGAATATTCAGCATTTTTTTTATTTTGTAATTCATCATTAACGTCAACAGTTGCCTTACAATAATAAAATTCTTTATCACTTGATTCTGTTTGACTTTGACCTGTAATATAATTATAAAACCCACCAGCGCCATATACACCAACACCACCCAACTGATTTGATGCGTCTGTGAGTCTTTTTAGGTAATCCGCACCGTAACAAGCAGTAAAAAATATTTTAGTATTACCATCAATTATTGGTTTTGCTGCTTCTAAAATATTAATAAGGGCTGTAGGTTGTTCACCTTTTTGTGACATAAATAATTCACTACCAACACCATGAGAACCAATGACTAATTCATCTAAAATAACACCTGGATATTTTTTCTTATATTCCTCAATTCTTTCAACTGCCTCATCAGAAGAAGTGAAAGAACCATTAATAACATTTAAACCTGACAATACTTTGGTTGCAAAAGTTTCAATACCTTCTTTTGGGAATGTGAGACGCAATCTTCTAATTGGCTCCTTTTCCTCAGAAAGCATAATTTCCAATATCCTCTGTATATTTTCTTGTAAATTCATTTAAGATAAATAGTAAATAAATTATAATTTATATTTTGTAATTACAAAACTTATAGTTATATTCGTGGTATAGAAATCAAATATCTCAAAAATAAAAAATATTTTTTGTTGACAATTTGGAAAATTAGATTTCTTACCTTATATTTGTATAACAATAAAACATAAAAGAACATGAAAAAAGTATTATTCCTCCTATTGACCGTTTCTCTAATGACATCTTGTGTCGGTATCAAGAACTCTATCAATCGTGCAAAGGTTGATGAAGGTGAGACATTTATCAAATACGGTGTTGAAAGTCACCCTGAAGGTGTTGAGGTTTATAAAGGGTCTGAGTGTATGATGACTCCTCAAGAAATAAAACGTCACTACGAAGAGGTTGACCGTGCTAACGAACTCCAACGTCAGGAAAGATTAGATAGTATCAAAAAAGCCGATGAAGAATTGATGAACTACATCATGAAGGGTTTTGAATTATACAAAGACAGTGTTCGAGCATCTCAAGACACAGCTCGTTAATAAAAAACCCCCTAATTCAGGGGGTTTTATTTTTTATACGTAATTAATTTTTGAAAGTCCTCTTTCAAAAATTATTGGAGTATCATCACCTATAAGACGTTTTATATAAGCTATTTGTCTACCAGCAGTATTCATAATATAGGGCTGACCTCCAATATCTATCTTATAAAATCTATTACTAGTACCAGAATTTAACTTTTCAGCAAGTGACTTTTCAAACTTCTTTTTTGATTTTACCGGTACATTTACTTGGTTGAGCGGTACTCCGATTTTAACATCAGTACCAGATGGTATTGTAACATATTCTTGTCCCTTATCTGTAAAATATTTTTTTGTGTCTCCATTTGGGAACTCCGCAACAGGGACTTTAAATGGTTTAGTGAGATTAACCGTTAATTGAAGACCTGGTGTATTCTTTCCACGAGATTTCACGGTAATATCACCATCAACAGACACAATACTTACACCAGGAATAAATTCTTTAGTTTTACTATCTTTTCTCATTACGAAACTCATAATATTACCAGAAGGATTAACAATATTTTCACTATAATAATTGATTACTTTGTCTACCTCTGCTTGGTGTGCTTGTTTTGACTGAGCATCCATATAGTCACTCATAGAAATCGCATCATCCTCAGATGCTACATTTCTTTCCTCAACATTACCACATTTATCCATATATAATAAGTGACCTTCTTTAAGAGGTGCTTTTGCTGCACTACCTAAGTCAACATTAAGTGGTTTTAAACAACTATGATTTTTAACTTCACCTTGTTTATTTTCAATTTTAACTTCAATTGCTGAGTTGTGACATTTAGGTAAATCACAACTTATCCATAAAATTAATTGTTCATATTTTTTGTATGATTCACTACCAACTATTTCCAATACTTTATCACTATCTATAGTAAACTCAGCCTTTCTATTAAGTTCAACACCTTTACCAGCATCTTTAGCATTATTTAAATCAGCCACACCAAGTAATGTTGTATTCATATAAACTTTATATCTTGCCTCATCACATTGATGAATTCCTCGACATGGGAATTTTTTATTACCTCTTTCGTTTATATATTGTAAAGTTACTTTCATGTCAACCAAACACTCATCGGTAAATGTAGGCTCTTCGACTTCTTGTGTCATAGTTGCCTTAAATCCGATATATTGGTCTTCTAAATATTTTTTATTATTTGCATCACCAGCATATGTTTTGTGTTTTCTACCAATAGTCACAGTAGGTGTTGCGGTAACGGTAGGTGCCACAGTTATTACTCCATCGGTTTCGTATCGTTTAAATTCAGTATTTAAATAATTTATAAGTTCCTCACCTCTTAGTTTACCTAAAGCACCACTTTCTAATTTACATCCTTCGCTATAATCACCTGTTTGACATTTTTCTCTATCGTAGTTAGGAACCACTGATTCACCAACTTCAATTTCAATATTTAATGGACTATTAGGATGTTCTTTCAAAAATTTAACAATCTTAAGAAGCGTATCATCTAAAACCGTCTGACCATCAGTCCCCAATGAGGTTATTTTATATTTACCAGCAGGAAATACTTGATTAGACAATTCAACATTTATGTCTTCAAGTTTAGTGGTTGTCCCTGTTTGAACTTTCTTTGTACCACTTCCAAAATCAGTTTCACCTTGTTCTTGTAAAACCCTACGAACAATGTTTTCGATATCGGCTTCAGTTAAACGTATTATTCTTTTTGCCATAATATTTTTTTGTTTAATTATAAATATAACACAGATATAAAAAAAATAACCCCCTTCTTTTACGAAGAGGGTT
>Ga0208898_1001413_pt1 | contig 15918 bp, 11 predicted proteins | sample VirMetDEL_Mar_4_FD_184513 | JGI IMG/M metagenome (GOLD analysis project Ga0208898, IMG submission 184513) | Aqueous microbial communities from the Delaware River and Bay under freshwater to marine salinity gradient to study organic matter... | ecosystem: Environmental > Aquatic > Marine >...
GCTTAACGCCGCTAATGTTAGGACCGCTAACATTGCGTACAGCTACGGTTACTTTGTCCTTGTGGTTAAGCTCGAAAATAGGGCCGTCAGCACCGACGTTAGTAGTAGAAGTCACCTTCTTAACGATCTGCCCTACATAGATTGACTGTCCTTCAATTGTTGCCATGTCAGGCCCCCTTTATACAACCCCAACCGCCTCTACGGATTGAGTTTGAGTCATGTTCGCTTGCGCGGTTCCCTTGAGGCGATTAACTCCCTCCGGGTTTAGTGTAGCCTGACCCTGATCGGTAGGGCTAGGCTGTGAGAAAAAATTCTGTAATCCTGCCACGTTTTCCATGGCTTCAAGGTCAAGACCAAAGGCAGTGCTAAGCGCCACCTGAACCGCGAACGGAACAGTCTTATCTGAATCCTCGATTGATGTGATGATTTGAGTCATTACCTTAGACGCAATCTGCGGAGACAGTGACTTAAGGATGTTTATATCCTCAGCCGTAAGCGTTTTATTCTCGAGTTTATAGAGCACGTAGTTGAGCGGGTCCTGGGCCATCTTATTGAAGTTGGAGATAGCCACAAGCTCTTCGCGGGTGAAGTCTTCCTTCCGCTTGTCGAAGATAGACTTAGGCGGGTCATCGGGGTAAACCTCATTGGCCACAGATAGGACGCGCTCAGTCGCCTTAGTCGCTGCTTCAGCGTATTGCTCAGGGGCAGAGTTGCCAGTTCGCTCCAACAGGTTAGTGAGCTGCTTCGGATTGCTGAACAGTTTACGAAGTGCCTCTCTCTGCTCTCGAGCTTGCTCTTGGGTGAGCACATAGGCAGGGGAGTCCTGAAGGACCAGATACGACTTCAGCATCTTGGCAAAACCAGAGCGACCTAAGAGATAGGTCTCGTTAGCCTTGCTAGGAGATAACGGCTGATTGCTAAGCAGTCGGTTCAAGCTATTGTCAATCTTCTTGGCGATAGCTTCACCGGCAGAGGTGATCTTCTGCTGCAGCCTAAAGGCACCCATCGGGTCAGCCTTGGTCTTCAGGTAAGCAAAGGTAGCGCCACCAAGCATAGGGCCAACAGTGGCACCAAGACCAGCAGATGCCAGGGCTCGACCTGTGAAAACTTCGCCCATAAGAGTCTGCGGTCCGAGAGCCCTCTTGGCTTGAGTTAGTCTCTCAAGAGCACTCGCGTCTGGAGTAGCAAGACCTACGAGCCCTCTTTGCGCCTCCTCAAGCTCTCCTACAAGCTTTACTCGCTGGGCTTCTGCCTCAGCTAGCTTCTTGCGTGGTTCCGCCACAGACTCTCGAAGACCATCGAAGTATTCTCTGACTGCCTTCTCGGCGGCAGCGTCGGCGTCTTTTTCCAAAGCACGAAGCGCAGACTTCTTAGTCTTGACGTCAGCCTTCCTAGCTTTGTTGAGGTTGTTAGCTTTCTCTAGGGCTTCATTGGCTGACTTGAGAGAGCCACGAAGTGTGGTGATTGACTGCTCAGTCTTAGCAATGTCCTGCTTAATGTTATCGACAACTTGCTGCTGCTTGCCAGTGCTTGCAACAGGCTCCGCCAACACCTCTTCAAGTTGCTTGTTAAGGGCATCACGCTTTACCTCAAGCTCTTGAATGTCCTTGATGGCAGTGTCTTTTAGGCCGTTAATCTTAGAGGTGCTTTGACCCTTGCGAGCCTTCATGTCATCAAGCAGCGCTCTCTCTGCCTTGTTAAGATCACTGTTGGCGCTGCGGCGAAGTGCTGCCTTCTCTGCATTGAGCTTCTGTAGGTTTCGAGCATCGATAATCTTGCCAGCTTCTAAGCTAGCGATAGCAGCCCGCGTGGCGCCTGCGGTGCTTGAGCTTGAGCTAACCACTGAGGCACTTGCAGCCTCAGCCTTTGCTGCGTCTTTGCGTGCCTTCTTAAGTTCTCTGGTGGCGGCAGACACATCTTTGCTGGTGTTTCTTTTCTGAATCGTGAGGTCTTTAACCTGGTTACGCCAGAACTTAATATCACCGGCAATCTCACCCTTCTCTGCTTTGGCTGTTTGAAACGCATCGTAGTTATTGCGCAGAGTGGTAATTACGTCAGACAAGCCGTAGAGATTCATGTCTTCTCGAGAGGCAAGCTCTTCAAGTGTCTGAAGTTCAAAACGAGAATCTGGGTCAATAAGCTGCTTGAGCGCGGTGTTCAGGTCGTTAAGTGCCGTCGTGGCATCTAGGTACTTGCCCTGAACTTCTTCCAGGGATCTAGCCAGTGGGTCCACAGTAGAGCTTAGCTTGCTGGCAAACGTCGCTGCTGGGCTTGTTGCGCCAGGTGAAGCTGCGGCTAGGTCTTCAGATACTTGAACCATGCTGTTTACAGCTAGGTTCATCTCATCGTTAACGCTTGTCACTCGATCGAATAGTTGGCTCGAGCCTTCTTTGGTGTACTTTCCTCTATTGAGCATAGAAGAATCTACGGCAATCTGGTTGAACGAATCTGAAATTCCCTGAATTACAGCAACATCACCAAACATTTCTTCATTGCGAAGGAACTGCCTATTGATGACGTTGTTGTAAACTTCATTAAGGGTGTTCTTTTCGACAGAGTTGTCGCGTAACTTTATATTTGATGATTCAGAATAAAACTCACCCAAATCCTTGCGAACGTCGAGGATGAAAGAATACCCGACCATAAGTTGCTCTGGTGTTTCCGCACCCTTAAGAATTTCTCGAGCCTGTCTCACTTTGGAAGCCAAATTCTTAAAAACCCTAAATTCCCCAAGAGTTGTCTCCATGGACTTCATAACTGAGTCGGCAATTTCTTTTGTGGCCTTTAAGTCAGGCAACTGCTCAAACGCTTGAACCTGAGACCTAACCGCTAGACTCTGCTCGCCGACAAACTTACCGCCATCCACTGCGGCAACTGATGGAGGTGCTGTTAGCTCCTTGAACTCATCAGAGCTAAGAACCTTATACGTGTCATCGAGTGATGATTTAATCTCGCCAGAGAAGGTGCCCTCAAACTCTCGAGCCTGGTCACGAACTGCTCTCTTGCCAGAGCTAATAGCCAGCATGGCACCAGACTGGTTCTTCGAGTTCTGATATGCCACATTGATGACTTGATCGGTAAGGGTGTTCTCGGCAATCTTGAGAGCGCCGTTAATCCGCTCAAGCTCAGCGAGCATAGACTGAAGTTCTTCATCAGGAGCATTGTTAGCAATCGCATTGTCTATCTCTGCGACTCTTCTGTTGAGAATTTGCTCTGAGGATTCTTTGGATGAGAGACCACGCTCCTGAGCTTCAAGATTCTTTAGCGAAGCCTTCTTGGCTGCAATATCATCCTTCTTCTGTTCAAGCTCTGCACGCTTTGCATCAATCTCTGCTTGCTTGAGATTTACGTCATCAAGCTTAAGTTCAAGCTGACCAATCTGACCCTGAATGAATTGAACTTCCTGGGCAAGATTGCGCTTCTCTTTGGCAATGTCTTCAGGAAGACCCTTCTTAACGCCGGAGATGCTTTGATTGACAGCAGCAATGTCTTCTTGAAGCTTGGCAACTCGTGGCTCTAGGACTTGCGCTGCTTGTTTTTGAGCGGCCTTTAACTCTTCTTCTGCGGTCTTTTTATCAGCCTTCTGCTCACGTAGAACTTCGCGCTTTTCTGCCAAGGGGACAGTAACGTCGGTCTTCTTCTGTTCACGAAGTTGCGCTACCTCAGCACCTTGCTCCTCGCTTTTAATAATAGCTTCATCAAGTTCGCCTTTGGCTTCCCCAATGCTCTCATCAAAGGCTGCTCGAGCTACATCGGCCTGCTCACGGGCAGCCTCTCTGGTGCCAAGACCCTCTTGAATCTGAAGCCTTGAAAGTTGTCGCTGATATTTATTAAGGCTAAGCTTTTCTTTTACGCTTTTGATGGTCGCCTCAAAGTTTGTCCTCTGAGTAGCAACCTCATTGCCACGCATCATAAGATCAAGCTGGTCAGAATCCCCTCGCTGCAGCGCATCAATAAGCTTAGCGCTGTCCGCTCTAAACTCAGGCTTAGAGAGAATCGCAGCTTTTACGTTAGCCACCATCGGGCTGACGCCCTCTTGATAGAACTTAGATGCTCTAGCTGCCCTGCCTAACTCAAGGGCCCCCTTCGCTGTCGCAGCGGTACCGACAAGTAAACCGCCAAACTTAAGACCAGCCTCGACGTCTGCTGCTGCGGTATCTACACCTGCTGCCCATAGGTCTGACCAGTCAGAATCTGGGTCTAATGCCTGCTGCTCAGCGGCTCCGCGAACCATGCCACGAATACCAACGTCAGTGGCAATCTCGCCAGCAAGAGTACCCACTTGAGCAGTTCCACCTGCTATTTTTTGAGCGAGCTTGTTTTTTACCTTGTCGTTAATTTGTTTACGGATAGCCTCTTGAGCGCTCTCTCCAATAAAGGCAGTCGCGCCACTTCCGGTGAACTTGGTCGCTTGACCAAACCTTTGCATAAAGGTTTTTTCTGCCGCTCTCCTTGCTGCAAACTGAGCAGTCTCCTCTGCAATCTCAGCGCCTGCTGCACCAACGCCTGCCAAAGGAGTGGCCGCACTAGCAGCCATAACTGCCGGTATAGAGGTAGCAAGAGCAGAGGTGACCTCGCCCGCCATCATGGTGCCGGGAAATTCTTCTCTATATGCGAAGTACTCTGCAGGATTAGAGACAGCGTAGGCTGCTTCAGAGCCCCCAAAGGTTAAGTCAGACGCGATGCCTTTACCAAAAGCCTTGAGGTAAGCACCAGCGCCCTCTTCGCGAAGGTCGGCTCTCTTGCGCTCTTTGTCAAACTCAAATTGAGATATAGGACGAAAGTAATCAGAGGTGTAAATCTCATATAGATCTTTAGCGAACTCCTCCTTGTAGGGAACTCGCAAAGGCCCTTGAGGGCCCATGAAGTATCGGTATTCGCTTTGATCTACCATGGTTACTGAAATTCCCTCATTTTGCCGTATACCCCTAGCGCTTTTTCTGCAGCTTTTGTCTCATTTGACTCCCAAACACCTTCTGTTTCTTCTAGCCCCTGGCTTATCAAGTACTTATCCCTGGCTTCCTCGGCAACTCTAAGGGGGTCTCGAGGACCCTGATAATTTGCGAGAACTCGGTTGTACAGATTGCCCGCAGTAGAGAGAATCTTGAACTTATTCAGGTATGCCCTAATTGCTTGTTTGTTCTTGACGGGATCTGCCAAGAAGTCGCGGAACATAGAAACGTCACGGTTAGAGATTGATGAAGCAGCCTGATCTTTAGACGCGAGACCGAATGCTACCTTGCCGATAACGTTGTAGAACTCCAAAAGATCTTTGTCTGCTAATAAGTCTCTTGTTATGATACTTTTAAACTTTCCAAAGAAGTCAGCTTCACTAATATCTTGAGGAAGAGCAGCGGCTTCTTTCAAAATAGTTTTAATCCCCTGTTTATCGTTTGGAGAGATGACCTTGTCGCCAATATTATTAAGATACTTATCTAGGCTTACAAGAGCTTCATTCACGTCAGCGGATACAGCGCCCAGTTTGTTAGCGTCATCTAAAAATTCTTTTCTCTTATCAAGCTTAAATTGAGAACCGCCCTGAGCTTTAAGCTTCATCGTTTCTTCAAGGTAAGCCTCAGCCATGGCTTGACCTTTTTCAACATTGGCGTTTGTGGCATCTGCTCTAAGCTTGGCTTGCTCATTTTGAAGGTTGGTCTTGTATATTTGATACGCTTCGGTGTTTTTAATCTGGTCACCAAGCATATCAGACTTTTTCTCTGCTTGAGAGAGGAGTGCGTCTTTGGTCAGGTTGAACGCCTGTCTCTCGTCACCAAGAACTTGATATGCCTTGGCGTAAGCATTGTCTGCAAAGTTAACTCTGTCTTTAAGCCTATCATATTCTTGCTTTTGACGGCGGGCTTCATCATCAACGATTTTGTTAATCATATCGAGGCCGATGTTTTGGCCTTTGCCACCTCGGAGCCCTCTGGCCATTTCGCCAAGAGAGATAGATAGAGCAGCAAAGAACTTAGAGCTAAAACCCTTAAGGCCAGCAGGGCTAGGGTTGTATGCCATAAGCTCATATCGTGCAGCGTTAAGCTTTTCTCGCTCTTGAGTAGCGATTCTCTGAGCCTCCTGAAAAGACTCAGGCGCTTGCATACTCTCAATCTCTGCCAGGTCTCTCTCATATTGCTTGGCAGGAAGGGTATAGTCTTGAGGCTCAGCATATCTGACTCTAGGGGATACAAATTGACCACCGCCAAGAGAGCGATATAGAGCCATCTCTGTCTCGCTAAGGCCCCTTGACGAGGGATCAGCTTCTGCTGTGTATTCTTTTAAGATTTTTTTAAATTGATCTTCTTTAGGCTGAGCAGTTTGCGCAACTTGCGCTTGTTCTGCTATCGCGTCGCCAACTGGGCCAGAAAGATCTGTTTGCACTTGGGTATCAGGAGCAAGCACAGGAGAATCAACAGCACGAACAGGAGCCGAACCAGCTTCAATACCTTGATTTGCGGCCTCCCTAGCTGCTCTCGCTCTTTGCTTTTCTTCACTCGCTTCGTCTATTAACCTGCGACGAAAAGCTAGAACGTCTTCTAAAGGTGAGCCCTTTTGCTCGCTCATTTGTAAATTATTAGAATACGTTGTTGGATATGGTCCCGACATTACTTACCCTCCAGCTTCTTAATACGCTCATCAAGGTACTTCATCATAGCAAGCGACTTAGAGGGGTCTTCCATGATGTGCTTAACGCCACCAATATCAACTACGCTGCTTCTGCCCATGGGAGTTTTCTCCATGTCTTGAGCCATTACGCCGACTTGGTCTTCATCGTCGCCCTTGTATTTGAACTTATAGGCCTCAATCGAATCAAGCATCTTGCGAATATCCTCTTCGCCTGGCTCAATGTCGGTCTTCGTACGCTCATCGGACTTTTGGAAAGCAGAAGCTACACCGCCTCCAATTTGTCCAAGAGTCGCCAATCGCTGTGCCGCGAACGAGTTTCGGCGCTGTTCTTCGCCTAGCCCAAAGCCGGTTCTCTGCTGCTCGCCTAAATCTTCGTATGCCGTTATGTCCTGCTCAAGACCCTGTAATGCCCCAACGTCTGCCATGGCCATCTGCCCAGCACCAAGCATACCTGCCTGAGATGCTGCCGCTCCAAACTGCTGACGGGCTGCACCACTGAAAGGCCCTCGAGACTGAGCGCCAAGACCCATAAGGCCAGATTGCTGCTGTTGAACGCCTTGCGCTACCTGCTGAGCAGCCTCGCTTCTTTGCTGTCTTCCTTCGATGGCAGCTTGCTGCTCTCTGCGCTGCTGCAGTCTTTGTTGCTGGAAGGGAGTGAGCCCTTCTTCTCCATAAGGGCTTCTTGTTGGAGTGTACACAAGACCAACTGTTTGACCTAATTTCGTTGCGCCTCTCTTTATGTCGGTCCACCAGCCCATCTTAAACTCCTGGTCTCATGTACGGAGGAAGTTGTTGAGAAACAGGCTGAACTCTTTCGTTAAAGTTTCTAGCCTGCTCAGCGGCGCTCATGGGGTTAATGGCAGACGCAAAGTCCATCCTCAAAGCATCCATGGTAACAGCATCAAGAATACCCGTAACAGGAAGGCCCAGAGATTGCTGATACATCATAATGCCTCTGCGGGTTCTTGGGCCAATGATGCCATCAGCAGCCCCAACGTTGAAGCCAATTTGATTTAGCATAGATTGAGCTTCCCTCGCGCCTTGTGGCGTTAGAGCGGGGCGGTCAGCAACACCAAGAGGCTGCGGAGTTTCACCTAGTCTTAAGTCGCCGTAGCCTGGAGCATTCTGCTCTCTAAATTGCCGCTCTGCATTTGCAGCCATGATGGCTTGAGCTTCTTTTTCCTGCTCACGCCTCGCAAGAGCCTCCAGCATCTGAGGATCTGACGCCATCGCCTCGATCAAAGTCTTACGAGGAGCCATCGCTTCAAATTCTTTTGCCACTCTTGCTTGGCGCAATTCTGTCAGTGCCGCCTGCCGTGCTGCCGCTGCTTGAGCCGCTGAGATTCCTGGGTCAGAATCAGTGCCAGCGATAACCGTTTGAAGGGCAGCTTCGCCTGGGTCAAAGTCGGGATTAGCTTCAAGAAACTTACGTGCGTCTTGCGGGCTTTTAGCCAGTTCAGCATCAAACTGAGCTTTGGTATTGAAGTAGTCAGCCAATTCAGCAGCGCTTAGGGCTGCGGCTGTGGTTCCTAGTTGACCAACAGCCTGCTGCATCTGTAGGCGGCCTTGCCCTGCAATCTCTGCCCCTTTTCCTGCAAGCGCACCCTGCGCTTTTGCGGCAGCAAATTCTTGCTTACGCCTCGCCTCCTCTGGGGCCATCACTCTCTTTACGATGCCCTGAGCGATAGGGGCCGACACAGCAGAAACCACAGGGTCTAGGCCCTTTCCGCTTCTAAGGGCTCTTTGAAACACACCATACTCGGTGCTTGGATCAATTGCCTGATAAGCCATGGTTTCCCCCTACGCGGTTTGTGAAGCCGGTAGCTTAAAGGTACCAGCACGAGCGCCTATCTGAAAAGCTATACCCTTAAGAATTAGCCCTTCTCCGCTCGAAGTTACGATAATTTCTGCCTGAATTGCTTTGCATTTCTGATTCGCTAGGTGTGCTCGAATTTGCTCAATGCCAGTCACAGCGCCTACCGATATTGTGTGAGTCTCTACACTGGACAAATAGTCACGAGCAAACTTCATGTTTAAAGTGCTGTCAGTGACATAGTCGTACAAAAGCATGGCCCGGTAAACGCGCTGAGCTTGCTGAAGACCTGCAGCCTGAATGGGGCGAAGCTTAACGCTCAAGTCATAATCTCCGCCAGCATCAGTATAGGCAGTGTCTGATTGCCGAAGAATGGTGCCGCTTCTCTCTAGGATAATATGCGCTTCCTCGGGGTCACCATCAGGGGGAAGATAAAAGCACTGATTAGCAAGAGCCTTAAACGTGCCAGTGAGGTTCACGCCCCACTGACTCCATTGCTGATACAGAGTGTTGTAAACAATCACTGTGCCGATTGTTCCATCGGTTGCATAAATCAGCATCCTGACTTCGTTTACGTGATCGAACAAATCCATGCTCTGGATTAAGTTTTCGCCAACAGAATCCTGAACGTTAGCCCCAATGTAATTTATTTGGCCATTAGGAGCGATCAAGTAAATGCCTCGGTGAGACTGATAAAAGGTGCCGATAGCATGGGCTAAATGAGCGCTATACTTAACAGCACCCTGACCTTTGCCAATCAACTGAGGCTTACTAAATGAACCGACACCAAAGTTATCTGGGCCATCTCCCTGAATAGCATAAACATCTGACTCAGTGAAAAGAACCAAGAAGTTGGGGTTACTCTCAACGCCGGAGACAAGACGAGAGTCCGCAGGTAAATCAATTACAAAATTGGGTGCCGGGAACGAGTAACAAAATCCCTGCTGCTCTACTTTTGAGAAACGAACAAACTCGCTGGGTGTTGCAACCACGGCCCTGCCACGATGGGTGCAAATGTCAGTAACACTGCCAGGCTGAAAATTAGGAAGAACGCCGCCTGCAGTGTAGATAGCAGGAGCATTGGTGAAAACATTGTCATCTTCACCAAGGTCCATAAAATCCACAAACCTATCACCGTTATTAAACGGTATGACTGCAATCTTTTTAAGAAGAGCGCCATCTGGGGCTGTTCTGTAGACAGCTACTCGAGTGTAATTTCTTTTTCTGTTTGCATCGCAGACGTTGATACGAACATGGATAGCCGCCAACTCAGGGTCAGAGCCATCAACAGTAGTTGCGACTTCCACCACCTCAGAAGGAACCGACTCATGAAGGTTGCCTTTGGCGTCAGTGTACTCAAACACCGCAGCGTAAAAATAAGTTTTAGGAGATTCGAGTTTAGATGTAACCGCATCCACTCTTGCCGCTTGAACAGATCTAAAAGACGGTGCTTCGTAGAATCCGTTTTCAACTAGTTTTTGGCCATCATAAGAGAAAAGAGTTCCGCCACCAATTAAAAGAGTAGAGCCAGCATTAACACCTGGCAAAGATCTTTCGTACGGCTGAGTTTTCCTCATTGTGCATATGGCAGGACAAAATGTCTGCTCTATGTATTTTTGAGACGGAGAATTATCGTCTGCTACTTTAGAGCCTATGAACTCGTTAACCAATCCATTGCTTCCATAAACTATTGATTGCTCTGTCGCCACGTTGAAGTAGGTAGCGTTAGAGACTCCAGAAAAAAGTTTTAACTGTTGGTTAACAATACTTTTGTGCTCACTAATTGTCGTTGATGAACAATCTGAGGTAGGGGCATTTGCATAGGTGACGCCGTACTCATCAGATATAAATTCAAATGTATTAAATGATCCGTAATTGTAGTTTGTCTTTGCCGCCGCAAAATAGTTATTTGCAATATCAGATACAATAGATGCGTTTTGATAAAGATCTTGAACAAAACTAACGTAGGGGCCAGAGGTCTTAGTGCTAACGCTCACTTTAGTGACTGATGTTAAAAGCCCTCGATCGTCCTCCTGTGGGTTTAGCCCGTAAACAGGAGCAGGGCTCGAAAGCCATGCAAAGCTAATTGCTGGCACCTGATTATTTATCCAATCTCTTATATCGTTAATATCTGCACTAGATAGCTCATAGTCGCCATTAGCGTTAAGCTGAGCAGCAAATCCTGACCCTGGCTCTATAACAGTTAGATGCAGGTGGCTTGTGTGCCCTCCACCAGATTTTACATTGGCCCAAACATATGCAGGTGTAGTGCCTGCACTGAGTTGCGGATATATATATGCGTAACCCTCTCCATCGACAGCACCGGAAGCAACCTCTATTATTTGACTTTTAAGACCGGTCCTAAGTCCGTAAAGAGCAGCGCCTGTATCATAGAACCCTGATGGGAACGAAGATTGCTGAGGAGAGAATGTTGTCCCCCCAAGGTCTTTAGAGCCTGCATAGGCCAAAGTTACCATATGCTGGTAATCAGTTCCTGACCCATAAGCAAACCCATTCATTAGGATTCTGTTGTATAACTTTGCGTGAGTCACAGCGGGATCTGACTGAATCAAAGTAGACGGGTTGAATGCCTGAATATACGGAGTTGCTTGTAAGTTGGCATCAATAGAACTTCCGCTGGCGTTAAGCATAACAGAATAATCGCCTGAACTATTAGTGTGCAGATGGATTCCTGGGAGATATGAATTGCCTGTGCGAAAATAAGATTCGCTAATTAAAGGTATACTGGATGTTACAGATGGATCTAAGTAAACCTCAGACTCGACACTGTGATTTAGAAAACCGCCAGATACTTCGTATTTTATGAGGTTATGATAAGGAGATGCTCCTGCAGTGGTATAGGCAAGTATAATGTAATCAGTTGATGATTCTTCATAATGAGCTATAGCAAAATCAGTAAAAACAGAATGACGCAAAATAGGAGAAGCCGGTGAGCCACCATCATAAAGAGTGTCTATAGCTCCAGGTATAACAGACGAAGAACTGTTATTTATGAAGTCTGGTACTTTGAAATATTTTATATTGTTCGCATAATTAAACACCACGAATAATATAGAGTCAGAAATTTTCAAAAGACGAATACATGGAGCTTTGGCTAAATTGTCCACAAAGGGGTCTGTGGCGTCTGTTGCTATAGATGAAAATCTATATGGTCTTCGGATAAAGGATCCTGTATCTACATCTCTTACAGCAAACATAAGCTCGTAGGTAGGGAACTTAACAGGCTCAGCCTGAGCCCAAACCATGACGTCATAGTATCTCCCAGAAGATTGAACGCGCTCCATTTTGACACATCCAACTTTTCTGTCTTCGCTTACAGCGACTTTTTCTCGAGAGTAAGTGTATGGACTTACCCTGCCGACGTCTTGAAATTTACCATCGGCAGTTCTTCGATAGAGAAAGTTTTCATCTGCTATAAGTAAGTCTTCATTGTAGGCATAAGAATTCATGCCAGAACTAATATTTCCAGTTGTTGGCCCGTTAATCGACGCTGGGTCATATCCTTTGGCATTGCTTATTTCAGAGAAACCCTTACGCTTGTTGATGTTCCCTGATTTATCGAACCACGAGTTAGAGGTAGACTCGAGAGCCCCAGGCTTAGCAGTGCCATCAGAGGTTTTCTGGTCTATGCCAAGAGAGAACGGAAGCGATATGGTTTTCTTGTCCAGCATCAAAACACCCAGAAAGTTACCGTAACATCTACTGTGCAGCTAACGATAAACTGCTTCGATGGACGAGGATTAGCGCCTGGAGAATCATATACCACAGTGGTGTTACTTAGCCTAACAGGTATATAGCCCTTGATTGGACGGCCAAGAGGATGACCCACCGTATTCTTTTGACCACTGGTTAGCTTAACGTCTTTAATTAAAACGCCATCAAGGATTGCCGAGGAAGAAACTCCGTCTGCAAACTTCTTGATTAATTGCTGAACATTGGTGGTCTGAGTGTCCGTCTGTAGCTCAGGAGAAAACCCCTTCATGACTCACCTCAGTACCAAACGGTTAGGTTATTCCTAAACCTGCCTTTACGAACATCGCGAATAGAGAAAGAACCACTGGTATCGCGAGGAGTAATCGCCCTAATGATACGACTGGAAAGCTGCTGGCGCTCATTCTCCAATGCCCTAAAGTCAGATTCTTCCTTCATGAGCATACGAATCGCTGCAGCAACAACCAGATATTCTTCATAGCCAGGGATTACATTGGTAATCTCCGTGACTGTAGCGGAAAACTGAGTCGCAACAGGGACATAGTACAGAACCAAGGTTCCTGACTGCGAGTTTTCAGGGATGAATTTAATCTTGTTGCCTTCAATCCGATACATCGGGAAAGCAAGCTCGTTGATGTTAGCGTAAGGGGAGTTGTAGAGGTTTCTCTCTGTAAAGGAGTAAGCTCTGAGTGAGGACGTAGTCCCTCCAGAGGTGTAATCCACACCCAGAGCCTTGTAAAAGTCGTCAGGTAGGTTGGCTCCGGCAGAACCTAAAGGAGCACTATAGGTCTGCTCAGAGACAAAGTAATCTTCGTAGCTTTTGACCATAAAGTCATGAAGCTCAGAGATGCTAGAGTTTAGGTAATCCCTAATCTCTGGATCTGTTACGAAGTCACTTCCCACCATGTCGGCGCGGCGACGCGCACGCTCGATTAAAGTACTCTCACTGAACGTCGCCATTGCCCCACTCCTTACTCAGCGTCGATAGCGGCCATATCTTTAATAACCGCTATCAGCTCGGCACCATCGCTATTCTTCATAGCGTTAGTTGCTCTGCTTGCTAAGTCTTCCCTAGCCTTTGCGTAATCATCTTCCTTAGAAGACCCGGACTTCTCCTTAGCCTTCAGGAGAATCATAGCAAGACTATCGCCTTTGCCCTTCATGATTATCGGTCCACGCTAGTGTTCTTGAGGAACAACGTCACGTAGAACTCATCAGCGGCATTAAGGTTGTCAACAGTGAACACAACGGTGTTGCTGGTGTTAAAAGCCACAGCCTCTACATGAGTAAAAGTTCCTGTGAGAGACTTTGCTGTTAGATGCGCACCAACTAAATCATTGTATTTGTCATCAAGCGTAAGGGTCAAAGCTGAACCTGCTGCTGCTGCTGTTTTAATACCTGTAGGAAGGCTAGCGACACCGTCACCAACCACACCTGTAATGATCTTAGTCTCTCGCTGGAGAGACTGAACATCTTGAAACCTACGGTTAGCCATCTTTCACTCTCCTTATGCTAGAGCGATTCGGCAGTTGTATCCTGGTGCGTTGCAAGCAACGTTACCGTAGAAACCGATTCGCACTTCATAAGCATCTGCGCCAGCTTCGCGGAGCATACGATTACCATCCATGTCCAAGAAGTGTGGAGCAGCCTTAATGCTGTTAAGTGTCCAGGTGTTAATCTGAAGCAAGTAAGCAATGTCAGGCGGGCAGTTTTGGTCGGCAATTACCTTGATTGGACCCTTAGGACCAACAATGCTTAGAGCCTGGAAACCAATATCCGCGTTGTTGCTGCTTACTTTATCGTAAACAACCTTAGAACCAAGAGCTTTCTCGAGGTCAGCGTAGTTCTTGTAGTTCATGAAGCAGTGCCCTGGTGAGCCACCTTCACGAGCAGTGCGAACCGCTGCAGAGATAAGAGCTTCTTCGATAGGCATTGTTGCGCCATCGGTGAAGTCTACGCCTGCAAGACGAGTACGATCCTTAGTTCGGTTAACGCCGAAAAGGTTTACTGGAGTTCCTGTTGGAAGCCAAGAGCCTAGACCCGCCATACGAATTGGATCAGTTGCACCATTCTGAGCATCGCCATCCTGGAAGAACCAGAAAGAACCGTTTGAAGGAGCAGTCGTTGTAGCTGGAACAGTGTATGTGAATACACCAGTCTCACGGTCCAAAGTGTCAACCTTGACCGCAACACCTGAGGTGATTGCTGAACTAGGTAGAGACGCACCTGCTACAGTGTTGAGAATCATGCCAACTTCAAAGTTGGTGATTTGCTCAGCGCTATCCAGAGTAACTGTTCCGCCTGAACCTGATGCGCCACTAATGGTGCCCTTGCCGATTTGACCGGTTCCGTCGCCATACATCGCAACTGCAAGAGACCGAGTAATTGCGTTAAGAGCACCGTCTACTTCGAGAGTAAGGTACTGCATGAATGCATCGCTCTTTGCTTCGGTAGCGGCGATGGTTTCGCCATCGATGCTTGCGAAAGAGTAGTCTTTTACTCGGGTAATGTTGAATCGCTCAACCGCTGTTGCGGTGCTGAGTGCCTTACCTGTGCTGAAGTCAGCAGAACGACGGTTTGCAGTCGCGTACTGAACAGGAATTGGCATTTGCTGACCGCCAAACTTTTCGTACTTAGGCATAAGCGCGAGAAGTGGGTTGTCCTTGTAAACTAGGTTTTGGACTCGAAGGTCCTTGTAGTGATCTTTTAGTGCTCCAGTTACAGCATCTAAATCGAGTGATGTGCTCATAGCTTTTCTCCGTTACTTAAAAAACTTGTACCTCGATGCAATCTCGTTGATGGATTGCTCGCGAGACGGCAACTTAAACTTATCCCCTGGCGCTCTCTGCGCTTGGGTATTCGTCAATGTTTTTGTCGGCGTATCAGAAGACACTACAGTCTCTTCCTCTTGTGCTTGCCTCGCCTCAGGCTCTGTCTTCGCTGGAGCGTAACGCTCTTTGAGTCTTTGCTCTAGTTTCGGTATCGCGAGGTATTTTTCTGCTTCAGCCTCGTAATAGTCCTCAACCATTTGAGCAGCTTCTTTCCAAGGCATCACCTCTCGAGTGGTGTTGTAATAGTTTTCTATTACTTCAGCCACGTGATGATAGGCGTCGTTAGCCTTGATGAAACCAAACTCATCCTCATTGTCCACAAAGTTCTTAACTTCGTCAAGGAACTGTGTCTGAAGTTGTTCAGCTTGCTTTGCTTGCTGCTGTTTTTGAAGCTCCGCTCGCTCGGCCTTCATCGCCTCTATCTCGTCGCGCATACGCTTCATCTCCCCCGCCATCTTCTGCTCAGGGGTAATCTCGCCATCTTGTAAGACTTGTCGGCTAAGAGCTTCGTAGTCTAGCCCTAGCTTCTGCATGACCTCATAAGGGTTCTCGCGTGCAAGTTTCTGTAGGTCGTCAAACGATGAGACCGTACCTTTGCGTGAATCCAACTCCTGCTGGAGACGCTTCATCTCGTCGCGCTCTTGGCGCAACTTCTTCTGCTCGCGAGCTAGTTGGGCAAATCGCCTGCTGAATGGGTCGGGCGCTGGTTCGGGCGGAGTTCCTGCATCGCTGCTCTCCACTCCATCGTTATTATCATCCGCTCCAGTTGTTTCATGTGGAACGTCTCCTCCTCCAGGGGCTCCTCCAGCATCTCCTCCAGAAGATTCTCCCATATCAGGAACTGATTGAACCTCTTCTCCAACTTGACCCTCTTCAGTCATATTCTCTCCTTAAACTGGCACACCTTCTTGCGTGGCA
>Ga0208898_1001414_pt1 | contig 15911 bp, 22 predicted proteins | sample VirMetDEL_Mar_4_FD_184513 | JGI IMG/M metagenome (GOLD analysis project Ga0208898, IMG submission 184513) | Aqueous microbial communities from the Delaware River and Bay under freshwater to marine salinity gradient to study organic matter... | ecosystem: Environmental > Aquatic > Marine >...
TGTTGTTGGTTATAAGGGTTCTTCACCTTATGACGCAGGTCTGTTCTATTGTCCTTATGTTCCTCTCCAAATGGTTCGTGCCGTTGGTGAGAACTCCTTCCAGCCCAAGATTGGCTTCAAGACCAGATATGGTATTGTTGCTAACCCATTCGCAGAAGGAACAAGACAGGGACTGGGTGCTCTCACAGTCAACCAGAACCGTTACTACAGAAGAGTTGCAGTCAAGAATCTTATGTGATTCACTGCACATCTGTGCTATACTGGGGGGTCCACAAGGACCTCCTTTTTTTATGTCTTTTAATAAATAGTCAAAAAGGATATGGCTGGCAATCCACAAATAAGACCTACAGCAACAGCAGCACAAGTTAGAACTAGGCAACCAACTAGAACCACTGCTGGTGTTCTGACTAGAAATCAAATTGCTGATAGAAATTTCTTACAACCACAAGGTTTTAGATTTAATATCACTAGAGCACCAAGTGTTGCTTTCTTTGGCAATGCTGTGAATATTCCTGCTATGGAATTGAGGACAACAAATCAACCCACAGCAGGTTTAAAGGATATTCCTCAACCAGGAGAAATCATTGATTTTGAAGATTTGACTTTGAGATTCTTAGTTGATCAAAATCTTGAAAACTATATGGAGATTCAAAACTGGATTAGAGGACTTGGTTTTCCTGAATCTTTGGATCAAATCTATGATTTACAAAAGCAGACAGTTGGAGTTTCTAATCCAGATTTACAAACTGGAATGAATATCTATTCAGATGGAACTTTGACTGTACTGGATGCTCAGAGCAATCCTAACTTCAAAGTTGTCTTTGAAGACTTGTTTCCATATTCTTTGAGTACACTTCAGTTTGATGCCACTGTGGCAGATATGGATTACTTTACAGCAGAGGTGTCATTCAAGTATACTATATACCATATTCGTGATATTGGTTGCTGCTAATGGTTGATTTGGAGACAATCCAAAAAATGTGGCAGGATGATTCAAAGATTGACCCTGATAATTTACATACAGAATCTTTGAATATTCCTGTTCTTCACTCAAAATATTATGAACTGTATAATAATATCTTTCTACTGAGAAAAAAGGCAGAACAGCAAAGAAAAAACATCAGACACGAAAGATATGAATACTTTTCAGGGAAAGCAGATCCTGATGTTTACATAAAGGACCCTTTTCCTAAAAAGATCAGAGACAAGGATACTATGCAGAAGTATCTTGATGCAGATCAAAAACTCTCAACAGCATCATTGAAGATTGATTACTATGATACTATGTTAAATTATCTTGAAGAGATACTGAAGCAAATATCCAATAGAACATATCAAATTAAAAATGCCATCGAATTTATGAGATTTTCATCTGGACTGGGATAATAAATATCTTCTAGTGATGATATGTTTTGATGGCAGACCTTGTTATTCAAAAGGTAAATGAGGTATACTTAAAAATAGATACTGAACCTCATGTTGAATATGAATTGAGGGACAGATTTACATTCGAAGTTCCTTCAGCTAAGTTCATGCCACAGTACAGAAGCAAGTACTGGGATGGATATGTTCACCTCTTTAATATGAAAACAAAGAGGATCTATGTTGGTCTTCTGGATAAGATTGTTGCGTTCTGTGAGTCAGCAGGATATTCATATAAGTTTGAAAATAACAAGTTCTATGGTCTTCCCTTTGAAGTCAATGAGATGATTTCAGAGGAAGGTGTCAAAGACTTTATGGCATCTATTACTCATCTTCAACCAAGAGATTATCAGATTGAAGCAGTCTATGATGCTTTAAGATATAATAGAAAACTTTTAATCTCACCAACAGCATCTGGTAAGTCATTTATGATTTACACCATTGTCAGATACTTTGTAAATGCTGGCAAGAAGATCCTCCTTATAGTGCCTACTACGTCCCTTGTAGAGCAGATGTTTAAGGACTTCCAGGACTATGGGTGGGAAGCTGAAAATCACTGCCACAGGATCTATGCTGGTAGGGAGAGAGTCAATACCAGTGATGTTACTATCACTACGTGGCAGTCTGTCTATCAATTAGAAAGATCATTTTTTGAGGAATATGATGTAGTGATTGGTGATGAGGCTCACCTTTTTAAAAGCAAGTCTCTTATTGGTATTATGGACAAGTTACACCATGCCAAGTATAGATATGGGTTCACAGGCACTTTAGATGGCACACAGACCCATAAATGGGTGTTAGAGGGTCTCTTTGGTCCATCATATAAAGTCACTCAAACCAAAAAACTTATTGATGAAGGTCACCTAGCTACTCTTGATATTCAATGTTTGATTCTTAAATACAAACCACAAAAGTTTGATACTTATGAAGATGAGATTCAGTTTTTGATTGGAAATGAAAAAAGAAATAAATTTATTGTCAATCTTGCTGATGACTTAAATGGAAACACTCTTATCTTGTTCAGTAGAGTTGAAGCACACGGTGCTGTGCTTTTTGAAATGCTAAATAAAAAAGTTAAGGAAGGCAGAAAAGTCTTCTTTATTCATGGTGGTGTAGACGCTGAAGATAGAGAACAAGTAAGAGCTATCACAGAATCAGAAGAAGATGCGATTATTGTTGCTTCTTATGGTACATTCAGTACAGGCATCAACATTAAGAACCTTCACAATGTAATATTTGCCTCTCCATCCAAATCTCGTATTCGTAACTTACAGAGTATTGGTAGAGTCCTCAGAAAAGGCAAAACCAAAGTGAAAGCAAAGTTATATGATATTGCTGATGATCTAACTATTGGATCTAGAAAAAACTATACATTGAATCACTTTATTGAAAGAGTGAAAATATATGTCTCAGAGCAATTTAACTATGACATTATATCAATCAACATAAAAGAATAGAAAAGGAGAAGGTGTATGATAGAAGACGATTTCTATTGCACTATCAAGTTTAAATGTGGTGATGAAGTATTTGCCAAAGTAGCAGCATCAGAGGAAGAAGATAGAACAATGCTTCTAATCTCTAACCCCATTGTGGTTGAAGAGTTAATCATCAGAGGTCAAGTAACAGGTTATAAGTTTGAACCTTGGTTGAAGACAACTAAGGATGATATGTTTGTTGTTAACCTTGAAGATGTTCTTACTATGTCTGAATCAGAAGATATAGAGATGATTCTTTACTATCAAGATTATGTTCGTAAATCAAACAAGACTAATTACTCTAAACTAGATAGAAAGATGGGATATCTTTCATCTGTAAATGATGCTAAGGAAGTTCTAGAGAAGCTTTATAAATCGAGCTAGAACTTATCTTTCATCCTGGACAAACCTAGTCTACTGCTAATTCACTAGGTTGTCAACTCTTTCTTTATCTGATATAATATCATTATAGATAAAGCATTATTATGGGTTTCTCAAAAACATATTCAGTCATGCCAAGACCAAAAAAGTCAGAACACTATGTTAATAACAAAGATTTTCTTGCTGCTTTGGAACAGTATGCCATTGATGTTGAAAGAGCCAAAGAGCAAGGAAAAACAAAACCACAGATTCCCAGATATGTTGGTGAGTGCTTCTTAAAGATTGCTAATCACTTATCATACAAACCAAACTTTGTAAACTATATGTTCAAAGATGATATGATTTGTGATGGCATTGAGAACTGTGTAAGATACATTCACAACTTTAATCCAGAGAAGTCCAAGAACCCATTTGCTTACTTTACTCAAATTATCTACTATGCCTTCCTGAGAAGAATTTCTCAAGAGAAAAAACAACTTGAAATCAAAAACAAGATTCTTGAAAGGACTGACTTTGATGAAGTTTTTGATGCCAATGACCTTGACAGTGGTAACTACTCTGATTACAATAGCATCAAAGATGCTGTTCATTCTAAATTAAGATACCAATGAAGATTGCTATCATCTCTGATACACATTACGGAGCACGTAAGGGTTCCAAACTATTTCATGATTACTTTGAGCAGTTCTACAAAGATGTCTTCTTCCCAACTCTAGACAAAGAAGGTATCACCACTGTAGTTCATATGGGTGATGCTTTTGATAGTAGAAAGGGCATTGAGTTTAAGTCCCTTAAGTGGGCAAAGAGAGTTGTATTTGATCCTCTCAAGGAGAGGGGTATCACTATGCATTTGATGGTTGGTAACCATGATGCATACTATAAGAACACAAATGATATTAATGCTGTTGATCTTCTTCTTAAAGAGTATGATAATGTCAAAGTATACTCTTCTGCTACAGAAGTTCAGTTAGATAATTTAAACACCCTATTCATACCTTGGATTAACGAAGAAAATGAAAAAGAAACTCTCCAACTTGTTGAAAAGACAACTTGCGACTGTGCGATGGGGCACCTTGAGCTCAGAGGATTCAGAGTTAATAAGCAGATCGTCATGGAGCATGGTCTGGAAAGCAAACTATTTGAAAAGTTCAACAAGGTCTTTTCAGGTCATTACCATACAAGATCAAATAACGGAACAGTCTTCTATCTAGGAAATCCATATGAGATGTTCTGGAATGATGTAGGTGACAAGAGAGGTTTCACACTCTTTGACACAGAAACTCTAGAACACACTCCAGTAGATAATCCTTATCAACTCTTCAAAGTCATCTACTATGATGACAATGATTATCAAGTATTTGATACAAGACCTTATGAAAATAAAATTGTTAAGGTTGTTGTAAAGAACAAAACTAATGCTACTCAGTTTGAAAAGTTTATTGATAAACTTTATACTTCCAATGTTGCTGAGTTGAAGATTGTTGAAAACTTTGACTTTGGTGGTTGGTATGATACTTCTGATGAAGATATTCAAACAGAAGACACACTTTCTATCTTGAATAGATATATTGAAGAAGCAGAAGTCAGTCTAGACAAAGCACTTATTCAAAATGTAATCAGAGAAGTGTATCAGGAGGCATGTGAGTTGGTATAATGTTTATCATCACAGTTGCAGGTAAAGAAAGAGAAGGAGCATATTCTGTTGAAGATGAGGATGGAGAACAAGTTCTCTACATCTTTGAAGAAGAAGATGACGCCATGAGATATGCTATGCATCTGGAAGATAAAGAGTATCCAGAAATGCATGTCTTGGAGATAGAAGACGATGTGATGATAAAAACCTGTGAGATACATGGACATAGGTATGCTATAATAACTAAAAATGACATTGTGATTCCGCCTGATAAAGCACATGATTTTATTTGAAAAAATTAGATGGAAGAACTTTCTTTCTACAGGTCAGCACTTCACTGAAGTTGAACTTGATAGCAATCAAACTACATTGATTGTTGGAACTAATGGAGCAGGTAAGAGCACCATCCTAGATGCTCTTACTTTTTCTTTGTATGGAAAGTCATTCAGAAAAATCAATAAGGCACAACTCATTAACAGCACCAACGAGAAGAACTGCTTGGTTGAAATTGAATTCAGTGTCAATGGTGTAGATTGGAAAGTAGAGAGGGGCATCAAACCAAACATCTTTAAGATCTATAGGAATGGTGAACCTCTGGATCAAAGTGCTTCTGCTGTAGATCAGCAAAAGTGGTTGGAACAGAATGTCTTGAAGATGAACTACAAGTCATTTACCCAGATTGTTATTTTGGGTAGCAGTTCATTTGTTCCCTTTATGCAACTTCCTGCCAACAGCAGAAGGGAAGTTGTCGAAGATCTTCTTGACATTAAGATCTTCTCTTCTATGAATGAAATTGTGAAGAGTAGGATTAGAGTCATCAAGGATGAAGTCAAAACTTTGGATTTGAAAAAAGAATCACTCAAAGACAAAGTTGAAATGCAGAAAGACTTTATTGAGCAAGTAGAAACAAAAAGTCAAAAGGATATCAGTTACAAGGAGAATAAGATTAATGCCCTTCTGACTGAAGAAAATGAAAAGATGAATAGTAATGAGAAGGCAAATGCTGAAGTCAAAATACTCCAAGAGAAGTTAAAAGAATTTGAAAATGCCACTAGCAAATTGCGTGAGTATGGCAATATCAAAGGAAAACTCTCTCAAAAAATTACTTCTATTGTAAAGGAACATAAATTTTTCTCTGATAATAGGGTTTGCCCTACCTGTGATCAGGATATTGAGGAGACCTTTCGCGTAAATAGAATTAAGGACTCTCAAGATAAAGCACAAGAATTGCAAGAGGGATTTAAACAACTCCAGGAGGCAATTAAAGAGGAAGAGTTGAGAGAGTCCACTTTCAAACAAATTTCAGGAGACATCAGTAAACTACTTAATGACGTATCTACAAACAATGCTCAGATATCTGGGTTTCAGAGACAAATCAGAGGACTTGAATCTGAAATTCAAACTATTACCAGTCAGATCCAAAACAGAAATACTGAGCATGAGAAACTAGAACAGTTTAGAGAAAGTCTTCAAGATACATACCAGTTGCTTGCTGATAAAAAAGAAAGTATCTCTTACTACGATTTCACTTACAATCTTCTCAAAGATGGTGGAGTAAAATCTCAAATCATTAAGAAGTATCTTCCTTTGATTAATCAGCAAGTTAATAAGTATCTCCAGATGATGGATTTCTACATTAACTTCAAACTTGATGAAGAGTTTAATGAAACTATTGAAACACCCATCCATGAAGACTTCACATATTCCTCTTTTTCAGAGGGTGAAAAAATGAGAATAGACCTCTCCCTCCTTTTCACTTGGAGGGAGATCGCCAGAATGAAGAATTCTGTTAATACAAATCTTCTGATTATGGATGAAGTATTTGATTCTTCTCTTGATGGTTTTGGAACTGATGAGTTTCTTAAAATTATTAGGTTTGTGATTAAAGATGCCAACATCTTTGTAATTTCTCACAAGACAGGAATGGAAGATAAGTTTGAGAAACTTATCAAGTTTGAGAAAGTGAAAGGATTTAGTAGAATGAACTGATGGCAACATACAGACATTTAGAAACAGGAAAGAGATTTCTATTCATCCACATACCAAGAACTGCTGGTAGATTTGTAGAACATAATCTAGAATCACAGGGATGGGTGTGGGATGATAACTTGGGTCTTAGTAGCAAATATAAAAGTATAGAGGGAATTGAGGTAGCACATTTCCATAAAGAGTTTTATGAAAAACATTTGAATGTAAAAGATATTCCTCACATTTGTATTGTTAGAAATCCCATAGACAGATTCATCTCAGCATCCATATATCTCAAAAGAGTATATGGTGATGACATCCAAGAATTGATGGAAGATGAAAATTATTTTTATAGTATGTTGAGTAACTTCCCTTGCTCAGAGTCAGTAAATTGGTACAGACCACAGGTTGACTTCATTACAGATAAAAGTCATATTTGGAAGTTTGAGAATGGTTTTGGTGGAGAGTTTTCTAAATGGATGAGTGATCTGGTAGGTGTTGAGATTACAATGGATCAGAATGTGAAGTACATTAAAGATCCAGATGAACACAATAAGCTTGACAAAACACCTGCTCTCATAGATAATATCAGACAACTCTATCAACAGGACATTGGCCAACTCTATCCCGAACTGGCAACATCATTCTAAGAAAGAACAAAAAAGAAAACTTAAACCTCAGGCACTGAGGGCAAGAAAAGAAGCATTGCGCCAATTTAAAAAGCGTCACATGGGTCACTCAAAAGGTGACCCTTTTGTTTTAGGATGATACCATCAGCAAAAGACACATGCCTGTCAACTACGAAATCAAGTCCCAACTTGCTAAACTGCTTGCTACTGAAGATATTGTTGTAGAAAATAAAAATGTAGAGACAGCACAGTTCAATGTGGAAACTCGTGTGCTGACTCTTCCAATGTGGAAACGTGCATCTAATGATATTTTTGATATGCTGGTTGGGCATGAGGTAGGACATGCACTTTATACTCCCAATGATTGGTCTTTTGAAGATAGGGTTCCTCGTCAGTTTGTAAATGTGACAGAGGATGCTCGTATTGAGAAACTGATGAAGCGTCGTTATCCTGGTCTGTCTAAGAGTTTCTACAGGGGTTATCAGGAACTATCCAAAAATGACTTCTTCTGCCTTGAGGGTGAAGATGTTTCCAAGATGAATCTTGCTGATCGTATCAATCTTTATTTCAAGATTGGTAACTTTATTGATGTCCCTTTCAATGATGAGGAGGAAGGCATCAAAAATATGGTTTCTGAATCTGAAACTTTTGCAGATGCAGTTCTTGCTGCTGAAATTGTTTATGCATATTGTAAAAAACCAAATGTTGAGGAAAAGGTTTCTGATATTGATATGCAACCTCAAAAATCTGGTCAGTCTGGTGGTAAACAACAGAGTTCAGAATCACAAGGATCCTCTGAAACTGACAGTGAAAGTCAGCAATCTGAAGAAACTGTTTCTTCTGATCAACAGAAAGAAAAAAGTAATGAATCTGGAGAACCAGAAGTTAGCACTGATGAAATCTTCAATGAGCGCACTCAAGAATTCAATGGCAAAATGGATTCACCTGAAAGTGGATATTTTGAGATGCCAAAAATTGACTTGAGTACTATCATTATTAGTAATGAGAAAGTTCATTCAGAATTGAATAGTTCTTGGGATCAACAACTCGTTCCACTCACTACTGTCAGTCAGTATGATGGTAAAGAAGTAACTTATGCTGCTGACTTTTCATATGCTGATAAAAAGTATCAAGAATTTAAAAAATCAGCACAACGTGAAGTTAACTATCTTGTAAAAGAATTTGAGTGTAAGAAATCTGCTGATGCTTATGCTCGTGCCTCTGTCTCTAAGACTGGTGTTCTTGACTGCTCTAAACTTCACACCTACAAGTTTAATGAGGATCTCTTCAAGAAAGTAACTGTTCTTCCTGATGGTAAAAATCATGGTTTGATTTTTATTCTTGACTGGTCAGGTTCTATGCAGAATGAAATGCTTGATACTATGAAGCAGATCTTCAATCTGATTTGGTTCTGTAGTAAAGTCAATATCCCATTTGATTTGTATTGCTTCACTAATTCTTATAAAGATTTCAATCCTTATGGGGTCTTTAGGCACAAAGAACTCAAGTACTCTGATGCAAACAAATTTGTAATTCGTGATTTCAATCTCCTAAATCTTCTTACATCTGGATTGAAGAAAAAGACTCTTGATGAGCAAATGATTTCTATCTGGCGTCTTGCTTTTTCTATGAAGAATTGGGTTAACTATAGTTGTCCTGAGGGATATGGTCTTTCTGGAACTCCTCTGAATGAGTCTATTGCCTGCCTCTATGAGATTATTCCACAGTTCAAAGCAAAACATGAACTTCAAAAAGTTCAGTGTATTATTTTGACTGATGGAGAAGCTAATCGTCTTCCAGTGGCTAAGATTAGGACTTTGGAAAATGGAGAAGAGAAAGTCTTTATGGGACATCCTACTGCGATGAATAGTTATTTTCGCAATAGGAAGAACGGTCATACCTATCAACTCTTGCCAGAATATTATAAGTTTACTGAAGTTCTTCTTGAAGATTTGAAAAAAACTTTTACTGATACTAACTTTATTGGTATTAGGTTGATTGAAGGGCGTTCTATGCGTTACTTTATTTCAAAGTATGAAATACTTGATGAGAAAAAAATGAAGATCATTAAGAAAGACAGATTCTATGCAATCAAAGAATCAGGTTATACAACTTACTTCGCAATGGCAAATGGATCTTTGAGCTCAGAAACTGATTTTGATGTTGAAGAAGGAGCATCCAAGGCAAAAATTAAATCTGCTTTTGCTAAAAATTTGAAAGGCAAAGCTCTAAATAAAAAAGTTCTGAGTCAGTTTATGGATTTGGTTTGCTGACCAATCAGTAAACCGTCCACTGAGGAGTTTTTCTGCCCCTCATATGCTTTATAATTATTCTGTTGAAACAAACCACTCATGGCAATCTCCACTGAATACGTCATTTCTTCTCTTCAAGCACTTTATGGTGACAACGTGACATCTGCTGATGTTCGTGCTTGGTGTGCTATGAATGGCACCACCTATCAGACTGTTACTAAAAAACTTGATCAATATAAGTCAGGTCGTGGTAAGTGGAATCTGACCATTCAAGAAAAACTGGAACATACATATCAAGCACCATCTGCTATTCCTGCGATCGAACAAAACCTTATTCCCAGCAAAGATGATACCTTTGTCCCTTTTGGTAACTTCAGTGATATCAAAAAGATTCTTAAGTCCAATCTTTTCTATCCAACGTTCATTACTGGACTTTCTGGCAATGGTAAGACGTTCTGTGTTGAGCAAGCTTGTTCCCAACTTAAAAAGGAACTGATCCGTGTCAACATCACCATTGAAACTGATGAAGATGATCTTATTGGTGGTTTTCGTCTTGTTAATGGTGAAACTGTTTGGCATAATGGTCCAGTCATCGAAGCTCTGGAACGTGGAACTGTGTTGCTTCTAGACGAGGTTGATCTCGCTAGCAATAAGATCCTGTGTCTCCAATCTATTCTTGAGGGTAAGGGTGTCTTCTTGAAAAAGATTGGTAAGTTCATTCAACCTGCTCCTGGATTCAACATCATTGCCACTGCTAATACCAAGGGCAAAGGATCTGATGATGGACGATTCATTGGCACCAATGTTCTTAATGAAGCATTCTTGGAACGTTTCTGTGTGACCTTTGAGCAAGAGTATCCCACTCCTGCTGTTGAGCAAAAGATTCTCTCTGGTATCTGTGATGACCAAGAATTCTGTAAGTACCTGGTTGACTGGGCAGACATTATTCGCAAGACCTTCTATGATGGTGGTATTGAGGAAATCATCAGCACTCGTCGCTTGGTTCACATTGTGAATGCCTACAGCATCTTTAATGATAAGGCAAAAGCAATTCAAGTCTGTATTAATCGTTTTGATGAAGAGACCAAGGCATCTTTTCTAGAACTCTATGATAAGGTTGATGCTAATTTTCAACTTGACCCTGAGCAATCTAACTGATATAATATTGGAGGATTATTATGACTAACACTATGTCTGAAAAAGATGATATCACCATTCTTGGTGGTAAAAGTGAAACAACTGAAAAAGACTGGAATGACTTCTGGGCAGCAGGTGAAAGTGATGGTGATTGGATTACAGACTATGTTGGTGCTGCCCAAGCAGTCCCATTTACCTTGTTCGGTGGTGAACCAGGACAAGATACTATTACATTTGATTTAAATATGGATAATGAATTGCCTAAAAGCGTAATTCGAGAATCAAACAATGGGTTCTGGAAGTATGAAGAAGATCTGACCCTGAAAGAAGTTCAGGATTATCTTTCTGGAACTTACAAAGCACATTACACCTCTCAAGAATCTAAAACTCAGACTCTTGATCTGATTGAAAGTATTGGTGATGCAGAAGCATTCTGTCGCTCTAATGCTATCAAATACCTCTCTCGCTTTGGTAAGAAGAATGGCAAGTCTAAGCTTGACATTTTGAAAGCAATTCACTATTGTGTTCTTCTCTACCACTTCTCTGGTCTTCACACTAATAATACTAATGGTTATGAAACTTTCTGAAACTACTGTCAATCTGCTTAAGAACTTCTCCTCTATCAACCAGTCTATTCTGTTCAAGCAGGGTAGCAAACTGCGTAGTATCAGTGTGATGAAGAACATCCTGGTTGAAGCAAATGTTGCTGAAGATTTTCCCAAGGATTTTGGTATCTATGATCTGAACCAATTCCTCAATGGTCTGTCACTTCACCAAAGTGCTGACCTGGATTTCACTAATGATCAGTATGTGGTCATCAAGGAAGGCAAGATGCGTTCCAAGTATTTCTTTGCTGATCCAACTGTGATTGTTGCTCCTCCTGAGAAGGAGATTTCTCTTCCTACTGAAGATGTTTGTTTTGTACTCACCAGTCAACAGCTGGAGAAACTGAAGAAAGCAGCATCTGTCTACCAACTTCCTGACATCTCTGCTATTGGTGAAAATGGTGTTGTCAAATTGGTTGCTCGTGATAAGAAGAATGACACTTCTAATGACTTCTCCATCATTGTTGGTGAAACTGACTCTGAGTTTGTCTTTAACTTCAAAGAAGAGAATCTGAAGATTGTCCCTGGAACCTATGATGTTGTAGTCTCCTCCAAGTTGTTGTCTCGATTTACTAACCAGAATATTGATGTAACTTACTACATTGCTCTGGAACCTGATTCCTCTTTTGGATGATGAGACACATCCTCTTCACCCTTAAGGGGTGTGATTCAGACTTGTTGGATGATGAGAACTACATTAGGGATACTCTGTACCATGCTTCTGTTCAGTGTAACTCAACTTTGCTTTCTCTAAATTCACACAAGTTTCAACCTCAAGGTGTAACCTGTGTTGCTATGCTTGCTGAATCTCACATCAGCATTCATACATGGCCAGAGGTGGGTATGGCAGTTTGTGATGTTTTCACTTGTGGAGAGCACACAGAACCACAAAAAGCAGTAGACTATATGCACATGGTTCTCCATGCTAAAGATATTGTTTCTAATGAATTTGTAAGACCTTTAGAATGAACATCTTTGTTACTTCTCCTAACCCTTGGAAATCTGCTAGAGTGCTTCCTGACAAACATATTGTCAAGATGCCTCTAGAATGCTGTCAGATGCTCTCTATTGTTGCATCTGACAAGTGGGGTCATGGATTTGGCACTCTTCCCAGGGCAGATGGTGCTCCCTATGCCACTGAGAAGGGTGCTTTTCGTAATCATCCCTGTACTAAATGGGCATCAGAGTTTGTAATGAACTGGCAGTGGTTGATTCAACATGGAATTGCTTTGTGTGATGAGTACAAATTGAGGTATGGGAAGCATCACACCTGTTTTCAAACTCTTCTAGCAGCAAAGGAGATCTTCCCCTCTGGAGACCCCACAGGGAGGTCTGGTAAGCACCCCACACCCTTTGTAAGGGCAATGCCTGATGAATATAAGTTAGATATAAACATCTCAACCTTTGATGCTTACAAAATGTATATTGCATCTAAACCTTGGGTCAAAGATAACTATGTTAGAATTCCTGATAGGAAACCTGACTGGGTATGAGAACAACATTAACTATTAGTGATGATGGCATATTGACATTTCCTCCAGAGATGATTGAAACTCTTGGATGGAAAGAGGATGATGTGTTAGAATGGATTGACCGTGGAGACGGATCTTTTGAATTGAGGAAAATTAATGAGTCGTGATGAGTTTATTTGGGTAGAGAAATATCGCCCAAAGACAATTGAAGATTGTATCCTTCCAGAGGGCACAAAGAAAACATTTCAAGATTTCCTGGAGAGGGGAGAGGTTCCTAATCTTCTCCTATCTGGACCTCCTGGGTGTGGTAAAACCACAGTAGCAAAAGCACTATGTGAGGAACTGGGAGCAGATTACTATGTCATCAATGGATCAGATGAAGGTAGATTCCTTGATACTGTCAGAAACAATGCGAAGAACTTCGCTTCGACCGTCTCACTTTCGTCAACTGCTAAACACAAAGTCATCATCATTGATGAGGCAGATAACACAACCCCAGATGTACAACTCTGCCTTAGGGCGTTTACTGAGGAGTTTATTGGTAACTGCAGGTTCATCTTCACCTGCAACTACAAAAATAAAATCATCCAACCACTTCATTCCAGATGTTCAGTTGTTGACTTCTCCATCAGAGGTAAAGACAGACAACACTTGGCAGCACACTTCTTCAAACGTCTCCAAGAAATCTTGGTTGCAGAAAGTGTTGAATATGATAACAAGGTCCTGGTAGAACTTATTCAGAAACACTTTCCAGATTGGCGTCGTGTTCTCAATGAGTTGCAAAGATACTCAGTAAGTGGTAAGATTGATAGTGGTATTCTAGCAACATTTAGCAACGTAAAGACTAATGATCTCTTTAAATGTCTCAAGGAGAAGGACTATTCGCAGGTTCGTAAATGGGTCGTTGATAATTTGGACAATGATCCTACTGTACTTCTGCGTAGTATCTATGATGCTCTTTACTCACACTTGGCAGGTCCTGGGATTGCTGCTGCTGTCCTTATTATTGCTAAGTATCAGTACCAGAGTTCGTTTGTTGCCGATCAAGAAATAAATATGCTTGCTTGTCTAACTGAAATTATGGTTGAATGTGAATTCAAATGAGTAAAAAGAAACAAATTAAGTCAAAGTGGTATTACATTTTCTGGGGAATTGCTACAGTTTCAGTTGTGGCAGGTCAGATTCATGTTGGGAATGGTTATCACTCAATGTCCCAGAGTATTAATAGTCTTATTGAGGAAGTCAAATGAATGTAAAAGTATTGCGTATGAACACTGGTGAAGAAGTGATCTTCACTGTGATTGATGAAAATGAAAAAGAGTATGTCATTCAGAATCCCTTAGTTGCTGTGCCAAATGCTCAAGGGCAGGTTGGATTTGTTCCTTGGTCGTATCTTGCCAATGAGGATGAACAGATCACAGTCTCAAAGGAGTATATTGTTTATGTGATTGATGCTAGAGATGAAATTGTAGAGAACTATGAGAAAATCTTCTCTCCAATCCAAACTCCTAGCAAAAAACTTATTCTTAAATGAACCAAGAAGAACTAGAAAGATATATTGATGATGATTATAATGTCATCAATCATTATTACAAGATGAAAAGAGTTCATCCTGATATTCCTTTTTATCTTCAGGATGAGAATGGTGACACTTATGAATTTGGTTGGTCTTTAATTTACCAGTATATTGATAAACTAAACAATGGTTATGAAATCACACAAGACACCCCTTAGATACCCTGGTGGCAAGTCACGTGCTTGTAAAAAGATTGCTCCCTATATTCCTGAACTCAGAAACTATGATGAGTTCAGAGAACCATTTCTTGGTGGTGGTAGTGTTGCCATTTATGTTACTAAGAAGAATCCTGGGTTGAAAGTATGGGTCAATGACCTTTATGAACCATTGGTCAACTTCTGGCAACAACTCCAGATGTTTGGTCCAGAAATGAGAAATAAACTTGTAGAACTAAAGTATAGGAATCCTGAACCAATTTCTGCTAAAGGTTTGTTTCTTGCTTCAAAGGAATATCTTGACTCTGATGAGAAAGATAATTTTTGGAGGGCAGTTTCTTTTTACATTGTGAATAAGTGTTCTTTTTCTGGATTGACTGAGAGTTCATCATTCTCTAAGGCAGCATCAGAGGGAAACTTTTCTATGAGGGGCATCAATAAACTGCCTGGTTATTCTCAGATTATTGCTAATTGGAATATTACCAATTACTCATATGATTATTTGATGGATGGCAACAAAGGTGCATTTGTATATCTTGATCCACCCTATGATATTAAAGACAATATCTATGGAAAGAAGGGCAATATGCACAAGGGGTTTGACCATGATCTTTTTGCTGATGTCTGCAACTCAGTTGATATGGATCAATTGATAAGTTATAATTCTGATCAACTTGTCAAAGATAGATTTGTCAATTGGAATGCAGCAGAGTTTGATCATACCTACACTATGCGTTCCGTGGGTGAATATATGAGAGAACAGAAGAAGAGAAAGGAACTATTACTTTTTAATTATGGAACTGAAGGACTGGCTGAACTCAATTAATTTCAGCAAAACTAATATTCTTGATGAGGAACCACATCTAGCAAAAGAGTATCCTGCTTTTATTGTCAATAGGTGTCTCTCTGGGCATCTTGATTGTATATTGATTGCTAATGAGATGAATAAGTATCATTTCCTAGACAAAGATATGCAATATCAGTTTTATATAAATATCTTGAGAAAAAGGAAGAGATTCTCTCCCTGGATTCGCAAGGATAAAGTCACAGACTTAGATTGTGTAAAACAATACTATGGTTATAGTAATGAAAAAGCATCTCAGGCTCTGAAAGTTTTATCAAATGAGCAAATCGAATTCATCAAACAACGACTTGATACTGGTGGTACAAAATGACACAAACTGTTGAACCTCAGGTTAGTTGGTC
>Ga0208898_1001415_pt1 | contig 15904 bp, 25 predicted proteins | sample VirMetDEL_Mar_4_FD_184513 | JGI IMG/M metagenome (GOLD analysis project Ga0208898, IMG submission 184513) | Aqueous microbial communities from the Delaware River and Bay under freshwater to marine salinity gradient to study organic matter... | ecosystem: Environmental > Aquatic > Marine >...
TAGTTGTGAGTGATTTAAGAAGTAAATTCTTATTCAGCGATTTAGTAGAAAACAATAACCAATAATATATATGAAAAAACCAACCGATCACACCGACATGAACCAATTATTTGACTCATTAAAACCATCACGCAAAGAACAAGCTCTTATCTGGCTTATATCGCCTGTAATAGTCCTTGCAACGTGGGCACTCTTAATCTTTATATGTAGCCTCTAACCAATAGAAAATAAAATATAATGAACTATAAATACCTAAAAAACTTTTACCAAGCTTACTATCCCAGTGACAATGTAGGTGAGGAAATAAGAAGCAAAGCAACCTTTAATGGGTTATTTGAAAACATTCAAAATTGTTATCATTATATCGGGGTAATGGACTCTGTTATACGTGAAAGATTATTCGATCAATTAGCTAAGATTAAGGGAGTAGATTATGAAGAGATTTACAACTTATATTTCAAAGGAAGATGAGTGTAACCGAATACATTGACGACACAGCTTTTTGTTATCGTGTTGTAAGCGATTATAAGGAGGTGTATATCCAATGGCACTTAAAAGACCTACCGCACTTGTTTACTGGGCGAGCTAGTAGCCACGAAGAAAAGATTGAACAATACAAATCAGTTTTGAAAGAACTTAAGAAAATGAATAAAAAGAAATAAAACCAAACCATGAAATATATAATAGAAAAAAATAATACCAAAAGCTCAGCTTACGCTTATGTAACTGATGAACTAAAAACATTAAGAGAGAATATAACCTTTATAAAATCGGATATTGTTATTGATGATGATTTAAAACTACAACTCGCAACGGAAGAACTAAAAAGAATATTTAAAGATAACAATTGTTATAAAAACTTTACGATAGATAGTGAGGGCTTACATTTCGATTTGTCTGGTCATTACATTTCTTGGTCTAAAGAAGAACTAGATTATAGATTCCAAAACGCTTTCGATAGTATCTTTGAACAATTTGAAACCAAATAAATAAAACCAAACCAAGCGAAGATGTTAGGCATGACTTTCACACACGCTAAAGAGGTGACGATATGAAAACTAAAATCATACTTACAACTTTGTTACTCGTCTTATCGAGTTGCAAAAGTCCTAGATTAACCGACAGATGTAGCGATGTATCGCATGGGACTTGTCCTATCTGTAAATTTAACCATTGATACAATGAGCCTAGAGATGTTACTAATGTACGCCTTGATCTTAATCATTAGCCTTGGCTTTCTGTATAGAGAACCATGAAAGCTTGTAATAAATGTGGTCTAACCTTACGTGGCCGTGACCAGGAGGGGGATATATGTTTGACTTGCCTTTCCTCTTTAACTCCTCATTGTAACTTCGACCAAGGATATAGTACCATCGAAGGATGTATCAGACAAACAACCAACAACCCTATGAAAACCGAGATAACAACTAAAAAGAAAGCAAACAATACGATGTGGAATGGTAAACCTACAAACTTTAGTATTAAACAATCCTTAGAGGTAGTATGGGAAGCCATACATGAATGGAATGAACAAGCTACAGACAAGGAATACCATGTCGATGCTGTTAAACTGGGCATGGCATGGATAATGGAAGAACTAGGTTATGGCTACGATAAAGATGGAGAGATAGAAAGGGAGGATAGACCACTATGATAGAAGAAGAAATATATAGTGGAGTAGATGATGATGGAATTGAAATCATGCTACGCAAACTAGATGAAACAAGCTGGATAGTAGATGTCCGTTTAACCGCAGACGAAACAGATGAATACCTTGAAGGCTACGAGTATGAAAATTACTTAGACGCATTCAACCAATATGAAACATTATGCAAACAGAGATAACAACTAAAGATTTCAAATATATTAACCAACCAAGAAACATGATAGAAGAAACCATGCACTACATTATGACCGAGCACTTTAAAGGAGTACTTGATCCCAACCATAAATACTTTGACCTTTACCTGTCCTTACAACACTTACTGGAGGAGTACAATCATGGATGAAGATAACGATATAGAAAGAGAAGAGACTCGATGGGAATACAAGGAAGAGTTGAGAAGAGATATTAACCGACACAGAGGACTGATTGACTTTGATATAGACTACGACGAGGAAGAAGAAGAAGACCATGAGTAGAGACCTTGAAGACTTCGATAATAATGTCTTGTTAGGAGTGAAATTTGCAGAACAAGTTACGAGGGCTTGTGATATCTTTTGGAGTAACAATAAATTAGGTTACGATAAAGACGGAAAGGTAATTAGAACAGATGAAAAGCGAGTCCGTCCGAGAGATTTCAAAGATATTCTATTTGGAGAAACTTTGTATAAAAAAGCAGTGATTGAACACCATTTAAACAGCAAAGAAACATGACAAATAATGATTGTGATATGATCCAATGGGGGAAAGCTAGGTATAGAAAAGCCCAAGAGATTTACAAAGCCCAAGGATACAACTCTGAATTACCAGCTTATAAGAAGTTAGGAAGAGAAGTACACGTCCCTATCGAACACGCTGTAAATAAATTCTTTGAAGACAACGCTAGACCTAACGCACCTGTACCTGTTTGGTTGCCTTATATATGGGACTTAGAACCTAGTGTTGTAGCTTTTCTAGGAGTGAAGGTATTGTTTGATATCCTACCTGGTGAACCTTACATATCCGAAGCTTCCTTTTTAGTAGCTAAAGCTTTGGAAGATGAAGTACGTGTCCGTTACTTTAAAGAGAATGTCACGGAGAGTGATTGGTTGTTATTAAAACGAGATCAAAAGGATGTACTTACAAGGAATAGATTTGTTAATAAGTTCTGGGATAAAGAAAGAAAGTATCACAAACAAGGAAGGTATCAAAGGTTTGAACTTTGGAGTAAGCGTAACAAGATAATGCTTGGTTCTTGGTTGATTGAATTGATTCGAATGCACTCTAATTTATTCCACGTTAAAATCAAGTACACTTATAATAAAGTTAAACGAAAAGTCATAGCTCCTAATAAAGACTTGTACGCTTGGGTCAATAAATACGATGAGAATTGTGAGGTTATCCGTCCGTTCTATTTAGCTACACCTAAACCACCTGTTGACTGGATAGATAACTACGGAGGAGGATATAACAGTGAAGGACTACCTACTCTTCCGATAATGAAGATCAAGAATAACGACGGTATAAAACACAGAGACCTTAGTCCAGCTTACGAACCCTTAAATAAACTTCAACGAGTAGCTTGGAAGATTAATCCGAAGATGTTAAACCTTATGACTTGGGCTTGGAGTAAAGACCTAACGATTGGAGGAATGGAGAAGAGTGAACTGCTTGAACCACTTGACATTGTACCTAGGTTATCTGAAACAGACCCAGAAGCTTTCACTGAATGGAAGCGTAAACAAAAAGAGATATACGAATATAATTTAAGGAGTAACGGACAGCGTATGAGGTGCTTGAAGATACTTAACATTGCAAAACGCTACGCTGAGATGGATGAGTTCTACTTTCCTTATCAAATGGACTATAGAGGACGAGTGTATTCAATACCTAGTTATGTTAACCCACAATCGTGTGACTTTGGAAGGAGTGCTTTACAATTTGCCAAGGGAGTACCTATAAATAACTACGAAGATAGTAGATGGTTAAGGATTCACGGAGCTAATGTGTTTGGAGTAAAAGGAAGTTATGTTAAACGCTTGGATTGGATAGATAAGAAGAAAGACTTGATACTTGAAAGTGCAAATGATCCTTGTGAACATACTTGGTGGCAAGAAGCGAGTGATCCGTGGGCTTTCATACACTTTTGTTTTGAATACGCTGAGTTTAAAGAGCAAGGATGGGGATTTGAAACTAAGTTACCTTGTCACATGGACGCTAGTTGTAACGGCATACAGATTCTATCTTTGTTAACAAGGGATGAAAAGTCTGGACACCACGTTAACTTAATACCTAACCAGAAACCACAGGATATCTATCAGGAAGTAGCAGATCAAGTGTACGATAGGTTGATGAAAGATAAAAGTAAGAACAGCTTGGCTGGAGATTGGTTAAAGTTTGGAATAGATCGTAGCTTTACTAAGAAGATAGTGATGTGTAAACCGTTTGGAATGAATGGATACACGAGTAAAGATGCACTGGAAGATGCTGTTGTTAAACGACTTAAGCAGGGGCTAGGTAGTCCGTTCAGCAAGGAAGATTTTAACGAGGCTATGATATACTTAGCTTCTTTAATCAACGATAAAGCAAACGCTTTAATCCAACCACATTTAGAATTAATGAAGTGGTTTAAAAATATAGCGAGGACTGACAAACCTATCAAGTGGACCACACCCTTTGGATTAGAAATTGTACAAGCTTTATACGAGCAAACAATAATTAAAGTTAGTAGCATTTTAAATATGCAAAACACTATCCTTGCTTTCAACAACAAACAGAAAGGAATATGTAGTAGAAGAATGGCACGAGCTATCGTACCTAATTATATACATAGTCTTGACTCATCTGTTATGATGGAATTAGCTTGCAAAAGTGATTATTGTATAGCAAGTATACACGATAGCTTTGCAACTCAAAGCCCTAACGCACCGAAAATGCACCAACAACTAAGAGAGATTTACGAACAACACTTTAGCGACGATCTTGTCAACAAGTTCAAGGACGAGATTGAAGCACAAAGAGGATGTACACTGGAAGACAGCCCTGAACTTGGCACACTAGATGTGTCGGCACTTAACGACTGTCAGTATATATTCTCATAATAAACACAATAAAGAAAGAGAGAGACAATGGCAGTAAAAGCTAGAACAAAACACCCACAAATTGTAACACCAGTAGGTACAGCAAAGTATCCTAATGTGAATACACCTAACACAAGGTTTAACGATCAAGGTGAATACAGTTGTGATTTAATAGTAACAAAGGAAGAAGCAGAGGCTATCAACACACAGCTTCAACCACTATTCGATGCTGAGTATCAAAGTAAATTGGAGGAGTCAGGAAAGCAAAAGCTTAAACTATCTGACCCACCTGTGCGTGAGGATGACGATGGTGATTGGATAATAAAAACAAAGTTGAAAGATGTACTTCCTGGCACTTATAAAAATGGAGACCCAAGAGCTGCTAAGTCTATTGCTTTGTATGACTCACAAGGTAACCCTTTAAAGGATACATTAGTACGAGGTGGATCAAAGGTTAAGTTAGCTTTTCGTCCACGGTTTTGGTTTGTACCTGCACTTGGGTTTGGAATGTCACTGGACTTACTTGCTTGTCAAGTTATCGAGTTGAGTGATGGTAGCCTAAGTGAGAAAGCAGCTGAAAGCTTTGGCTTTACTGAAGTTGAAGGAGGCTATGTTAACGGAGGTGAAAACTTAGACCAAGCACTTGATGCCGAAGAAGAAGACATTATCAAAGCAGACTTTTAGGTCTGGATTTGAAGAGAGAATAGCATCACAATTAAGACGGTGTGGTATAAAGTACAAGTACGAATCGTTAGTGATCGAGTACAAGCGTCTTAGTACCTACACTCCTGACTTCATCCTCCCCAACGGAATCATTATTGAAACCAAGGGGAGGTGGGTCACGGAGGACAGGACTAAACACTTGTTAATCAAGGAACAACATCCTGACTTAGACATTAGGTTGTTATTTCAAAATGCTTACAACAAGATTCGTAAAGGAAGTAAGACTACCTATGCGATGTGGTGTGAGAAGAAAGGAATATTATATGCACATAAACAAATACCAAAACAATGGCTTTCACTAGAACGCACCAGCAGTGTACAAAGTGTGGATCGAGTGACGCTCTTGCAGTCAACGACGACGGAAGCACAAAATGTTTCAGCTGTGATTCATACAGTCGAGGCAGACAACAAACTATGACACTACCTACAACCAACAATACTTCATTTATCACAGGTAAAGCACAGGAGATAGCTAGACGGAACTTAACAAAGGAGACTTGTCAGAAGTGGGGCTATCAAATAGGAACTCACAACGGAGAACCAGTACACATTGCTAACTACAAGAGTAGGAACGGAGCACTTGTCGCACAGAAATTACGATTCGCTAACAAAACTTTTTCTATCAAAGGAGAGCTGTATGGCTTATATGGACAGCACCTTTGGAGTAGTGGTGGAAGAAGAGTAGTAGTATGTGAAGGAGAGATTGATGCGTTAAGTGTCAGTCAAGCTTTCGGAAACAAATGGGCTGTAGTTAGTGTACCTAACGGAGCAGGAGGAGCAAAGAAGTATGTCAGCCAAGCAATTGATTGGTTGGAAAGCTTTGAGAAAGTAATCTTCTGCTTTGATAATGATGATCCAGGAAGAGATGGAGCTGCAAAATGTGCTGCTCTTTTAACTCCTGGTAAAGCATACATAGCTGAACTGCCACTAAAGGATGCTAATGATATGTTAGTGGCAAAGCGTAGCGAGGAGTTGGTGAATTGTCTATGGCAAGCGAGAGAGTATAGACCTGATGGGATAGTGGGAGGAGAAGATATATGGCAAGCTGTAATAAAGGAGGATACTTCTGAGTCACAGCCTTATCCATATGCTTCTTTAAATGGTATGACACACGGTATAAGACGAGGAGAGTTGGTGACACTTTGTGCTGGTTCAGGGATTGGAAAGTCCTTGTTCTGTCGTGAAGTCTGTCACCATCTCCTCGGACTTGGCGAGACGGTAGGTTATATAGCACTTGAAGAATCAGTAAGAAGAACTGCACTTGGCATCTTAGGCATTCATCTTAACAAACCACTTCACCTTGAGAATGATTTAAAGGAGGAGGAGTTACGCAAAGCATTCGATGAGACGATGGGTAAAAAGAACTTCTATACCTATGACCACTTCGGAAGTACGGAGAGTGATAACTTGTTAAGTAAGATTCGATACCTGTGCAAAGGACTAGGTTGTAAATGGATATTCCTTGACCATCTATCTATTGTAGTTAGTGGTATCCAAGGAGATGATGAACGACGGTTAATTGATAATACGATGACACAACTTAGAAGCTTAGTAGAAGAGACTGGATGTGGAATGGTGTTAGTATCTCACCTTAGAAGACCACCAAATGGTGGAGGACATGAGGAAGGAGGAGTCACTAGACTTGCAGACCTTAGAGGTAGTCATTCGATACCACAACTTAGTGATATGGTAATAGGACTAGAGAGAAACCAACAAAAAGAAAACAATAACGAAACAAAAGTAAGAGTCTTAAAGAATAGATTCTCAGGAGAAACTGGACTAGCTACTACCTTGTTCTACGATCAAGACAGTGGCAGATACACAGAAGATGAGAATGTATTTAAAGACAAAACAATAACAACCAACGGTAAAGATCCGTTTTAATAAAATGAAAATACTATTCTTTGATATAGAAACCAATGCCATCGAGGACTTCACTAATCTGAGTGACCTCAAGGTATGCCATTGCATATCCATCTACGATCCTATAGCAGCTAAGATGATTACCTTTGAAGGTGAAGGGATAAAGGAAGGACTTAATATGTTAAGCAAAGCAGACAAGATCATAGGACATAATGTGATAGGGTTTGATCTACCTGCGTTAGCTAAGTTGTACAACTTCCATCCACCTTTGGTCCGAGTACAAGACTCGCTTGTTATGAGTAGGTGTGTACATCCTGACCTTAGAGAAGATGACTTCAAGCGTAAGAACTTTGAGCCTTCTATGATAGGCAGTCACAGCTTGAAAGCTTGGGGACACAGGATGGGTGAGATGTTAAAGCTTACTTACGGAGAAGAGGAAGGAGCATTCGATCACTACAACGAAGAGATGAAGAAGTATTGTGAACGAGATGTGTTAGTAACCAAGACCTTGTATGAATATTTAACTAAGCTTGAACCTAGTAGAAAGATGTTAGCTATTGAACATTGGTTTGCTTACGTTATCAGATTACAAGAGAGCCAAGGTTTTGCTTTTGATATAGATAAAGCTGAACAACTGGAGCAGAAGTTAAACGCAATCCGAGCAAAGCTACAAGATAAGTTACAAGAGATGTTTGAACCTACCGTCAGGAAGATGAAGACTCCGAAGGGATACTCATTAACTATTGAACACATGGATGGAGTCGAGGTAATCACAGCACCTACTAAAGTAGAACTTAAAAATATACTGAAGAGTAGAGGCATGGTACAGAACTTAGTTAACAAAGCTGAACCACTAGATGTAAAGGAGGAGATCATACCTTTTAATCCTGGCAGCAGACAACAAATTAAAGAAAGACTTGAAGCTTTAGGTTTTGAAATACCTGTATCCAATGACGGAAAGACTGTGAAGATTGATGAGTCTACTTTAAAATCTATTAACCATCCATCAGCGAAGCTTTTGCTGGAGTATTTGTTAGTAGTCAAAAGACTAGGGCAACTAGCTGAAGGCAAGAATGGATGGTTAAGATTAGTTAAGAATGGCAGAATCCACGGACGAGTCAACACAAACGGAGCAGTCACAGGTAGATGTACTCATAGCTTACCCAACCTAGCACAAGTACCAGCTACAAGAGCAGAGTACGGTGAGGAGTGTCGTTCTTTATTTATAACTAAAAAGGGATACAAGTTAGTAGGTGTTGATGCCAGTGGTTTAGAACTTCGTATGCTTGCACATTACCTTTCAACTTGGGATGGAGGAGAGTACACTAAAGCTATCCTTGAAGGAGACATACACTCTGTTAATCAAAAGGCAGCAGGGTTAAAGACTAGAGATCAAGCTAAGACATTTATCTATGGTTTCCTTTACGGAGCAGGTGATGCAAAGATAGGTGAGATTGTAGAGGGTACAGCACAAGATGGTAGTAGATTAAAGAAGAAGTTCTTATCTAACTTACCTGCGTTGAATATGCTTAAACAATTAATCCAAAAGAAGGCAGAACAAAATGGATGTTTAACAGGAGTAGACGGTAGGATACTACCTATAAGAAGTGAACACGCTGCACTTAATATGTTACTTCAATCTGCTGGTGCTGTCCTTATGAAGGTAGCTTTAATTAAACTACACACCAAGCTTTCTGAGATCGGATGGCAACACGGAAGAGAGTACGCTTTTGTAGGTAACATACACGATGAGTTCCAAGCTGAAGTTAAACCTGAGTTAGCAGATACATACGGAGAGTTAGCTATCAAAGCAATCAAAGCAGCAGGTAAAGAGTTGAACATGAAGTGTCCTATGGATGGTGAATATAAAGTAGGAGAGTCATGGGCAGAGACGCACTAAAACAAGAACTTGAGTTTGATTACTACTTGTCCCTTGCGGACTTGTATGATACAACTGAATTAAATGTTCACTGGGATTGGAAGAATGAACACACTAATAATCTTATGCCCTCATCAAAGACCCAACGAATCGGAGCAATAGCAGAGTCAAGGTTTACAACTGAGTGTTTAGAGCGAGACTTTGAACCTCATTTACCTACTACACCTATGCCTTGGGACTTCATTGTCACTTGCCCAGCAGGTACTTTAAAGGTACAGATCAAAGCATCAGGTAGTAAAACATCAGCTAATTCATATCATATAAACAGTGGATCAGGATGCACAGGGAAGTCTTATATGTGTGATTCGATAGATGTGGTAGGTTGTTATATTGTACCTGAGAAGATGTGGTGGTTAATACCAAGAGAAGAAATAAACGGAGTAACATTAAAGTTAAGTCTCCTACCTGATAGTAAATCAAAATATAAAAAACACCAAGAGAACTGGAGCATATTCTATGAGTAAAACAACCATACTAATTGACGCAGATGTATTAGCTTTTGAAGCGTCGATCATAGCACAAGAAAATATACAATGGGAAGAGGAGCTTTGGACTGTACACGCAGACATGGCAGTAGCCAAGGAACGAGTCATTGGAAGGATAGAACAATTCAAAGACTTACTCAAAGCAGATGAAGTAGTGTTAGCGTTGAGTGACCGAGCAAACTTCAGAAGGAAACTATTCCCTGAGTACAAGTCGAACAGAAGGAAGTCAGTATTACCTATCATCTTAAAACCTATGAAGGAATGGATGATCAATGAACTAGATGCACAACTATGGGCTAACATAGAAGCTGATGATGTGTTAAGTATCTTAGCTACTGAAAGACCTAACAGACAAGACAAGCGTATCATCGTATCAATAGACAAGGACTTCAAGAGTGTACCAGGAATTTTCTATGATTATAACAGAGAAGAATACCACGAACCTACAGAAGAAGAAGCAGATAACTTCCACCTACTACAAGCTTTGATGGGAGATTCAACAGATGGATTCAGCGGAGCAAAGGGAGTAGGAGCTGTGACTGCTAAGAGATGGTTGGATGATAACGGATACACTTGGGAATCTGTTGTTGCTTTGTATGAGAAGAAGGGACAAACAGAACAGGAAGCTTTGATGAATGCGTGGATGGCACGACTACTAAGAAAACAAGAGTACAATAAAAAACAAAAACAAATAACAAAACTATGGACACCGAAGAACTACCAAACTCTGGAGAGAAAGAACATTATACCACTGGTGCGAAGCGTGACAGGGATGCTGGACGGGGACGATTCAGCCTTATTCCTCCAATCGCCCTTCGATCCCTTGCCAAACGATTTGAAGAAGGAGGAAGACTCTACGGAGACAACAACTGGCACAACGGATTCCCCCTCAGTAGATTAATAGATAGTATGAATAGACACTTGTTAGCACTTAGTGAAAGAGATGATTCAGAAGATCACGCAGGTGCTATACTTTGGAATGCCAGTGCTTTCCTGTGGACCGAGGATCAAATAAGAAAAGGTAACTTACCACAAGAACTAGATGATAGGAGTTATAGAACATGATAGCACATATAGAAAAAGAGCAAATAAAAGCGGATGGATTTGATGAAGCTATCATAGGTCAAGAGTATCACGATGGAAGATATGTTTATTCTATTGAAAGAATCTTAGAGATACTTATGTTAAGAGATGACATGACAATGGATGATGCTATGGAGTTCTTTAGCTTTAACATTGGAGGAGCTTACGTAGGAGAAATGACCCCACTATACATATGGATTGGAGACACGGAATAATGGAAGATGAACTAATGCCTCTTATAAGCGAGGCTGTTGTAAAGAGATTGGAAGAATTATTTCCTGACAAATGTCCTGACTTGACGAACTCTGAAAAAGATGTTTGGTTTAAGAGTGGACAAGTGTCTGTAATTAGATTCCTTAGACAAACTTATAACGAACAACTACAACAAAACATTTTAACAAAAGACTAACTATGTGTATGTCACAACCAGATATTCCACCGCCTCCTCCACCTCCAGCACCTCCTCCTCCACCGCCTCCTGTTGCTGAAGCACCTAAGACTGTTAGACAAACACAGCCTAAGAAGAGGAGAAGAGGAGCACAAGCACAGTTAGCAAGGTCTTCTAGACCTACACTTGGTGGTTCTGCTGGTGGTACTGGTGTCTATATGTCTTCTTAATAACAACATAACTATATAATATCATGCTTCGCACACTCTCAAAAAAGACTTTGCTATCATCTGTCACAACGACAGGGGCTGGCAGTTCATTCTCAGTAGAGCGTTCTAAGGGTTGGACCTTTGTAATCGCTTCTTCCGCAGTAACCACAGGAGGTACGGTAGACATAGAAGCCTACATAGGTGGTTCTTGGTATGTCATTCACTCTGAAGCTGTAACAGCTAACGGTGCTATCATGGTCAGAGACGATCACGGACACTACGAACAAATCAGAGGTAATATATCAGCTAGAACAGACGGTACTTATAGCGTCTTTGCAACTGGAACTACTGACTCTCTTTAATTAGATGTCTTTAATCTTTCCATATAGTTCTCAAGAGAAACCTAACAACCAAGTTATAATACCTAATCGTCTTATAAGACCTGAGTTTGGTGAGATATATGATTTCTACGAAAGAGATGGTATGATTTTGACTGAAGGTGAAGAAGCTTTGTTGACAGAAGATGATATGCGTTTAGAAATAGAATAAAATTTAAAATACGATGGCTAATAAAAAGATCTCGGAATTACCCTCATTAACAACTCCAGCAAGTGGCGATCAAATAGCTGTTGTTGATGTTTCAGGGACACCCACTACTAAAAGAGTAACAGCTAATAACTTAATGACTCTTGCTCCTGTTCAATCGGTAGCAGGTAGGACAGGTACAGTAACACTTAGTAACACAGATATATCAGGGTTAGGTTCAGCAGCTACTACTGCAAGTACAGACTATGCAACAGCAGCTCAAGGAGCTTTAGCAGATAGTGCTCAACAACCACCCTCAGAAGGAGCTTTTGTCGATGGTGATAAGACTAAGCTAAATGGTATTGAAGCTGGAGCTGATATTACTGACGCAACTAACGTTACCGCAGCAGGTGCTTTGATGGACTCTGAAGTAACAAACTTAGCAGAGGTAAAAGCTTTTGATTCAACAGATTACGCTACGGCAGCTCAAGGAACTTTAGCGACTAGTGCTACTCAACCAGGTGATAACATATCGACTCTTACTAATGATAGTAACTTCATCGATTCATCAGGAGCACCAGTGCAATCGGTAGCTGGAAGAACAGGTACAGTAACACTTAGTAATACTGATGTTAGCGGACTAGGTACTTCGGCTACTTTAGATGTAGGAACAAGTGCTAATAATGTAGTACAGTTAAACGGGTCAGCACAATTACCAGCTGTTGACGGAAGTAACTTAACAGGTATTAGTTCAGCAGTCGAAGGCACAGCAGTCTTATCAACAGGAGAAACAGGAGCTACTAAATTCCTCCGAGAAGACGGAGATGGTACTTGTTCCTTTCAGAATGTTGTAGTTGGAGACGCAGAGTTAAGAGGCACACCTAATCCACACATCGGAGCATTTCCTAATCAGAGTTTAAAGGTTATAGACAATCCTACTCAGTCGGTCGTTGTTATTACTGACTCCGATGGAAACTTAGACTTTTTAGTTAAGACAGACGCATCTAGGGCATACTTAAATACCCCATCGAGTCGTTTAGAATTAACAACAGGTGTGTCAGTGGTCGAAGATTCAACTGAACCTGACATTGAGATTACAACTACATCGGGAACTTACTCTTTAATCACAGGCGATTCAGATGCTTTAGGAGCAAACGGATTACCTCTAAGGCAAGGCTTTAACGCTCCCGATATAGGAGCAAACCCAGCACCTCTTTTAATATCAGGTGGAACAATTTCTTAAAAATTAACAACTAAATATTATGGCAACAGTATATATTAAACCAGGTTCAGGTTCAGGTACAGGAACACTCGCTGATCCTTATTTTTATAATCAATTAGGTACAGCAGAAACAGCAGCTGGAAACGGAGGTACTATTTATTTCACAGATGGAGACTATAGTATAAACACAGGCACAACATTGTGGAGAGCATCAGGAGTAAATTATGAAAGCTTAAACTTATATGGTGCTAAATTAACCACCACAAATACTGCATCAGTAAATACAATATATGTAGGACAAACAACAGCAGGAGGTGGGGCTAATACTTTTCAGAAATTTGTAGTTGAAAATTTAAGATTGGGAATGGATGGTGCAGTAAAGCCAACTATAAAGAATAATAAATTTATATCATCTACTGCACTTACTGGCTATGTTTATGGACATTTTTTACTAAATACAATTGGTGTTGGAGCTAATTTCACAGATAACTCTATCAGCTTATCCTACACTGGTGTCGCTAAACCTTTATTTTTCGACTGTCAAACTATAACCTTCGAGCGTAATAGTATTTATCTAGGTCTAACTGCTATTACATCAGGCACGGTCACAGCAGGACTCCCTTCATCGGGAATGAAAAACAATATTTGGATGAGCGATGACACAGCGGCTTGTAATTTCACATTAGCATCAGCGTCTACATTTAGTTGCTTCCATCAAATTGGTAGTAGTAACACTAGTGGAGGGACTGACAATATATTCTCCGATCCTCTATTCGTAGACCCAGCAAATGATGATCTTCGCCTTCGTCCATCCTCACCTTGCATCAACGCTGGTACAGCTTCCTAAGTCATGGCACAGCAAAAGTTAGGACGGAAGGATTACTCCATCGCTGTTAAGACAGGGACGGATGCTAATAAGACGAAGTTTAAAAAGGAAGCTACGCAAGGAGAAATATACTTTGCGACTGATACGAAGAGAATCTATGTAGCTGAAACAACTGCTGGAGCATCAGATGCTACACTAGCTCAGTTCAATGCTGATGCCACAGGTCAATAGATGAAAGAAACAGCCCAAGGGCTATATCATAGCTTAGAGAACCAAAGGTGGTCTTTCTTGGATCGAGGTCGTACCTCATCTGAGTTGACTATTCCTTACATAATGCCACCCGATGGACACAACTACGCTACTAAGTATTACACACCTTATCAAGGAGTAGGAGCTAGAGGAGTAAACAACCTAGCATCTAAGTTATTGTTAGCACTGTTACCACCTAACGCTCCATTCTTCCGTCTTGTTATAGACAGGTATGAATTAGATAAAGCAAAGCAGGAGTTAGGACCAGAGGGAGGAGAGCAATTACGATCTGACTTAGAGAAAGCATTAGCAGATGTAGAACGAAGTGTATCTCAAGAAGTAGAAGTTGAAGCATTTCGAGTAGGAGTGTTTGAAGCGTTAAAGAATCTATTAGTGACAGGTAATACTTTGTTATACTTACCTGATGAAGGTGGAATGAGAGTATTCAGACTGGATCGTTACTGTGTTAAGAGAGACCCAATGGGTAATGTAACACACATAGCTATCAAAGAAACTGTTGCTCCAATGATGTTACCTGAGTCTGTAAGAGAAGAGGTATATCGTCAAGAGAAAGAGAATAGCTGTGACTTGTACACCTCTGTAGTTAGAGAAGGTAATGAATATGTAGTACAACAAGATGTTAAAGGAATTGTTATTGAAGAGTCAAAGGGTAGGTATCCTATCGAGAAGACTCCATTCCTACCTCTTCGTTATACAAGAATAGATGGTGAAGATTACGGACGAGGATTTGTTGAGGAGTACATTGGTGATCTTAAATCTTTAGAGTCGTTAACAAAAGCAATAGTCGAAGGTAGTGCAGCAGCAGCCAAGGTATTGTTCATGGTTAATCCTAACGGTACAACCAGGGCTAAGACTTTATCTGAATCTCCTAACGGTGCAATTGTACAAGGGTCTGAAGGAGATGTATCTGTTTTACAACTTAACAAGTTCAATGACTTCCGTACTGCACAAGGAGTAATGAATGGGATTAGTGATAGACTATCTCAAGCTTTCCTACTTAACAGTGGTGTAGTCAGAGATGCAGAACGAGTAACAGCAGAGGAGATAAGAATGTTATCTCAAGAGTTGGAAGCTGCACTTGGTGGTCTGTATTCTTTATTGTCACAAGAGTTTCAAATGCCTGTCGTTACTAGGTTAATGGCAAGGATGAGTAAAGAAGGAAGACTTCCTAAGTTACCTAAAGACATTGTTAAACCTACTATTGTTACTGGTGTTGAAGCACTAGGACGAGGTAATGATTTACAAAAGCTCGATCTATTTCTTGCAGGAGCTAATCAAATCGTTGGTCCACAAGCAGTTGCACAATATGTTAATGTATCTGACTACTTCAAAAGAAGAGCCACAGCGTTAGGTATCGAGACTGAAGGACTGATTAAATCAGAAGAAGAAATTCAACAAGCTATGCAGCAAGCCCAACAACAAGAGATGATGATGAAGTTGGGTGGACCTGCTGTAGCACCTGCTATCAATGCTGCACAAGAGCAGTACATGGCTAGTCAACAACAACCACAAGAAGAGTAAAAGAGAGATATGGCAGAATTCCACCGAGTAGAGATAAATGAGAAAGCACCACAGGAGATTGACCCAGAGTCAGAAGAAGCTGTTGATGCAATATCTGAAGAACAAACGCAAGAGGATAGACCTGAATG
>Ga0208898_1001417_pt1 | contig 15894 bp, 13 predicted proteins | sample VirMetDEL_Mar_4_FD_184513 | JGI IMG/M metagenome (GOLD analysis project Ga0208898, IMG submission 184513) | Aqueous microbial communities from the Delaware River and Bay under freshwater to marine salinity gradient to study organic matter... | ecosystem: Environmental > Aquatic > Marine >...
CAAAGATGGTCATGCATCGTAGCTCACAGACGAGCCGGCAAGACCGTCGCTTGCATTATGGATCTCATAGATGCAGCGCTCAGGTGCGATAAGCCTAACCCTCGCTTCGCATACATCGCGCCATTCTATGCCCAGGCAAAAGACATCGCGTGGTCGTACATCAAAGAATACACCGCGAAGATACCCGGAATGCAGATCAATGAGGGCGAGCTAAGAGTTGTCCTTCCGACTGGCGGTCAAATCAGGCTCTATGGTGCAGACAATTATAACCGGATGCGCGGCATCTACCTTGATGGCGTTGTGCTTGATGAGCCAGCCGACATGGACCCAAGAGCTTGGCCAGAAGTCATCCGGCCAGCATTATCCGATCGGCGCGGTTGGGCTGTTTTTATCGGGACGCCTAAGGGACGAAATGCGTTCTATGACACCTTTAAGCTGGCGCAGGCGCTACCAAAGGAATGGTTTTCGCTCTTGTTGAAAGCCAGCGCGACGCAAATCCTGCCCGAAGAAGAGTTGGCCGACGCTCGCGGCATGATGAGCGAAGAGGCTTACGATCAGGAGTATGAATGCAGTTTTGATGCAGCAATCGTCGGGGCGTACTATGGCAAGCAGCTTCGCGCCCTAAACGATGATGGCCGCATTTGCTCGGTCCCGTGGGAACCAGGCCTGCCAGTTTATACTGCTTGGGATTTGGGGCTCGATGATTCAACCGCTGTATGGTTCGCACAACAAGTAGGCCGCGAAGTCCGGTTGATCGATTTTTACGAAACGAACAACACGGCTTTAACAGACATTGCCCGCCATTTACAAAATGGCCTGCCCTATACTTATGCCGATCATTACCTTCCCCACGACGTTGAAATACGCGAGCTGACAACAGCGCGATCTCGTAAGGAAACGCTTGAAAGCTTGGGCCTCAAACCGATCACCGTCACACCTCGTCATAATGTCAGTGATGGGATTGAAGCAGTCAGGCAGATGATCCCGCGATGTGTGTTTGATGCTCAAAAATGCGAGCAGGGACTCGAGGCGCTAAGGCAATATCAGCGCGAATGGGACGATAAGGCAAAAACGTTTCGGCAGCGTCCGCGCCACGATTGGACATCGCACGCAAGTGACGCTTTTCGATATCTAGCAATGTCGCTAGTCGCGCCCAAAATTGCACGCGAGCGACGCAAGCCCCGACGCGTAGGCATGGCTTGAAGAATATCGAGCTGATGAAAGCCGAACGTCCTAAGGCGCGGTATCTATCACAGGTTGCACAAAACAGGGGGTGTTTTTCAAAATCCCCGGCAAAACAACACCAATAGGTTGAAATGACATCACAACCGATGGACGAACGGCGCTTGCTCGCGATTTTGCGAGAAGAGGAAGCCGACGCGTCAACATACTATCAAAGCGATCTTGCTCAGGCGCAAACCGAGGCAATGGAGCGCTATTTTGGCGAGCCGTACGGTAATGAGATTGAGGGCCATCCCGCTGTTGTCAGCCAAGACGTAGCCGACACAATCAACTGGATGATGCCAGCACTGATGCGGATGTTTTTGACTGATGACTTGATTGCTGTCGAAAGTCCGAACGATGCAGCGAATGACCAAGAGCAAGAAATTGCCGACTATCTTCAGCACGTTTTCCGCCGTGACAATGATGGCGATAGCGTCCTGCATGATTTTCTTTTCGACGGCCTGCTTACTCGCATTGGTGTTGTGCATGTCGGTTACGAGGAACCGCATGCCCAAACGCCTAAGATCTATCAAAAGGTGACTGGGGCGCGCGTCGAGCAATTTATCAAATCGCCAGAATATGAAATTCTGGAAGCGGAAGAAAACGAGCCAGATGAATTTGGCGTTATTACGTACGATGTCAAAACTCAACGGACGCCGGCATGTGGACGAATACTCGTTGAGTCTGTAGCGCCCGAAGAGTTTGCAATTGCAACGCGCTCAAAATCAATTGACGATGCTGACTATGTCCGCCGCAAGCAAGAGGTTTATACCGCAGATCTTGCGCGGATGTTTCCAGACAGCGCCGATGAGCTTGCTGCCGTATCGGGCGCGGCGATTGATGACCAAGTTGACGATCTCGACAGTGACGCGCGTCGGCAAACGCGTTTTGAAGACGAAAATATTGAATTCGACAGCACCGAGACAGGGCCGGAGCGGTCAAAGTCGGATCTGCTCACAGAATGGGTTCGCATCGACTATGACGGCGATGGCATCGTTGAGCTGCGCCAAATCAAGCGCGTTGGAAATACGATCCTGGAAAACGTGCAGGTGGACAAATGCGGCCTGATTGAATGGAGCCCAATCCGGATCAGTCATCGCGCAATCGGCCAGTCCGTTGCAGACCAAATCCTAGAGCTTACCAAAATCCGCACAGACTTAATGCGGTTCCTTCTGCTCAATCTCGAACAGACGCTCAGCCCACGTACGTTTGTTGGTGGGGGGCAGGACGAGGACGTCATCGACCAGCTGCTCGATCGGTCGGTTGGTGACGTCATCCAAATCACTGGCAGCCCGCGTGATGTCGTGTTCGAATCTGTAACGCCGGACGTGAGCGGCGCAATCTATCCAGCTCTGCAATATACCGATCAGCGCACGGAGCAGGCGTCGGGCGTGATGCGCCACGCGCAAGGCCATCGTGATCAAGGCGTGACGGATACAGCGGCGGGCATTCGTCAGCTTTCGGCGGCAGCTAACTCACGCATTGAGCTGATTGGCCGGTGGGCGGCGAAAGGCGTGGAGCGCATTTTTCAGCACATTCTGGAACAGGTTGCATCCTATCAAGATCAGCCACGCATAATTCGTGTTAACGGCAAACCTCTGGAAATTAATCCGCAGGCTTGGGCGGAAGATCTAACCGTTAAGATCCACGTTGGGGTGGCCGCCGAAACGCGGGAAGAGCGATTGCAAAAGCTCAGCATGATCGCTTCCAAGCAAGAACAAATCTATCAATATCTAGGCTCGGGCAATCCTGTGGTTGGCCTTAGCGAATACGTGCAAACCCTGCAGGACATTGCGCGCGAAGGCGGTTTTAAAAATCCGGAGCGGTTCTTTAAGTCGATTCCCCCAGGAATGGATGAGCAACTTGCTCAGCAGCAGCAAGATCCGAAAACGGCAGAAGCTGCCGCAAAAATGCAGCTGGAACAGCAAAAAGCGATGGCAGACGCCGAGCTAGCTCAAGCCAAGCTTCAATTTGAAACGCAGGCCCGCGCGATGGAAATGCAATTCAAGGAAAATATGGCGGCACGCCAAGCTGAGACAGATCAGGCGCTGCAGCAAATGAAACTGCAAAATGATTTGGCGTTGCAACAAGCAAAGCTCGCAAGTGAACGCGAAATTGCAGAGTTGAGATTGCAAAGCGAGCGCGAGATCGCCGAGCTGCGCATGATGCAGGAGCGTGAACTGGCTGAGCAGCGCGCAAACGATGAGATGAGTTTGGCAGCAATGAACGGGTCCGGGGATGGATTTAGGCCAGGCGGGGAGCTGCACAAGTGAGCTCACGAAGAACGAAAGCCCAACGCCTTAATGATCAGGCTCAAGTTGCGCACGAAGTAAAACAGCTGTTCGAGCATCCACTTGTTCAAAAACATTTAGCACGTGAGCGCGATCAACTCATCCGAACAATGACGCTTTGCGCTCCGACTGATGATGACGGGCGGCGTGCAAGCGCCCTTCAGTTGCAGGCGTTGGAGCAATTTATTGCCCGCATGACGGGCGTTGTAGTGCGGGGTGAAAGAGCCGCCGCCGAATTGCAGGAAATGAATAAATGAGTGACACACAGCCAATTGAGCAGGGTCCTAGCCTTCAGGATGCCGTGTTGGCCATGCCGGATAGCGCTATCGATTTGGGATCGCCACGAGATGACCTTGGCCGCTTTGCAAAAGCAGAAGTCCAAGAGGCAGAAGCGGTTGAAGTTAAACCCGACGGAAAACCAGAACCTGAGTTAACAGCTGATGAGCCTGTAGAGGCGGTCGAGGCCGAGGCAGCAAACGAGCCTGCGGAAACCGTAAACAAGGACTCAAAAGATGTGGACCTTGGGGACTACATTGAGATACCGGCTTCTCAAGAAGGGGAAGAGCCGCGCCGTATTAAACTTGAAGAAGCGCTAGAGCGTTACCAGCAATTTGATGAATTGCAGGCGGAACTTGAAAATGTAAAATCTGTTAAGCTGCCGCCAGTTGATTGGGACCAGCAAGCCATTCAGCACGTTCAAACGTTGCAGAAATATCAAGACGCGATAGCGCAATGGCAAGCTGCAATTCCGGTCCAAGAGCCTAGCGAAGAGCTACTCAACCCGAATTCAGAATATTACGACCCAGAGCTTTATTACGCGCAGATGCAAAACGCGCGAGTGCTACAACAGCAGCATGAACAAGCAAATCAACAGCGACACGCGGCGCTGCAACAGCAACAACAGCGCCAGGCTGAATTGGAAAACGTCCAATGGCAGCGTGAACGCGCTAAAATTCTCGATTTTTGGCCAGAATTAGGAGACCAAGCCGTCGCGATTCAAGCGGCGTCAGACTTGGAGGCAGGATTCGGCATATCACCAGCAGTGTTTGATAGCCTCAGGAACGCTGATGCGTTCAAAGTCATCAAAGCTGCGCTCGCTTTTTATAACCTCGAGAGGCAATCCAAAGGCGTTGCAAAAGAGGTGAAAGCAAAACCGAAGCTCGTCCGTTCAAAAGGAACCGACGGGCGTTCATCTCAACAACGCGCGCAACAAAGCGCAATAAAGCGGCACATGCAAGAGCGCTCTCTTGATTCAGCCGCTGATGCTTTGGCGCCGTTTATAAGGTAAGAAAAAATGGCTGAATCCCTGTTTACAGGCACACTGCAGACGTTTGACGTGGTCGGGATTAGAGAAGACCTTTCAGATGTCATCACTAACATTTCGCCAACGGAAACCCCGTTTTATTCTCTTGTTCGTAAGGCAAAGACGACGAGCCGTAATCCAGCATGGCAAAAAGACACGCTTGCGGCCGCAGATGGCGACAACAAGCAAGTGGAAGGCTTCGACGTTGAGGGCGATACGCTTTCAGACCCGACGCGGCTAACCAACTACGTGCAGTTGCAAGACAAAACGATTGTCGTGTCGGATACCGCTAACGCGGTTGACACTGCTGGCCGTTCGTCAGAGCTCAAATACCAGACCGCCAAGGCGGGCCAAGAGCTAAAGCGGGACATGGAAGCCGCGCTCACGCGCAACAACGCTTCCGTCGTCGGTAACGCCTCAACGGCTGGTGAGCTTGCGGGTTGCCTTACGTGGATGGAAACTAACACAGATCGTGGCGTAGGCGGCGCTGATGGTGGTTTTAACACAGGCACCAACATCGTTGACGCTGCAACCGATGGAACGCAGCGGGCGTTCACTGAGGCTTTGCTTAAACCCGTTATCAAAAGCGTATGGGAAGCCGGCGGCGACCCTAGCGTGATTATGGTCGGCGGCTTTAACAAGCAAGCAGCGTCAGGCTTTTCTGGCATTGCAACACAATACCGGGAAAACCGTGGCCGCAGCCAAGCCGTCATTCTCGGCGCGGCTGATGTCTACGTGTCGGACTTTGGCGAGCACCGCATCATTCCTAACCGCTTCTGCTCAGCTCGTGATGCTTATGTGATCGATCCGTCGAAGTGGCAGGTAATGATGCTCCAGCCGTTCAAGACCATGCCACTGGCACGAACGGGTCACGCAGAAAAGCGCATGCTCAAAGTCGAGCACACGCTCGCAAGTCTCGACGAAGCTGCAAATGGCGTCGTTGCAGATCTCACAACCTCATAAAGGTAAATATGACTGAACCTTCCAAGAAGAGGGGCCGGCCGCCAAAAGCGGCCGCGCCTTCGCACATCAAAATTACAAGCAAGCGGGTTACAGGTGACGCTGGCCGAAAGCACATGTGCGGTGATCGTCTGATCGTTGGCGAGGATTGCTGTCCGGAGACGGCTGCGATTTTTGTTGAGCGCGGTCTTGCCGTTGTTATCGATGGTCTGAGTCCTGAAGCAACCGAGCAGGAAATTGCCGAGCAGCACGCCGCGAAATTACGCCAGCTCACCAAGCAAAAAGCTGACTCGGTCATGACTGATTTCGATCGTCAATCCCCGGAAACACGCGAAATGTTACGCGAAACGAATGGGGAAATTCACGATGAGTGATCGGCGGTTATTTTCGTACGACGCGGCGACAAAAACGCGAACTTGGTACGAAGACACCCCGACAGGGTTTGAGCTTTATACCGAGCAAGATGTCTCTGAAATCATCGAGCAAAACAAGATTAAGCATTCGGACCCGGATGCCCTTCGCACAAAGGACGGCGATTGGATTTATGCCCATATTCCCAACGTGTTTGTCCTGAAGTTTTTGGATGATCATGGAGTGAATGTGTATGGGGATCGCGAGCACGTCAAAGCAACGATGAAGCTTTTGAACGATCCCGATTATCGCTTTTTGAAGACCACAACTTTGCGAGCCTAATGCCTTGGCCATCACAGATTTTGCGACGCTTAAAGCGAAAATTCAGGCGGATTGCTCCAGGACAGATACGTATTTCGGCAATCAAGTTGAAGACTTTATTAGCTTGGCGGAAGATCGTATTTTCAACGGCGTTGGCGATCTCAATGATCCGCTCTACAGCGAGCCGCTTCGGTCAGATGAAATGGTTACGCGAAGCACAATCGCGTTTACGGATGGCGAAGGTACGATTCCGGCTGATAGCGTGGGCGTCCGTTCGCTCAGCCGTGAAAGCGATAGAATAGGGCTGGAACCGTTAAGCGTTGATGCGTTCGAGTTGCGTTTAGCCTCAGGGGATGGCGGCAATCCTCGATGGTACACTATCGAAGGCAATACAATCCGCACGGCTCCCGGAGGTTACACCGGCAACTTGCGTATTCTTTACTATGCGCGGCCATCCGGTATCACGTCGAGTAATACAACAAACGTGGTGCTGACGGCGCGACCTAGCATCTACCTGCAGGCGACGTTATTTGAAGCGTTTAGCTTTATGCGAGATGTAGTTGCGCAATCTCACTTGGCAAGATTTAGAAGCTCGGTAAGTGGTGCGAACCGTACGCAACGCGCAAACCGCCGGGGCGGCAAAACAATCGCACGCGCAAGGGTTTCAATCGGCTCATGACAATGAACCGTCTCATTCCGTTTGGCCGCTGGCATCCCGATGCAGACGGCGTCAACGCGCAAATTCTAAAGGTTGCAAAAAACGTGCATCCTGTAGCGGCTGGTTTTGCTCCGTTTTCGCAACCGGTTGCGGTTGGATCAAGCGTTGGATCGCAAGTCCGCGGCGCGGTTTCTCTGCTGGATACAAGCGGCAACGTGTTGAGCATGGCTGGGACGGAGACGGCTCTCTACAAGCTTGGGACAGGGGATGTTTGGTCTGACGTGACGCGAACGTCGGGCGGGGCTTACGCTGGCGTAAGTCCAGAGCGATGGCGGTTCGTGGAATTTGGGCCTAACATTATTGCCACGAATTACATCGACAATATTCAGACGTACAACATGACATCGTCAACGAATTTTGAGGATCTTGGCGGTTCACCACCTAAGGCGCGTTACTTGGCGGTTGTTCGAGATTTTGTTGTGTGTGGACATACCTCAGCAGATAACAAGGCTGTGCAATGGTCAAACATTAATGACAGCGCTGATTGGACGATTGGCGGCTCATCTCTTGCGGATGTTAATAGCCTGCCCGATGGCGGCCCAATCACCGGCCTGATCGGCGGCGAGGTTGGGTATATTTTCCAGCGTGACGGCGTCACGCGCATGACGTTTGTGCCGGGTAGCGGTGAAATATTTCAATTCGATAAAGTTGAAGCGGGTCGCGGTTTGTTTGCGCCCGATAGCCTTGTGCACAGTGCAAGCGAAGCCTTTTATGTCGGCGTCGATGGCGTGTATCGGATGAATTTGGTCTCTGGTCTATCGCAGCCAGTTGGTGTCGGGAAGTGGCGAGATTTCTTTGTTAAGGACATGCGTAACGGCTCGCAATCGCTGTGCATGGGCGCGCTAGCACCGCAAAAAAATCTCTACATGCTAGCTTATGTAAGTGAAAGCGCCGTTGACGATACGACGCCCGATCGTATCATTGTTTACGATTATGCAATTGACGAGGCGGCCTACATCGACGTGACCGCTTACACATTAGCGCGTTGGCTGACGCAAGGCACTGATCTCGATAGTATGGATAGCTTTGGGACGCTGGATGGGCTTCCGTTTTCGCTAGATGCCGATTATTGGAAAGGCGGCGCGCCTTTGGTCGGAATCTTTCAAGCGGACAACAAGCTTGCATATTTCACCGGTTCGGCCATGGCAGCGGAATTTGTCACCGCTGACGGAAACGATCCAAGAAGCCGCCATTTGATCACGGGGACCAGGCCACACATTGACAGCACGGCCGTAACGGTTGAAATCGCGGCGCGTGAGCGTGACGGTGATACAGTCAGTTTCAATTCGGCTGAAAGCTTGGAAACAACAGGCGTTGCGCCGGCGTGGGCGTCGGGAAATTATATTCGTGCGCGCATCCGTGTTCCGGCAGCATCAACATGGACTTTGGCCAAAGGCATTGAGACGGATAGCGTGCCGGCAGGCGTGCAATGAGGGCGCTGCAGCCGCACGAAACGGTCATACGAACTATCGTTTTTGCCATCAATCAATTGATTGTGGGGCGCTCAAATTCTACTGGATCAGTCACGCTTACGGCGGGCGCAACGACAACGACCGTAACACCTGCAGCCAACATGAATAGTTCGGCCAAAATTTTCTTAACCCCTACAACAGCAAACGCGGCTGCGGAACAAGGATCGGGGACGCTCTATGTGTCTGCCGTAACATCAACATCGTTCACGCTAACGCACGCGAATAACGCCCAAGCAGATCGGACATTTGACTATGACGTTAGAGGCGGATGACGCTTTTGTTTTTGCGGATGATGTCGGCGCGGTTGAGCAGGAATCTCCAACCCCGCAGGCAGTTTCGCCCAAATTTCAACCAGCGTTGTTGACGCCCGAGATGATCGTCCATCGGTGGGCGGAAATTGAGCCAATGCTTGCCGACGTTGGCATGAAAGATCACACACCTAGAAGCCTTTTTAAAGTGTTAGTTGATCCGAATGTGAGGGTGTATCTGGTCGCAATTATACGCGGTGAGGAAATCAAAGCGTTGATAGGCGTGGAGTTGATTGAGACTGCGTTGGGCGATCGCTGGCTTAACATTTTGTTTGTGACTGGCCAGCACGTCAAACACTGGATTACTGAAGTTGAGCCAGCCGTGTTGAACTGGGCGCGGGATTATGGTTGCACACGAGCAACCGGCCTGTTCCGCAAAGCTTTTAAAAAGTTTCTTCCGCATTGGAAATACACGCATGATTACCTGGAGCTTGAGCTTTGAGTAGCAGAACAACAACGACAACCAGCAACACGCAAGACTCCAGCGTTGAGCCTTGGGGCCCGTTACAGGCCCCATTGCAAAAAACCATTGACCAAGCCATGCCAATGATTGGCAATGCCGCAAAATTTCGGCCGCCAGAGCCAGCGCAATATAAGACTGGCCTAAACATGCTGGACTTTGCGGCGACGAACGCCAACGGTGGTCAAGATTACTTTCGCGATCCGACGCAAACTTCTCAGCAATTCCAGCCGTTGATGGCAGGCGGGCAAATTGATGCTGCGCGCGGTGAAGGTGCGTTGTCAAGTTATGTAAACAATCGCAACCAATCGTATGATCCGGCACGTGCAGCGGCCTTTGCGGATTATCAGCGAGACTACGCAAACCCATATCTCAATCAGGTAATCAGCGACGTGTCTGATGACGTTATGACGTCGCTAAAATCTCAATTCAGCGGCGCGGGCCGCTCGATGGGGTCGGGGGCATTTGCCAACGTTGCCGCTGATCGCTTGGGCCGCATGGCTAACCAAATGCGTTATCAAGATTATGACCGTCAACGGCAGATGTTTGACGCTGAAGCAAACCGCAGGGATCAACAAGGGTTTGCCGCTGCTCAGAATCTTTACGGAACTGGCATTCAAACTGTACTAAACGCAGCGCCGACTGCTGATCGCATGGAACAACAACGCCGCGCTGAAATGGAACAGACATATGCTAACCGCGCAAACCAGATGCTACGTCAGGCAGATTTACGGCGTCAGCTAGAACTTGATCAGACTTTGTACCCGGAGCTGCAATCACTTGAGTTTCCGATGAGGCTGCTCAGCAATCCGAACCAATCATTCCGAACGGGCACAAATACAGCTACAAACACTCAAACGCAGCCTAACACCGGGTTCTTGGGTGGGCTTGGTTCAATTGGCTTGGGTATTGGTAGCATGATGACAGGGTTTAGTCGCCTTTAAGTTTTAACGCGCCGGTCTCGCGATGATTTTATGGTCCCCGTGCCAGGCATTATAAAAAAATGGTTTGGGCTCGCAGTGATGTCTATTTAATATGCTGCTGTATCTACTTACTGGCCTTTTTTCGTGCCATTGGCGCGCAAATGCCTCGCATTCTTCATAACTTTTAAGACATCGAGGATAATCAGAACGCGCAATATACCAGCGGTTACGTATAGGTAACATTATTAATCGCGGCCTTACAAAGGCAACATATAGCCCCATAACTACAAAACAAACCACGAAGCCCCTCCTTTGCGAACTGCAACGGGAGTGTCGCCGTTAAAAAAGGTGCAAATATGGTAACCATTGCCGGCTCGCCTTTAGGAGAAATGGCACCCGAACCGGGCCCAACTAGCACGGAGCAAGCGCTAGAACTTTCGCGCCAGATGCAAATTGTAGAGGCGCTAAACAACCTTCAGCAAGAAGCTGTCGCAGTTAACAACGCCCTTGCAGCTGCGCAGCAAAACGTGCCGCCAAACGAAATTGCCCGAATGGAGGCCCAAATTCAGGAGGAGCCGGGGAAATTTTCCCAACCTGCAATGGAGATTGGAGCACTGCAGTCTCGACTAGACGAAATAGCAAATCTAACACTTCAACTAGAAGACGAATTAAGCGTCCCTAATGCTAGATCAGGGCTAGACCGGTATGATGCGACTCGCGGCCCGCAATATAGTCCGCGACAAAACCTTGAGAATATTTCGTTTCGATCTGTTGCAGCCCCACAAACGCCAATGACGAAGGCGCAGCAAGAAATCGCCGCAATGATGGAGGTAGAGGCGACAATCGCGGAAGCGCAAGCTCAGGTAGCTGCCAATAATTTATCCGCAATGTCCATGGTGGCAAATCAAGCCGCGGCGGAAGCATTCTCCAACGCGATCGCTGCAGGCGCGACTGTAGCAGAGGCAACTGCAGCAGCGGAAGCAGCCGCGCAAACAGCAGCGCAGCAAGCGGCAGCCCAAATAGGAATTGATCCGAATTCGCCTACTGTCACTGAAGCGGCAATGAATGCAGTAAACACTCAGGCTGTAGAAATAGGCCGTTTAGCTGGTATGACACCGGAACAAGTTGCAGCGGCAGCACAGCAAGCGGTGACAGCGGCTCAGAAAGGCAACATCGGGAAGAACACTCTCAGCCAAGTGGGTTTGCTAGGTCCACTCGGCCTTGCAATAACTGCACCAGAAGTAGAGGCAAGGAGAGCGATGGAAGCACAGGAAATAATGGAGCAGGCTATGCTAAACCCTGCCCCTGTGTCTCCACCAATACCTGAACAAAACCCCTTAGGGCCAGCCCGCAACGTGCCGACGCCAACGCGAAATCTATCGCCAGCGTTCCAAGTACCGCAGAACCAGCACGAATTAAACGCCCAGCCACTGGCCGCTCCAGTTGAGCCCACACTTATGAATCCAAACATAAATGCTATCAACGCAATGATGGAAGTGGAGGGGTTGGTAGGTCAGCAACCTCCTGGATTGACGGTGGGAGCTATGCCGGCAGGTGTGCCAGGCTTTACAAGCCCCTCACCAGTAACCAGCATACCGTCTGCGCTGACCGACCCGTTTAGTCCCTCCAATGCTCCGCAAATATCCGCTGTAACACCAGTATCACCGGTGGAGTCATTCTTTTCAGCACCAGAGCCAGTTGATCCCAACGCGACACCTGTGGGGCCAGGGATGACAGTGTCAGGGGTGCAAAGCAATGTGCCGGGAATTTCAATATCACCAACAGGAATGACAGGCGTGAGCGGTAGTGGCCTTAGTCCAGCACAACATGCGCAGGTTACGCGGAGTAACGCGCTAGATACAGTGATGGCCGAGCAAGAAGCAAAGGCTGAGCGGGCTGCAATTACCTCAATGATGGATCTCGAGGGCCATCAACAAGCAAAAAATGCTATCAACGCAATGATGGAGGTTGAAGCACAATTAGGCGCGCAACAAGCAAAGGCTCAGCGGGCCAACACACTTCATGGTTTGACGCTGGAAACCCCAACCCCAACCACAAGTAGATCAAGCTCTCGCGGTCGCAGCAGCGGTCGCAGCAGCGGTCGCAGCAGCGGCCGCAGCTCTACAAGTGCGCCTCAGTCGCAAGCAACAAGAACTGTCGCGACCTGGAGCCCTGAGAACCAAGTTACTTTTTCACAAGAGGCAGCGGACACGAGCGATCCTGGTGGCAAAGGAGTTGTTTGCAGTGCAATGAATAGGACTTATGGCTTTGGGTCATTTCGAAATAAACTATGGATTGAGCAATCAAAAAACCTAGACCCTGCATATGAGCGCGGTTATCACGCAATTGCCTTGCCTTTAATCGCTTTTGCTTACGCAGGCAAAAGCTTCCCGCGTCGCGCGGTAAAAACGTTTCTAGAGCATGCGGCGCGGCGTCGAACTGCTGACATTTGGAAACAAAAACGCGGCCGCCGCGATTGGATTGGCGCTTGTGAACGCGCAATCATCGAACCGATTTGTTATTTAGTTGGCAAAATGCTTGGCCCAAAGCGAGGTAAGTAATGAAGACCAATAACCCCTTTGGGGCTCTAGGGCAGCTTCCCAATAATTTCGGCAGCTCATTGGCGCTGATTGCTAACGGCCTCGGAATGATGGGCGGCGCGCCGAGCAACACGGGCTTGATAAACGCAGGCCGCGCAATGGACCGCGACGCGCAAGAGCGAGCTGGGCAACAGCGTTTTGCTCAGCTTATGAGGGACCCAAATGTTGTGGGCTCATTGCCCAAAAATATACAAGCCATCTTGCCATTCATGGCACCACGCGCAGCTGGCAACATCGTCGCGCAATATCAAGCTCGCACAGCGCGTGATGCGCGCGAAGCAGCGGCTGCAGAAGAAGACCTCAGACGTTTCAATCTGACTCGCACAGCGAATGATGCGCGCGAAGCGGAACGCCGCAGGCAATTCGATCAGAATTATGGGCTGCAGCTTAAAAAATTAGAATTACAAAGACAGATCGCCAATAGGCCGCGTACAGGGCAAGAGACGACAGAGCAGAAAGAACTTTACAAAAAGCGAGTCGGCATAGCAGCGGAAAACCTGAAAAGCGTTCCGTCTATCACGCAAGGCCAGAGAGTTGTTGCGCAGTTGGAAGCTATTGCAGGAAAAGGCTTGTCTCCCAAAGATCGAAAGGCAGCAGAGGGCAATCTTGAAAGCGCGATTGGCCCAATTCAGGGTTCGGAAAACGTTCAAAGCTTTGTTGATACGTTGCCATTTAGCCAGACGTTAGGTCTTAGCAATCCAGAGACAAACGCAGCTATTCGAAGGCTGCAAAGCCAACTTGAGATTCTAGGCGGTGAAAGTCAAAAAGGACTAGGCGCGCAGTCCGAGGCGGATGCTCGGCGGATACGCGGGGCAATTGCTGGCTTAACCAGCTCGCGTAACGCGGCGGAATTCAAGCAAAACCTAAACATTATTCGTAACTTCATTGAGCGCGGTCTTGGGCGTGCTCAAGAGGCTGCGCGTCAATATCCGCAACTCGGTGAAATGTATCCAGGAATGCGGCAACAACAAGCACCACAGCAAAATAATCGACTCAGGTTTAACCCTAACACGGGTGAAATTGAATGATTGAGGTTGAGGGCCCAAACGGCGAAGTTATCGAATTTCCAGACGGAACGCCTGTTTCAACAATCAAGCAGGCTATGAACAACAAGTTCAATGGTCCGTTAAAGGATTTCGGCATTGATTACGATAAGCCCGTTGCAGATGTGCGAAAGGCTATCGGAGCGTTGCCCGAAGACCAACGTGAGAATGCTACTCGACAATGGGCGGACAAGTATGTTGCGCGGGAAAATAAAGAAGGCGGTATTTTACAAAGGCTTGGCAATTTTGGGCGGACAATTGCGCGAGGCACACTTATCGGTGAAGGTCTCGATGAGTTGACGGCTGTAACATCAGATGCAGGAAATGTGCTAGGTCTCGGAACGCCTTCTTACGATGAAACGTTAGCTTATCAGCGGGCCCGTGATCGTTACATTGATAAAAAATATCCTGTTGCATCGATTGTGGGGCGCGTGGCGGGCGGATTGGCTTCAGGCGGCGCGGCATTGAAGGCCATCCAATCGGGCAACGCAGGCGCAAGAATTGCGACGTTGCCGCTCGCTGGTCCAATACCATCATCGCCTACCCTTGGCGCAAATTATCTGGGCCGGACGGGGGGGATGTTTGCGCAGGCTGCGCCCTATGCTGTCGGGTACGGGGCAGCCGCCCGATATCTAGGCGGGGAAGGCGGTGCGGATAAGCGGGCCGGAGCAGCATTCAATCCGCAAGCGATTGGGCAAGATATTTCGGCGGCGGGTTTATTTACTGGCGCGTTGCGCGGCGCAGAGGCTTTGGCCGATCCGATTACGCGAGCTGTGGCTCCGACGTATCAGCGGTACGTTGCACCAACTGTCGAGCGACTGACGCCCCGGGAGCGAAAGCCAGCATCACTGAGCGCAGCGGCGGCGCAAGACGGCGGACCGGTAGGGTTGCCACCAGACGTTTCACCGGAAGAGCGATCGGCTTTATCGATCATCGGCGCGCAGTTGACTAGAGCAGGCGTGAGCCGGGATGAATTGCAAAAACGTCTGGCGGATATTTCTCGCAATAGAAGGTTATACAGCGGTTCTAATGCGCCCGATGCGGTTGCGCTTGCTGATCTTGATCCAAGCTTGCAAAGATTGGCCGGCTCAGTTGTTCGCCAACAGCCGGAAGCGCGCAACATCGCGACAGATTTTCTAAGAACACGCCAAACAGGAATAGCAGACGAAAGCTTAGCACCCACAATGGCGCGTCGCGGACTGGCATCGCGCAGGCAGTTCGACAAGCCAAACCCAAAGATCCCAACAGGCCAATTCGATCGCATTTATTCGAGCTTGAAGCGGGCGTTTAATTTGCAGGATAAATCATTTCATGGGCACGAAGCGACCGGCTATCAAACCGCGCGCAAGATCAGCAATCAGCAAAAAGAAATATCAAAAAAGAACTATGATGCGGCCTATGAAGCAGACCGCGCGTCGGGCATTAACTGGAAACAACGGATGGCGCCCATTTATGCAGACATCCAGCTTAACGTTGTGGAGGGCTTAACGGAGAGTTATAAGCCGCGCGTTGTTGGGATGTTGAAAAAACTGCAAAGTGCAAAAAGTTTAAAGCAGTTTGATGCAGAAAAGCAATTTGCAGATAAAACAATTCAGCGATTAATGCGGAGCAATTCAAAGCTCGGCGGCAAACTTAACGATGTGAAAAACCTTGTTCTCGACGCCATCAATAAGATGGAAGATATTGGCGATGTTTATTTAACGGCACGCAGAGCATGGCAAGGCGAACAGGAGTTTATTGAAGCTTTAGAAGCGGGTCGCAAAGCATTTAAGTCGAGCGAGCTAGAGGCGTTTCAAGCTTATGACGACTTAGGACGCATGCCAGGTGGCATTGACGCAGATGACAAACGGCTAGACAACCTGCAAAAGCTCTACCGTCTCGGCATGCTCGACGCATTCACTGCTCAAAGACCAGCAGTCG
>Ga0208898_1001418_pt1 | contig 15888 bp, 17 predicted proteins | sample VirMetDEL_Mar_4_FD_184513 | JGI IMG/M metagenome (GOLD analysis project Ga0208898, IMG submission 184513) | Aqueous microbial communities from the Delaware River and Bay under freshwater to marine salinity gradient to study organic matter... | ecosystem: Environmental > Aquatic > Marine >...
CGAAGGGAATAAGGACTCCCATAGTCATCATTAAACCACTCCTGAAATGCGACTTCAGCAGTGTCTTCCCACTCCCAATTGTTTGCTGGATGTTCGGTCAATATATCCTCATCTGGTAGATTATCAAAGGCATCAGAAATATGTCCGTATTCTTCAATCATCTTTCACCACCTGATTCCATGCTTCTTTAAACTTACGGTCCCAGTTGTCGGTATAAACTGGAAGGAAAGCATTCAAAGCATGAGCAATGTCATGAGCAGCATCCATACGATTGTTGTCCATTGATTCAGTCAGTTCTTCTAACATGAAACTAATAGAGTTGATGTTGGAGAATGATTCTTCCAACTTGTTCATTACATCCCAATGTTTACTGGTCATCATAGTGCTTGATTGACTATAAGAGTATTATACAATAAAAAAGCACCCCCGTAAAGGAGTGCTGTGACAGTTGTGGAAGTGGTCTTATTAAAGGTTTAGTGGGTTTCCTTTAATAAGGATTGTTCTTATTAAAGGTTAGAGTGCGTTGCCCCTAGGTAATACTTCCTCTGGGAACACAAAGTTCTCGTGTGGTTGGTCTACTGGAGCCATCCAGGCACGGAGTCCTTCATTGAGGAGGATGTTCTTCGTATAGAACGTTTCAAACTCTGGATCCTCAGCAGCTCTAATCTCCTGAGACACAAAGTCATAAGCACGAAGATTAAGTGCGAGACCAATGATACCAATAGAACTTGTCCAAAGTCCCATAACAGGAACGAAAAGCATAAAGAAGTGAAGCCAACGCTTATTGCTGAAAGCAATACCAAAAATCTGAGACCAGAATCGGTTAGCAGTGACCATGGAATAAGTTTCCTCTTCTTGAGTAGGCTCAAACGCCTTGAAAGTATTTGATTGTTCACCATCTTCATACAATGTATTTTCTACAGTAGCACCATGAATGGCACAGAGTAATGCACCTCCTAGGATACCTGCAACTCCCATCATGTGGAAGGGGTTGAGCGTCCAGTTGTGGAAACCTTGGAGGAATAGGAGGAACCTAAAAATCGCTGCAACACCAAACGACGGTGCAAAGAACCACGAGGACTGTCCGAGAGGATACATGAGAAAAACAGACACAAAGACAGCAATCGGACCAGAAAAAGCGATAGCATTGTAGGGACGAATACCAACAAGTCTGGCAATTTCAAATTGCCTTAACATAAAACCTATGAGAGCAAAGGCTCCGTGGAGCGCCACAAAAGGCCAGAGTCCCCCAAGTTGGACCCAGCGGACGAAATCTCCCTGAGCTTCAGGACCCCATAAGAGTAAGAGGCTATGTCCGAGAGCATCAGCAGGAGTAGAAACAGCAGCAGTAAGAAAGTTAGCACCCTCAAGGTATGAACTCGCCAAGCCGTGGGTGTACCAACTGGTAACAAAGGTGGTTCCTGTAAGCCAACCGCCAAGAGCGAGATAAGCTGTAGGGAAAAGGAGAAGGCCAGACCAACCGACAAACACAAACCTATCACGTTTGAGCCAATCATCCAGGACATCGAACCAACCTCCTCCTTGTTTAGGAATAGAAAGTGTAGATGAAGCCAAAAAGTAACCTCTTAGAATTCTAAGATATTTAGTTTACACTACTTAACATTAAATGTCAATCAAAAAAATACTTATCAGTAGTCATGTTGTTGATCCCACCATCTCTGGGCATGAGATCCAGATGCAAGTGTGTCTCTTCCAGTCAAATGATATAACTTATTGCGAATTACTTTGATCATTTCATATTGTTTATGAATGATCTTTGCCTCTTCTTCTTGTCCTTCCTCAACCAAATCTTCATAGTAATTGAAGATATCTGTTCTTTCTTGATTGAGAAGTTCTTGTAAAAATTTGAGTTCCTCTTTTGTGAACTCTGGATTTGGGAAATGTTCTCTGTCCATCTTCTTAATTGGTCTGTAAATTTGTGGCCAGGTGTCTCTTATGATCTCTGCTAGTTTATCTGGGGTTTGAGCGGTAATCATTTTTTTAACTCTCTGTGATATTTATTCTAACATAAAAAAAGAGACCTGTAAAGGTCTCTTTCTTGTTATTCAGTTTTTCTAACTAACTCACCAACTCAACCAATAGAAGGTGCAGTCAGAGCAACAGGAGTTGACTCTGCAGCTGCGAGGTCAAGTGGAAAATTATGAGCGTTGCGCTCGTGCATGACTTCCATGCCCAGTCCTGCGCGGTTGAGCACGTCTGCCCAGGTGTTCAGGACTTTGCCCTGACCATCAATGATGGACTGATTAAAGTTAAATCCATTCAAATTGAAAGCCATGGTAGAGACACCAAGAGCGGTAAACCAGATGCCAATGACAGGCCATGCTGCCAGGAAGAAGTGCAGCGAACGGGAGTTATTGAAGGACGCATATTGAAAAATAAGACGACCAAAGTAACCATGAGCGGCCACGATGTTATAAGTCTCTTCTTCTTGACCGAACTTGTAACCGTAGTTCTGGGACTCTTTCTCAGTGGTTTCACGAACCAGCGAGGAAGTAACCAGAGAACCATGCATGGCTGAGAACAAAGAACCACCCAGAACACCTGCCACACCGAGCATGTGGAAGGGATGCATCAGGATGTTGTGTTCTGCTTGGAAGACCAACATAAAGTTGAATGTTCCAGAGATGCCGAGAGGCATTCCGTCAGAAAAAGAACCCTGACCAAAGGGATAAACCAGGAAGACAGCAGCTGCTGCGGCAACAGGTGCCGAGTAAGCCACACAAATCCAGGGACGCATTCCCAGACGATAAGAGAGTTCCCATTCACGGCCCAGATAACAGAAGACGCCAATCAGGAAATGAAAGACAACAAGTTGATAAGGACCACCATTGTAGAGCCATTCATCGAGAGAGAAGGCTTCCCAGATGGGATAGAAGTGAAGTCCAATCGCATTGGAAGAAGGAACAACAGCACCAGAGATAATGTTGTTACCATAAAGAAGTGAACCAGCGACGGGTTCACGAATGCCATCGATGTCCACCGGAGGGGCGGCAATGAAGGCAAGAATGAAGCAGGTTGCGGCAGTCAGAAGAGTTGGGATCATCAGAGTGCCGAACCATCCGATATAAAGACGGTTGTTTGTGGAAGTAATCCAGGAACAGAACTGTTCCCAAGTATCTTGAGTGTTCTGCCTAATCGCAGTTGTCATTTAAGTAATGTAATGTAACGACTTATTTAGAATAATGTCTTTACAAAACTTTGTCAAGGGGTTGGCATAAAAAAAGAGAGGAGGCTACGCCCTTGTAGCTAACTCCTCTCGATCAGCGGATGTGTGTTTATTTATGCAACATCCCTTGACAGGGGATCATAAATTCATTATCGTATGGATGTGGTGAAGAAAAACCACACTCAAACCTAATGAAAGAGGTTAATCATGACAGATCAAAAGAAAACTCATATGAAGTGTTTGTCAATCTATAATGACAGATACAGAAAATCCAAAAGAGATGCCTGTATTGAGAGACTAGGAAACAAGTGTCAGGATTGTAATAAGACCTATCCTGCTGTTTGTTATGACTTCCACCACATTGATGAAAATAAAGATGACAATGTGGCTGATTTGATTAGGAACAATAAGAAACTTGAAACAATCTTTGAAGAGGTTGACAAGTGTGTTCTGTTGTGTTCTAATTGTCATAGACAAAGACACTTCGCATAAAAAAAGGAGACCTTAAGGTCTCCTCTGAATGAAGTTGACGTAAGACTTACATCAAGTTCTTGACGGCCACACGACGATAGTAGCGGTTACTATTAACACGAAGACGACCCAGACCTTGGGTTGTACCCTCGGCGAAAGGATTAGCCACCATGCCATAACGTGTCTTGAATCCAATTTTCGGCTGGAACGTATCTTCCCCAACGGCTCTCACCATTTGGAGAGGTACGTACGGACAATAAAACAGACCAGCGTCATAAGGAGAAGAACCCTTATAACCAACCACATAATACTGATTACCAGAGTTGGTAGCAGTGTTGCCATCAGCCAGGTTAGCTGCATAAGGATCAATGTAGACCCGGAACTTACCGTTGATGGTTCCTGCGAAGGTGTTACCAGTATCGTCAACGTTGAGGTTGGCGTTCAGTGCTGGAGTGTAATCCAGAATGCCAGCCATCGTAAGAGCGGAAGCAACGTCTGCGGAACACAGAACCATGTTGCCCTTCCCTCTACGAGTCCGTTGGGCGATTGCGTTAGCGTCTCTTTCGATCTGGAACAGAAGTCCTTTGAACTTCTCAACAGACCAACGACCGTTGGAGTCAACATCGAGGTCGAACACACCAGCGGTTGCGGTGTTGGAGACAGCGCCTTGTTCAGCGATCTTGTAGATTGTACGGATCACTTCACGGTTGATCTCAGCCAGGATCTCAGTGGAGAGGATGTTGGCGAGTTCAGCCTCAGCGTTCAGACCGTGGATTGCCTTGAGGTCCTGAGCCAACTCCAAGGAGTACTCAGCCTTCAGGGCTCTCGACTTAGCGGTCACAGTGACTTTCTCGATCGAGAAGGCCATCTGGTTGAACTGGTTGGCTGCGCCATTACCCAGGTTCTCAGAGTCACCAGTGACCATACCTTCACCGACGTTGTAACCAGCCGAAGAGGCAGTTCCAACAGGGTTCAGAACGGAGGGGTTGGTTCCAGACTGAGAAGTGGTACCCAAACCTGCGGGTTGATCGGAGAAACCAGCGGTGAGAGAATCACCACTGTTCTGACCAGAGAATGCAGAATCTACTTCATTGTAGAATGTCTCATCACCAGACTGAGAATCGTAGCGGGATCTCATCGCGAAGATGAGTCCAGTGGGCCCGTTCATAGGTTGAACACCAGCCAGGTCATAAGCGACCAGGTTGGGCATCGAACGTCTGATCAACGAGATCAGAACGGGGTCGAAACCTGCGACAGGACCAGCAGCGGCAGCACCAGCACCATAACCACCAGAAGCACCAGCAGCGTTAGCGCTGTTGGTGGGTGATTCCATTAGGTTGATGCCGCTGTTAAATGCGGTTTCCTCACGGAGGAACTTTTCTTGGTTTTCGAGCAGGACAGCGGTGACAGCTCTTCTATGACTATCTTTGATAGGATCAAGACCCTCATAGTCGAGAAGGGGACTCCACTTTTCCTGCAGATGCTCGGATTGGAACATTTGCTTTTACCTTTGTTTTACGTTTGAACTTATAAAATCAGTTGGACTTAAACGCACCCAGTGCCTTAAGATAAGAATCCATAGAACCAGTCATTGGTTCAGGAGTGCTATCCACACCCTCAGAGAGGGTTTGTTGAGTGGGTTTAGCTGCGGGAGTTGGTCTGGAGAAGTATGACTCCTTCAGGGTCTCCAGCTTTTCACGATATTCTTCTTCACTTTCAAACTCAACACTTTCGGCAAGTGAAGCGAGCTTCTCTTTCTGAGTGGCAGCGAGGCCCTCAGAGACAGATTCGAGAATGTGATCAGAAACAGACTCTGCGAGTCTTCTATTCAGACCAATGTTCTTCTCGATTTGCTCATTGAGTTTTGTCTCCATATCATCAAGTTTTTCCACCATACTCTCAAGGACATCATATTTCTCTTCAGGGATAGTTACATAATGTTCTTCAAAAAGTCCCTTCATTCCAGTTAGGAAGGACTCTGTCATTTCTGTCTTGAGACCATGCTCGATAGCGAGTTCGTTTTCGGTCATCCACTCATCGCAGACATATTCAAGATAAGAATCAACTCTTTCAACAAGAGTTTCCTTCATACCTTCGACTGCTTCTTCGAGCCGTTGCTCGTATTGGATTTCCATTGTCTCTTGGATCTCTTGAATCTTAGCTCCAAGAGCTGCCTCGAAGATGACCCTTGCTTTCTCTTTGAATTCTTCAGAAAGATCCTCTCCACCGAGAAGTGCATTCACATCTTCTTCGATGTTGATTTCATCTTCAAGTTGTTCCTCTTCGGCCACAACTTCTTCTTCTTCGAGAACTTCTTCTTCGTACTCTTCCTCTTCCTTAGCCACTTTCTTCATTGGCTCAGGGGGCTTAGCACCTTTATTGACTACGTCGTGAACGGTTTTAATCTTAGGCTCACGAATCTTAGCCGAATCATTATCTGGTTTATAATTCTCGGGAGTGGGTCCTCCCAGATCCTCATAAGAACCAGACTGACCAGGAGTGTTTCCTGAAAGATGCGGCATAGGATCGCCAGGCTTAGCGTTCGCGTTCACAGCAGTTTTAGATTGCTCCATTTCTTGTAGATCTCCACGAGACATTTTGAACTCTCCAGTTTTACCTAGTATCTGTTATATTTATTTATCAAATTTCAACTTAGAGTTTATTAAGGAAATTCTGAAATAGTTGAGCTTTTTGCTCATCTAGTTGTTTTTGGGTCACAAGAGTGTTAATTCTCTTGTATGTCTTTTTGGCCAGTTGTTCTCTAAGAATTCCACCATCCCACACCCACTCCTTTCCTTCCATAATTCCGGAAACAAAAGCATCAGGTGCAGAAGGATCGGCAACAATGTCGGCTGCCGTGGAGAGCATAAAGTCTTCACCAACGACACTATATCCTTCTCTTGCTTGTTGAAGGGAGCCAACACCACGGGACGACACACCAAGTTTCACACCTTCATTAATGAGAGACTCAGCGATCTTGCCCATGGGGGTTGCTAAAATCTTTGCTTTGCCAATAAAGTTATTTCCACTTTCTTTTAGGGAAACGATTTTATGTGACACACGATCGAGATTCACAGTCGGACCATCTGGGTGACCCAATTCACCCAAAGCTCTTCCGGTCTGAATGTGATTCTCATTGTAACGCTCAACCTCTCTTCTCATCACAGACATCGGATAAAGTCTGTTATTCCGATTGGCCTGTTCTGCTTGAAGAAAGATTCCCTCAATGTAAAGTGACTTCTTGCCGTTGCGTTCTTCGACAATAAAATCAACCGATTCGATTTCTTCTCTAATGAGCTTCATTTGTTACCTCAGGAAACTTGGACGCATTGAATAAACACAGTTCCCGTCCCAGCGTTTGTCTTAACGGCAACTTTGACGGACTTTCTCAATTCCGCCCATGTTGGATTGAAGGTTCCACTCACACCACTTGAATCGTGATCAACTGTGATTCTGGTGGAGAAATAACCACCAACATTGGAACTTGCATCCACATCAGTTACAATTTTATGTTCAAAATCAAAGTCAGCTTGACCAGTAACTGATAAAGTCACAGCATCGCCAACAGCAAAAGGAGAACCAGTACCTTCTGGGAAGTCAAGAATTGTTGTTGAACCTGTTGTGTAACCCACAACTCTTTGTGCTGCAGGAAGACCAACACCAATCATTCCAATTATGGTGGTTGGAACATAAAGATTATCCACAGTTGCCGTTGGATTTGCTCCAATCGCAACATAAACTCCAGCACCTTCCGCGACAACTCGAAGTGAGTCAGTCTTCAAAGGGATTGCAACTGATTGGGTTGATGATGTACTAGATGCAAACGTGGTGTTTACACCAACTGGCTTGACCGACATTATTTTAGATCACAATAGTTCCGTAATAGTTATTTATGAATCAATCATCTCCATAATCAATTTCTTCATCATCGAAATTGATATCGGACTCAAATTCGTCTACAACCTCTTCTTCATCATCGAGATCTACATTGTCATCAAAGATAGATGCTGCAACTTCCGGTCGAATTGCTTCAATCTTTTCTGCACTTCTGGAGTACAGAATTTCCTTAATTTTGTCACTAATCTGTGATGGTGACTCGTCACTCACCATCAAATCCATAAGTTCGTCCATAGTCTTATCTTAAGTGTGTTTATTTAGTTCAGATTTCCCCACCTTCCGGCTTAGGTTTTGGTGCCTCCGGATCAACCGGTGTTGTTCCAAGTTCCCCACTCATTTCGTTTGGTCCAGAAGGTGTTTCTCCTGCTTGTGCTGACATTGGGTCCAATGCTTGCATTGCTGGGTCCGGAATGGCTCCAGTCTGAATTTCCTTTTCGATCAATTCATCCTGTTCGATGATCTCACGATCGGTTTGTTGGAGGATATTTCTTCTCACATAATCTTGAGAGTAATACTTACCAACATATGGTTCAACCATTGTTGCAAGATTGATTCTCTGCTCCATCAACTCTGCGTTTTTGAGTTCCGCAAAATGATTATCATACAGGAAGTCATATTGAATGTGATCCTCCATCAAATCCCAATCTTCAGGAGTGACAATGTTCTTCAGAAGAAGTTGAGTTCTCAGCATGTCATTAAACATGGAAGAGAATCTCTTTCTCATTCTTCCAACAAACTTGGAGAACTTCACCTCATCTCTCAGAATTTCAGAGGAACGACCCAGAGAGAATCCACCATCTTCCTGAATTCGAGTCTCCGGAACATTTAGAGATCTGTAAAGTTTCTTCTGGAAATAATTAATGTCAGTAATCTCACCAAGATTCTGCCCTCCAGGAAGAGTGGTAATTTCAGTTCCACGACCGCCTTCTCTTCTGGGGAGCCAGAAATCCTCCATCATTGACATGAATTTCTTCGTGTCTTTGATTTCTCCAGTGCCAGCATCATAAACCAACTTGTTACGATACCTCATCATCACATCTCTGAGGTATTGTTCTGCCTTAACTTTTGGCAGGTTACCTACATCGATGTAGAAGATTCTTCTTTCTGGTGCTCGTGATAAACGATAAATCACCAGTGCATCCTCAATCATCATCAATTGATTGAGGGGTTTAATTGCTTTATGTAACCAGGAAAGTGTTGCTCCTTTGTTTCGATCTACCAAACCAGAGGTACAATAAGTGACCGAATCACGGGTCATCTTAATTCCCTTGTCGTTCGAAGATGAACCAAAGGTTGTTCCGGAGCCATAATTGCCTGATTGTGGAGTATAGATGAAATACTCTTCAATCTCTGGGAAGTTGTAAGAACCTGGATCTTCTCTATTTGCTCGTTGCAATGATGCAACACTATCCTTTCCCTTCTTCTTTAACTGACGAATGTACCGCATCTTGGCGGCATCAATATATCTCAGTTCTTGAATGCCATCATGGGGTTTCTTTTGATCGATGACTTTGTTGTAGTAGATACGACCATCAATGTACCAATTTCTAAAGATTTCGTGGGCCTTCTTATCAAAGTCCATCAGTTCGAGAATAAACTTGAACTCTTCTCTGATTTTCTTCTTAATGTTATCACTTGCATTCAGATTGGAAAGCTCAATCTGAACTGGACTGTCATTGGTATCAGAGACGATTGCCTCATTAACAATGTCTTCAATGGCACTATCACATTCTGGATAAAGAGCCATGGATCGATATCGACGAATAAGGTCTCCTTCATTACGGAAAACACCTTCAATATCTACATAACTGCCATAAAACCCCGAACTAACGTAGTGCTCATTCCCATCCGCCGCATTTGGTGGAACGGGAGAGACTACGCCAGGCGGGGTCTTATCGTTATCTTCAATAGAGAAACCAAACAGTCTGGCCATTACAACTTACTAGAAACGTTCTGTTCTAGTTATTTATCAAGTAATGAGAACCTGGCCACCTTCTCCACTGTTGCTCTGATCAGAGTTACCAATGGTGAAGTACTGAACCTTGAACGTAACATCAAAGGTTTCAATGGTGTCGGTGGTGTCGTAACTCAATGCGATCTCGCCAATGTTAGTGGGCCAGATGTCATAGAACTTGTAGGATCTAAGAACAACTGACTCTCCTCCATCGTTGGAAGTTGCATTCAACTGAGCCCCACGTCCAAGCTGTTTGACGAACGCATCCGTCATGTAAGAAGTGGGATTAGAAACACCAGTTGCATCGTCGAGTTTGCTGAGGGTGTTGGCCCATCTCTCGAATGCGGTTCTGAGTCTAAAGTCTTCATCGTTGATGATGGTGACATTCCAGTCGGCGAACGTTCTGTCGCCAGCCACTTTCAGAGTTCTGCCTCTGAAAGGAACATTCACCTCAGCAACTGTGGAAGCTGGCAAGTTGGCCGACTTACACATAAACTTAAAGATTCCATTCTCACTGTCATCCCCAGATCCCCAAGCGTCTGCGACAGACGAGGGGAAGGAGGGGATGGACACCTCAAACAGATTAGGGCGGGCACCGCCACCTGAGAGTTTAGACTTAAATTGAGATAAGGTTTTTGTGTCCATTTGTGATTTTCCTCCTAGGTTAATTTAATAATAATCAAACAGTGCCCACAACTTCTTCAAAAGCAACACCAGTTCTGGTGGCCACAAATGTCAGAGTAACGTAGTTAATCGACTTAGTTGGCTTCAGGAAGATGTCTGCTCTGAATTCGTTATTATCAATCACATCAGGTGTGTTGTTTGTTTCATCACAAACAACAAGGAAGTCATAAACTCCTCTCTTCGCCTGAACATCTCTGAGATAAGGCTCAACGATGTTAACAAAGTTGGCTCTTGTGTTCTCATCGTTCAGTTCAAACAGTTGGAGATTAGCGGCTCCTTCAAGTGCTTGTTCCACAGTAAGGAACAGTCTCCTCACATTGATTCTGTCAAACGCGGATGCGTAACCCAGAGCTGTCTTATCACCAAACAGAATGATTCCAGAACCTCTCTGATTGATGATGGAGTTAACTCTTGCTGAGTAGAGGAGATCTCTTTGTGCCTTGTTGGGGTTATAAGCCAACTTGATGGCATCATTGATTCGACCTCTCTGAACACCAGCTGGTGAGAACCAAGGATAAGCAACAATGGATGTTCTAACCATCAGACCTGCGATGTCACCATTACAGGGAATGTAACGGAACTCATTGTTGAATCTGTCATAAACATACTTGTAACCACTGTCATAAACCGCGTAAGACGAGGAAGAAAGTGGAGCGTAATATCTCAACAGGTTATCCGTCTGAGTCGTGGAGTTAGAAACATTCACGATGTTATCTCTGTGAGGCGAGATGGTTGCCACACAATCCTTACGACCCTCTGCGATGGAAATCAAGAGGTTTGCCTTCGCTTGAGATTCGGACTCTTCAATCAAACCAGGACCCATGATGAGGTAATCAACCTCGATCTCATCTTTGTTGTCAAACAGGTTGTAAGAGGTCGCCAGATCACCAAGGGTTGCGGCCATGCCACCACCAGTTTGATAATCCTCACCTCCACCCAAGCTGTAAGAGATGTTGCCAAGAGCACTGAAGGTAAGACCTTGAGTTTCCTGACCCCAGAGACCAGCTGATGTGGTGATTGGAGTGAAGTCAGTGGAGAAACCAGCTGCCAGAGGAGTGGTGTTCCAGTAACCATCTGCTGCTTGAGATGGGTTATAACCAGGGAAGATATATTCAGAATTAACAGAGGTGTAATCCTTATAATAAGTCTTAGTGGGATTATCACCATCTGCCAGAGTGTCTGATGCCTTAGAAAGGAACAGATGCTTCTCAAGGATGTTACCCTGAATGCCAGTGATGTTACCTCTGTCATCCACAACCACAACGTGCATCGAATCATTTCGAGAGCTTCTGTTGGCTGCGAAGTTGGAATCAACGGGACGAGGTGCCAAAGATCTCCAATAAACTGTGGAGTTCGTTAGACCCAGAGTTTGTTGATCGTACCAATCATTAACGGTGGCAACAGCAGAAATGGATCCAGCGTTGATTCCAGAGTTATTCACAAACTGGAGGTTATCTGAAACCTCATAAGAATGACCAGGATCGCTCTGCTTATAGTTAATGAGATAGTTCGTTCCAGCTGTCGAAACACGGGAAACGATTCTAACCTCAATAGAACTGTTACCATTTACCGCATCAGTGTTGATGCCAGTGATAATTCCCTTCAGGTAACCACTAAAACTGGTAGTGCTACCTGCTCCAGGAATCACAATGTCTGTAAGTGCGGAAGTTACACCGTAACCAATAATAGCTCCAGCATTTCCAGGATCAACTGTGCTGATTCCCAGAATTTGGTCAGCTTGGTTATCGATGACACACACCTTCATGGTGTTTGCCCAACGACCAGGGTTTCTGGATGCCCAATAATAGGATGTGTCTGTTCTGTGGTTTGCTTCGTAATCGTCGTAGTTATCAACTCTTAGAGATGATGTGGATGCAACACCAACACCAGCGTTTGCGTTGTTAAGATCTCCACCGCCAGTTCTGACAACTTTGAGGACTCCTCCATAAGAAAGGAATGCTTCTGCTGCCATCCAGTATTCATACTGACGATCTGTACCCAGTGGTTTGCCAAACGTGTTCAGAAACTGTTGCTCAGTCTGAATGTCAGTGGGGTCATCGACAGGACCGATTGGAAACGGGCCAGCAATAGCGCCAATATTATCAAGGACGTTTTCGGCTCTTCCAACTGTAAGATCTACCTCTCTGATAAGTACACCAGGAGATAATTGAGGAGTCGCCATATTTTTCTCCCTCTAAAGAACTCAGGTTATCTGATAATATTTAGAATTTTGAAGTGTTTCACTGGGGAAAGAGGCAGTGAAACCTACCAATCTGGGTATTCCCACTCAATAACCTTCTTTTTCTTTGATTTTACTCTCTTAATAGTGCATTCTTTACACTCATAAGAGTATGCAGATGCCACTGGTCCTCTATCTTTTCTTGTGAGATAAAACCCATCAATCAAGTTTTTCAATCTACCACAAGACCTACATTTTCTGTCATTGAGAAGTAAATGCCCAAGTCTTATCTGACCATCAATGTCCATCAATACTTAGTCCAAAGATCCCAACCACCCGCTGTGGTTCCATACTCATCAGCATATTGCCATCTGTCTCCTTGTGCATCCACAAAACTCTCACCATCTAAACCATCATCAATGAAACCAAAAGGTGACATATCCTGTTCAATTTGGTTCTTTTGTTCCTCATAAATTCTCTTTCTAACATCTTGATCAGTTAGTTCTTTAAAGTAATCCTGAGCAACTAACCAAGCATAAATCACCAGACACATTGCTAGGTCATCATTACATCCCTCTTCCGCCTCAAATGATCCATGTTTCTGAATGAAGGTGGTAAGCTCGGAAATGATATCATAATCACAGAAGATGAGTTTGCTTTCCTCAATCATTGTTTTGAGATTAAGGGAACCAACCTTCTTCACAGTCTTGGACATCTTCACGCCCAACTGTGTCTTCTTACCAGAGAAACCCTGTCCAACAACTTGACCGGCACGACCCCTCATTGAACACATTAAGAGGTTCTGATATTCCAAATCATATTGAAGAATGGATGCAACCTGGTCTCCCACATCATTCACTTCACATAGAATGAAAGCATTATTGTAGTTTTTAGACACCTCCCAGATGATATTGGGAAACAACATTGGTTTGATTTCATTATTGCGATACTTCGCAACAATCTTGTGTGGGAATTCTGTAATATCGACAACAATAAAGGCAGAATAATCCCCACCCACACCTCTTGCCACATCGACAGTAACAATGTAATCGTGTTTCTTTCTTACTTCCTCATAAACATCTAAACCAGCACTGTGTTGTATGGGGTTCTCAAAGACTAATGTTTTGAGTTTGGACGCAGCAATCAGTGTGTCAACAGAACCAAGGAACTCACACTCAAACTCAATCTTAAACTGTTGTTCTGATGTGTTGGAAATGGTCTGTTCTTTCCATGCCTCATCTCTTCCTGGAACTTCAGACCAATGAACCTCAGTTGTGGTATATTCATTCTTCCCTCTCTCAGCATCATGCCAGAGACGGTAGAAGTGATTCATCCCATGGGGCGTGGAGACGATGATGACTTTAGTAGATTTACCAGAAGTAATTGTAGGATAAACAGATGCGAAAAACGAGTCAGCAATATGATTCGGGACAAAGGCGAACTCGTCCAGAAAGAGGATATTAAACGACATTCCTCGGACAGCAGATGCTGAAGTAGATGCAGCAAGAATTTTTGATCCATTTTCTAACTCCAATGAACCTTTGTTCCAGGCAATAATTCCCTGTTGCATCCACTTAGGGAGGTTCTCATAAGCAATCTGAAGACGACCTAAGAGTTCTCTTGCCGTTGATGCTTTGTTTGCTAGAATACCAATGTTCACACTGTCATTGAAAACAGCATAATGAAGAAGGAAAGAAACCACAGTAGTTGACTTTCCTGTCTGTCGCGGCATCTTACAGATGTTAAATCTTTGATTATGAAAGTTATCAATTAACCTTTCTTGAAAATCATAAGGAATAAAAGGTTGAAGACCATGATCCAGTGTCACAATCTTCACATAGTTCTTGGCAAAATAAACAGGATCATCCTTACACTTTAGAAATTCAGCAATTTGATCCTGAGTAAACTCATGAGCAATGTTTGCTTTCTTGAGTTGTGGATTTCCAAGATAGACTTGACCTGGTTGGAGTTTTGTATCTTCAATTGACATAATTATGTTTGAACAAAGTCATTATTATCTACATTGATTGCTTCTTTGATTAGAAGAATATCAAATGCAGAAGTGTAACGTCCGTTATTGGAACGGGTTGTTACCCTTACATCGATATCGGATTTCTCTGGAATTCGAATTGGATAACTGAATTCGTAATTATAATCACCACCAGCACCAGCAACTTCGAACGAATGACCAATTCGGAAAGCATCCTGTCCAAAATAACGAACATACATAAATCCAGAAGCATCTGCATTTGCTTCTGCCGTACAAACACCCTGTTGGATATAACCAGTGTAACCGGCGGGGACTGTGTAAATGCACATCAGAGTTTGTCCCATTCCAGCGGTTATCAGAAGAACATCAGTTCCTCCTTTCTGAAAGGTTACTGTTCCGACATTATTAGTGCCCTCAGAAACATAAGCACGATAAACACGAATAAAACTTACAGAACCAGTTACAGTACCACTGGAACTGAGGGTGAATTCCTCTGAAGTCTCATTATAGTCACTATCCAATCCAAGGACTGTGACCTTTTTTCCATTGTCGGATACATTTGCGACTTGAGCAACAATAACACCAGCACTAGAGAAAGAAGACCAAGGATACAAAGTATCATTCTTATCCCAAACTGTTCCAGCAGTGTTTTGAGACATTGAAGGAACAGCGCCAAACTTATGAACAGGAGTGGCACCACGAACTTTGCCTCTTGCAACATTAAGGGCAAATTCTTCATCCCAATGAAACCATTCTGCCATAATTAATCAACCCAATCAAGTTTTGCTGGATGATATCTTTTTGAACTTTTAACATTAATCTGAGAAGTGTCAACTGGATAAATGTTATGAACCACAGCACCAGGATAATCAGACTGAAGTTTCTCAGTCAGTGACTTTCTGGTTGGTGAATGATCCACAGTCATTTCCATTCTGTAAAGATTACCATTCCATTGGACATCAGCAACAACACTCTCTCCCACAGATTGAGTGGGTTCTGAGTTGTTGATGATTAGAGTGTCAACATGTTGAATGTTGACACTTTCGTTTAAAAACTCTTGAAAACTTTTCATGATACTAACAGTTCCATCTGCGACGAGCCGCCTTACCACGCTCCCCTGTCCAACCTCTCGATCTCGCACAGAAGCTCTTTCTTCTCTTAGCTGCCTTTGAACCAGGCTTCAACTTGGAAGGGGGAGTTGTGACTGCTGTTTGGAGTTTGGATCCAGGGTTCTGTCGACGATACTTCTCAACACCTTTTTGTGTCAAACCAGCACCTTGATCAGTGGGTCTCTTATGTCCACCTTTTTGGGTCATTCCCTCCATTCCCTTGGCTTCATCGATCTTATCGAAACTTTTGCCAACATTTCTGGCAGTTTTCATGCCTTTAGCTCTCTTCTCTGCTTCCGCTTTGTTTCTCAATGCGTTTACAAAATCCTTAGGGTCCTTACCTGCGGATTTGTTCTTCATGTAATCATAAACACGAACAGATCTTTCGTGATCTGACTGTTTTTTCTTAGCTTCATC
>Ga0208898_1001420_pt1 | contig 15872 bp, 26 predicted proteins | sample VirMetDEL_Mar_4_FD_184513 | JGI IMG/M metagenome (GOLD analysis project Ga0208898, IMG submission 184513) | Aqueous microbial communities from the Delaware River and Bay under freshwater to marine salinity gradient to study organic matter... | ecosystem: Environmental > Aquatic > Marine >...
GATTATATTTCTAATACTGAAAAGTTGATTAACACAGTAACCAAAAAAGTTTTAGGTGTTACTTATTCTTTGGCTGATATATTAGCTTTCACAAGTTTATTGGTTCCTACAATGAATTTGTTATCTAATATTATAACTGAATATGGGTTAACAAGTAAAACCGTTAATGTCATGTTAAAAGGTATCATACTTTCAACATCAGTTTACGCAATCAAATCGGTAATTAAAAGAATTAGAGGTAGAATTTAAGATTTATTAACTACCTCTGCAACAAAAGAACGAACTTTACCATCAACAAAAACTTCTATGATGGGAACATTCTTCCCTCTATATTTTTCAATAGAGGTTGTATCAAATAATGGCGTTTGTTCAAATGGTAACTCATACATATCACCAACAGTACCTTTAATTGGTGGGTTATATGATGTTATTAAAACTTCTTCACCTATTCTAAGATTATTTATTCTTTTTCTTTGCATTTTTTTTATTTGTTTTTTCTAGATATAATCTGGACATACGTAAGTCACTTGTATTATCTGACATTGGTATAATTTCGTCCTCATAGTATAACCTACAATATAACGAAGATACAATAGCATTGTCAATGTTATCTTTAATATCTTTTTTTATGATTTTTAATTTACTCAAATCAAAATCATTATCTAATAAAAATATTGTATCAGACAAAACACCTTCTTGGTGTTGTACCGATGTAAGTACAACTCCATTAGATTTTGGGTAATCTAATGTTTCACTTTCACTGGTTATTAAAGCCTCAAAAGATTTAATTGGCATATCTATAATTATTTCACCATTAACCTCGATTTCTATATCACCATTTAATAAACCAATTTCCTCAGCAACTTTATTTATTTTTGTTTTTTCTTCTAACTTTTTATATAAATTTTTTAACCAAACATTATTCAAAGATTCTTCTAATTTTTTCTCCCCACCTTTAGGTAAAATACCTCTATTAAATTCACAACCATAACCTTGCATGGTTATTCTTATAATGTCCATAATATATTTTTTTTAAGTTAAGTTAAACTCAACCCATTATTTATTTAATAATAAATATCATGAAAAGTTTGTATCTCTTGACTTTTATTATTATTATTGTAATAAGAATTTAAAAACGTATCAATTATGAATTATTTAAGATTATTTTTTTTAACATCTATTATTTTTTTAACATTAGCTTGTAAAAAAGAAGAGTTAAAACCTAACAACAACAACTATGTTGAAGAAGAAACAGAACATCAAATTTTAGATATTGATTGGGTATTGGTTAGTGGTAGAATTTATATTGAAAACATCAACACCAACGAAAAAACTTATTATAACCATTTTGGCTCAACACAAATGGTTAGTGTTTTAGATCCAATAAATGGTGCAGCAATCCCTTTTGACACAATAACAGAAGGTGTTACAACGTTCAGGTTTAATAGTAATGGTAAATTTGTTTTAAATGGTAATAAATTTTATGATTTAACACACACAAATAATACTTTTAACGCCATAGGCATGGAGAATGGTAGTGCTAGACCAATGACGGTTATAGATATTAATAAAACATCTTTAAGTTTAAAAGTTAATGAAGATTATGTCTCAGATGGTACTAGTTTATTTAAGATGTATACAACATTAACTTTTGTTAAAATGGGTAGTGTTTGTAATAATTGTGAACCAGATGCTTATTATGGGTGGACTTATGGTGGGGTTATAAGTTATAATAACACAACACCATCAGTAAATACGCCAACAGATATTATTAACACTAAATGGGTTATTACAAGAGTAAATAAAGGTTTCACAAACGAATACCCAAACGATACTTTATATTTTATGAGTAATGGTGAGTATACAATTAATAGTGGTACAATCAGACAATTTACTTTAACAACAACAATGACAAACATGATGTCCTTATCATTATATTCGTGTACAACATTAAATGGGGATTATAGTGGTGAAGTGATTAACACATTTATACAAGATGGTGAAATTAATAGTGTAAATTTCAAACCAATAATATCTAGTAGTAATAGTGATGCTAAAGTTTGGATGGTTAGGATTCAATAAAAAAATGGGGATTAATAGTCCCCATTTCTTTTTTTATATTTATAAACACTTTTTTGTTTTTTTCTTCTGTTAACAACAGATGGTTTATCAAACTCCTTATTTTCATTTAATATCCTCATCTGATGAGTTTTAATAACCTTACTCCTATATTCTTTAAGAGATCTTTCAATATTTCCTTTTTTAATTTTTATTTTTAACATATCTACAATATATAATAACCTTATTTTAATTATAAATAGTTAAAACGTAATTTTTCTTGGGTTAAAGTTGAAGTTGGCCTGTAAATAGTAACCATTAAACCCATAAATCCATAAATTTTTTAACCCTTTATTTAAAGATTCGATTTTATCCTTATAATCAAAAGATTCAAACTTTTTATCATGTTTACCAATAAAACTCACCTTACTTAAAGTATTATAAAATAAATTATAATTAAAATCACCCAAATCATTAATAAACCTATCTTGAATAAATTGAATAAATTTTAATTGTGTTTTTACATCACTAACAATAAAAATTTTTGGATCTAATTCTGAGTCATATACAAATTTAAAAAACTCAATAACCTTAATAACATCATCAAACGAATATTCACCATTAAAATAACTTGGTTGTTTATATAATATCTTGAATATTATAGATACGATAGTTTTATCGTTATTTATATACATACCAGGACCTTCAATCTCCAAAAGTTTATTCACCAATTCTTTAATTGGTTTTTTATTGTTTCTTATAAACACATCCCAAAAAACAACCAATTCTTTATATGAATTAAATTCAAATTTTTTAAGATCAACTTTTGATTTGAATTCCTTAATCTCGTATTTATATAAATCTTCATGATCCATCCAATCATAATATAACTTAGGTTCAGTGAAGTATGGTTTAAATAATTCTTGGTGTTTGTAATATTTTTCTAACCAATCTCGGCCTATTACATAATGGCCATTAAAAATCTTAGTTACGTTTAACAACAATTCTATCTCAACATCTAAATTACTATCATCACAATTTAATTCAGCAATCTTTTTATTTAACCTAAAAAACGTTTGTAATGGGTGTGTTATTTCTTTTAACTCCATCAAATCAGTTTCTAAAAACTTAACAAAATCGTTATTAAAAACAATTTTTTTATTAACCCTATCCAAACCAACACAACAAGAGTTGATATCAAAATTATCTATTAATGCATTATAATATTTTGTTTGTACTACTTGTTCATCAAAAGGATTGGTCATGGTTACAAGGTTAATAACACCCATTCTCTGAGAATTTAACATACTAACTTGGTTATCCTCAAACATCCAAACCCTACCATAACCATCAGGTGATATTTTATTATCATTATCACTAAAGTTAATAACAGATTCTCTTAAAGCATTACTATTATTATAAACATTTGTGAAGTAAAACAAATCTATGTCATTTATAATCGGTTTCTCAAACTTGTCCTTATTCAATAAATAATAAATTGTGTTCGCAACCGAACCACCTGCAATATAATAATCATCAGAAAACTGGTTTAAGTCACTGTTATTATCTATTACAAATTGGTTTAAAATACTTAAAACCTCGTTATAAGTTTGTTCACTATTTAAAAAATCTAAAATTTGTTGTTTTTCCATTTTAAGTTTTATTTAATAATAAAAAAAATCCCCCTATTAATCAATAGGGGGGATTAAAGGGGTCGAAGGATTTTTAATATCTTTCGAACTTCCACCACCTTGTTTTTATAAACAAGGAAACAATTAGAGTGTAGTGGGACTGCAGTTCCCTGTGGTACCTACACGCTTTACCCACTTTAATTATGGTGGAGATAGAGGGAGTCGACAATCTCAGTTGGACTATATCATCATCTTTATAAAAAGATGTCGGACGCTAATGTGGTATTACGATAAAAGCGTTTATCACCCACTAGTCTCTGCACCTTCCCATTCCTACTGGGCTTGGCTCAGGGTTGTCTCTATAAAGAGGTTTTCCCTGAATTCATCCGATTTTCGACATACCTCACGATATGAAGGGGCTCAACTTAACCCTCGTCCTGAATCACGTTGTTAACGTCTTCTACATGCTTATTCTATTTACTCTAAATAGACAAAGTAGAGAGTTCCCTTATTTTATAGTGGTTCGTCTTACTCACAACTAATCTTCCACTTACCTCCTTTAGGGTAGAGGTCCAACCACAACTACGACTTCTGTTGCTAGGTTATTTGTCTGCCGACCCCATAGTATAGTTAATCTAATTAAGCTAATACTGTTGCTCCTTCAGTAACGAAGTTACCTACTGTAGCGTTTGCGAAAATGTCGCCATTTAAAAGTTTAATACACGGATTAACGTGATAGTATCATTTCACGACATGCTTACCCATCACCAATCTTATGACCAGTCAAATCCAGAATATCCCCATAATTCAAAGAACTTTTATAACCACTTTAATTTGTGATTACTCTATAAATATATTAATTTTCTTCAGTAAAATCAATACCCTCTTCACCAAAAACTTTATCAATTAAATTTGATAGGTATTCGTATGTTACAGCCATACCTTTATTTTCATTAATATCGTTTCTTAATATTTTAATTAACGTCCCAAAATAAGCCACATCAACACCAATTAGTTGTTCCTCCAAAACTTCGGGATTTGTTAAATCCATTCCTGATATTTGGAACATAATTTTAAGGTATTCACCAGCACCAATATTCCACCCTCGTTTAATAAACTTTTTTGTTCTAATAATCGATGTTAAAGGATAAAGGGAACCTTGATATCTTAATTGTTTTCCTAATAAAGATTCTAAGGCTTCTATATTGGTAACCAATCCTTCTTCAAAGGTAAAATAGTTTGTTGCGTGAATAAAATCAAATGTTTTATGTATTTCTTCAGGTGTCCCATTAAATCTACAAACGATTTGAATATCGTCACTTAAACTAATAGCGTTTGGTGAAAAGAATATTGGTTGGTATTTTAAATTTTCTTCTGTTTTTTCATTAACAACCTTATAACCTTGTGACTTGGTGTCTATTTTTATCTGGTTCTTTTTTAATGTTTTTAGCTTAACATATCTTTCAGAGGCATAATCCTCATTAAGGTTTAAATGTTGTGACGTATTTGTTTCTATATCTATATCTGGGAATTCTGTTTCTAGGTATTCTAACCTTCTTCTACCATCTAAAACGTTTATGTTTAGTGGTTTTGTATAGTATTCACATAAATTCAATAATACACCCATATCCATTAAATAAATGTCATAATCGTTGACTTTTTCATTAAGGAACATGGATGTAATTGAACCCCCGCTAACCAATAAATTATCTTTAACTTTTTGTCTTAAATTTTCATCGGTTATTGTTGTTAACCAATCATTAAGTTTATTTTCTATTGTTTTCTTAATTGTTTTTTTATTCATTTTTGTTTGTATTTATATTATAACACAAAACTAAAAATTATAAACTAATAAAACAACGCTATAAAGTTCCCAATGACATGGCTTTTCTTTGTAAATCATCCATCTCTGATTTTAATTGTTTAATTCTTTTTTGGTCTTCCGTTGTTAAGTCGAAACCAGTTTTAATTCTTGATACCTCTGTTGCTTTTTTATCATACTCCGCTAAGTATTGATCATAAAGCATTGCTTTTTCTTCGTTGTTCATAATATTTATATTTTTTTTAATAGTTATATAATATATAAAGCAATGTAAAGAATGGGATTAAGAAAAAAGAAAAAACCTAGTTTTAAGTTATATGAATTAACTATTCCTGAAATCTATAAGATTATGCCTAAACTTAAAAAAAGGGATTTTTCACATATACAAACAAAAGAAAAGTTAAAATATTATTTACAAGTTTGGTTAATAACTGAATTTCAACCACTACACAAATTACCTAATTATTCTAAAAGATGTTGGAATAGGTCTAGTTGTTATGAGTTGGACCATATTTTACCTATTTCTTATTGTTATTTAGAAAAAATACCACCCCATTTGGTTGGTAGTATTGAAAATTTGAGGTTTATCCCAAAAGATGAGAATAGATCTAAAAGTTTTAAGTTAACTGAGGAATCTCATGTTATTTTAAGAAAATTTAAGAAGAAATAAAAATGGGGACATAAGTCCCCAATGTTAGTAAAAACCTCAAATTAAATATTCTAAGTAAATGAGGGGGGTAATTACATATACCAACATTAATAAATATAGTTAAAAATATTAAAAGTTATTCGTGATATGTAAACTCAATAATACCCATATCTAATTCACTATTATTTAAACCACCTTTTTTTATTATGTATTTACCATAAGGTCCATAACAATCTATATAAGACACCATTTCACCATCAACATAAACCCTCATTACATATCTGTATGTTGCACTACCACTAGAATTATTAACAGCGAAAACAATTTCATCACCATCTTTAAGAGCCCAATATTCGTAATCCCATATATAATCTTCTTTAACAGATTCTGCATATATTTTTGGTTGTTCATCACTATAATGTGGTTCACATGTTATGGAAAAATAATCGGCAAAACACTCGTGACAATCTTGTATAAACTCAACCTCAAACTTTACTTTATGTAGATTTTCTTTTTTACAAGATATTAAAGAAAATACGATAAATAACAAAAAAATTACCTTATTAATCATAACCATAATATTTATATTTATACGAATATAGTAATAATTTATTAATAAATGAAAAATTTAAGAAAAATAATAAGAGAAGAAATAGAGAATAGTGAATTCGAGTGGGATTTACCTAAAAAAACAAACCCTGAAGAAGGTGTTGTTGCTCCATCAAAAAAAGTTATTCAGGATATTTGTGAAAAAGAAAAATTCTGTCAAAAACAAGGTCCTATAACTTTTGGTCAATTAAGAGAGTTGGTTGAATCAGCACAAAAAAAGAATTTAACATATAGTATCGGTGAGGGGTTTTATAAAGCTTTAATTAGATTATTACCATGGTTTATACCACAAATTGCTGTGGCAGGATTTGTGGGTAGTTCTGTAAGAGCATTCAACAAAATTATTAAACCTGGTATTGAGAATACAAGAAATTATAAAAGTTGGTGGGGTAAAACAATTCTTACAATAATGGACTATGCTGAAGGTGAATTACCAACAACAGACCCTATCTCAAAAATATTTTTCATATCTGATGGTTTATTACATATGATGGATAAGAAATTTAAGGTTAAGTTTGCTAGATATATCTCTGAGATGGCATCAGCAAAACCTGATAGTGAACCAGTACCAGAATATTTTGTTGAAAATGAGTTAAGAAATTGGGTTAACCAAAAGTTTTTATTGAATCCACCATTACCACCTAAAACAATAAATGAATCTGAAGAAGATATTTTTGGGTGGTTAAATGATTCGGAGGTGTCTTATGGTTCACACAATTTAAGAGTGGGTAATAAATATAGATTTTCCCCAAACTATGATAAATATTATGAATATAATCCTGATTCAAATCAAGACGAAGTTCCTGGGTGGATGGGATTTTTAGATGGTAAAGTTATGGAAGTTTTGGATATTGGAGGTAATTATATTAAATTTAAGTGGTTGGATGGAAAAGATATTGAAACTAAGGATAAGGGTATTTTATTATTCACATATGGTAAATTTTTTAAGGTATGAAATCAATAAAACAAATAATTCGGGAAGAAATTAACGATTTCGATTGGACATCGGAGATTGAACCCATGAAACCTGAAATGGGATTCCTTAAAGATAATTTTGATAACCTTAAAAAGGTTGTTAAAAGTGATAAAACCTTTTATGTTGATAACGAAAGAAAACCTCTTTTTTATTATTATCAGGATGAAGAAAATAGGGCTGTTTATGTAAATTATGATAGAATTTGGTCCATTTTAAGAAGGGATTTTGGTCTTAACTCTAATGGAATTGAGGAAGTTATAACTAGGTGGTTGGAAGAGACCTATAATTTAAGGGGATTAACACCTCAAATCTCCGCTTCATTAGCATTATTGGCAAGCTGGAAGGTACCTATAATATAAAAAAATGGGGACATAAGCCCCATTTTTTTAATTAACCAAACAAGGTGAATAAGTCATATCAATGAATCGATAACCATCACCAACAACAACATTCATCTCAATCCAATTAGAAGATATTTCGGGGAAATAAGTATCACCCTCAAACTCACCATCAACCTCAGTTATATAAAGCCTATCAGCAAACCTCATACCTTCTTTATAAATTTCACCACCACCAATAATAAAAATTTCTTTGTTGGTTCCCGCTTTTAATATAGCCTTCTGTAAGTCATCAAAAACTAAAACACCATTAGGTCTAAAATCAGGATTCCTAGTTATTACAATATTTAATCTGTTGGGTAAAGGTCTAAATTGTTCGGGTAAAGATTCATAAGTTTTACGACCCATAATAACAACATTCCCTGTTGTTAACTCTTTGAATCTTTTCATATCTTCAGAGATATTCCATGGTAATTTATTATTATTACCGATTACATTGTTTTTTGATTTTGCTACAATTATTGATACCATAAATTAAGTTTTAATTAAACTTATATAAACATTATTTAAAAAACAAGTTAATGCAATAAAAAACCCCAAAAAGGGGTTCTTTTAATGTGTGAGGTGGGGACTCTAACCCCACAATGAATCTATTCGTGGAAATGTTTTTCATCATCTCAAAAGGCTTTTAAACCTCCACTTATTCCGAAACCAACCCTAGCGTCCTAGGACAGCGTATACACTCCGCCACTCACAATATTATTTATCAAACTCAATCTTTTTACAAATAACACATTGTTTATAACCTGAATCAAAAATCTTCCAATTATGATCACATTTTTTTTGTTTTATTTTTTTCTTAAATAATTTAAAAAAATTAATCTTCATTTATAATACAATTTTTTTCATTTGTTGAGAGTGAGCTACAGTATTTTTCTGCATCTAACTTCCTGTTTTTTGTTATGTATGTATCATAAGAAACTTGATCTTCCTTACCATAACAAACACATTCGTATTCTTGTATTCTACACGAACTTATTATTACTAATAATACTAAAAATATTTTAAATTTCAAAATCATTACTCATTGAATTTAACCTTTCTTTTTCATTTGGGTTCATTATTTCATAAACTCCACCTATTATACTTACAACATCCTCAAAACTCTCAAACCCCAACAGATATTCCATAGAATCCCAAAAAGCATAAACATCTTCATTATATAAATACTCATAATAAGTGGTTTCCATCTCATCAATAATATTACCATCATTAAAAATAACATAACCACCGAAGTTTTCAGTTTCTTCATGGTATGTTAAAGTTACATTTAAATTATAATCTTTTGAAACTTTTGACCACAAACCCTTAGTTGGGCTCCAAGCCGATATACCATACACATGCATGGTATCACCACCGACACAATAATCTAATTCATGTATTTCTTGCCACTTCGAACCCCAATCGATTTTATCTACATCTAATTGATTATCAAATATTTTTGGGTATTCACTTAATGTTAACCTACTTAATCCCTGTAATTTAATATATAATTTATTTAAATTTTCAGTACTACCTTTTAAAGTAACATCTGTTGTACAATGATTTGCCATATTTATCTATTTTTTAATAATTTATTGAAAAATAATCATATTGTAAAGTAATTTCAAAATCTAAATCAGAGTCATATTCTGGGTAATATATATTAGTTGGTGTTGTTCCTATTAAATGCCATCTAGTGTCTAATTCACCAATGGCATTAAATCTACTAATAGTAACATTCATTTTATTGTTGTAATGCAACCAATTAAATAATTGGTCTTTAAATTCATTAATATCACCATCAACAATATCTCTGAAAATAATATTAATAGGGTTACATCTACTACTTAAACTAAAATCACCGTTAATAAAATCATTTAAAACTTGGTTAGTTCTTTTGTTTATTGTTATACTTGGTAACTCTGGGTTAACCCAAAATTTATATAACACACCATTTAAAGGTATTTCGATGTAATACCTAAAAGTAATTCTATTTTCTTGTGGTAAAACAAAAGTATCTTTGTTTTTTTGAAATTTTTCTAGTTTTTTAATTTTTTTTAGTGGTTTCATTAAAAATAATGTTTGGTAACCATTTTATTAATATTTATAAAAAAATAAATGTTATGGAAGAAGATTTTGAGGATTTTGATGAATGGTTTCCAGACCAACAAATTTAAAAATAAGGCGTTAAAATACACCTTATTTTTAAGGTTACTTTTCTAAAGACTTTATTAAATCTCTGATTTTCGCAGCATCCTCATAATCTTCATTAATTACCGCTTTATTTAATTTGTTCTTTAATAAAGTTAGTGTGTCAATACTATCTACATTATCCATAAAAGTATTGTTTTTTGGGTTAAACCCAGAATTTCTTGTGAATGATGTAAATTGTTTTTTACCATCAGGTGATGACCATGAACGCTTTTCCCATTCACCGTGTTGGTCAGACCCTTTTTGTATATCCATATCTTCGTTAGATATGTTTTTAAAAAGGTTTTCATATGGGTTTTCATTGTTTGTGTTTAATTTAATAAAATCATCATAACCAAAAGGACCTCTCATGAACTCTTTCATACTATCTTGATAGTAATTTAGAAATCTCATGAATTCTTTTTTAAATTCATCATCACTCATTCCATTAAAATTAAAATCTTCCATATATATTTTTATTTATAAATATTAAGTAAAAATTAATTAATGTCAATATCATAATAATTCATACTTTGGTTTTAATAACTTCCATATATAATTTGAATAATCTTTTCTATCATACATTCTGAATAATATCGGTTGAAGATGTTTATCTTGTTTCTTAACCCATTCAGCATATACCCTCTTCTCTGGTAAATCACCATCATAATTTTCATATAACATATCAAACAACTTACCAGCGTGTTCAGTTATGGACATAAAACCATACCTTAATGATTTCTCATACTCTCTTATTTGTGGGTAAAACTCATCTGGCACACCATCAAAAACCTCTTCTATGGATTCACCACTTGATAATATCTCCCATATTGACTTAGTGGATATCATTGATATTATTCTGTGAAGTCTTATGTATTCTTCCCCTTTAACTTTCATTCTATCACCATTGGAGAATCTAACAACAAAACCTTCTTCATTATCACCAACCATACCCTTCAATAAGTTAAAGTCTTTTATACCATCGTATTTCTTAACCACAGGTAAACCTATGTTGGATATTAAGTTTATAAACCTCATAGGTCCGTTGTGTATGTCTATCTCCACACCTGATTCAGTATGTATCATTCCCAACAATATAACGTCTTCAAATGAATATTTCACAACTATTCGATTTTCACTATATATTATTTCAAATAGATAAGTGTAACCATTATGTAGTTTTTGGTAATCGTATTTGGATGATAATTCTAAACCTCTAACGGATTGTTCTGAAGTAAATGAACCACGAGTAGCAAACACCCATTCACCCTTATAGTTAAAAAGTATTCCTAACGACCCATCCATCTTATCATAAACATCAAACTCAGAAGTTGGGGTGTGTTTACCCTCTTCTAGATTAAAGAATTTTTTCCAAGGTCTTGCCACAACATTACCTTCATCATCAGTCACCAATCCCCTACATTGTAATAAAACATCATTCCATAACCCTTCATATTGGACCTTATCTGAATAATTCCATATGGTTAATGGTAATGAAGGGTGTTTTTGTGAAAACAATAACCCCTCTGATTCGTATTTATGTAATAATTTTAATTCCATAATACAAATATAATAAAAAAAAGGTTAGATAACAAATATCTAACCTCTTAATTTAACCTCAAACCTTTTTTCCATTTTTTCAATAACTTCGTCAGGGACATCGTGTTCATTAACACCACCATGTCTATTCTCCACGATTAATGAAAAAACCATATAACCATATTCCTCAGCCATTTCATAATATGGTTTCATTTCCCATTCTTGTGTGAATGTGTTTGATACAACTATTTTGTCAACGTTAACTTGTGTACCATCTGTATCCATCCAAGCTCTGGTTTGTGATTGACAATAGTTGTGAGCCAATTTAATCTTTGAACCATCAAATTTATATTCACCATCTTCCATAAAATATTGGTCAGCCTCAATATGGATTCCACCTAATGATTTTGCTAATGTACTCTTACCTGAACCTGGTAAACCACGTAATAATATAACTGTTTTCATAATATTTATATTTTTTGGTGATGATCTTTTGGTAAAACCAAATTCACCCTACTTTTGTTTTTTAATGTTGTTATAATTTCCTCAAAAGATATTGGTTTTAACCCATTCCCATCAACACCAACATCCATATGACGACCTTCACCAGTTCTTAAATGTTTTGGTAAATGTGTGTGTCCGTGTAAATGAATAACACCATCACCCAAACCATCCCATGAAGATATTGGGAAGTGCATACACACAATGTTATATTTTAACATTCTACCACCCTCACCAGGTTTTCTTACATTTAAGAAAAGGTAGTCCTGTGTTGAAGAAAAAATCTCCTGAATCCCTTCTTTGTTTCTACGAATATGGTGATCATGGTTTCCATATGTTAAATGTATGTTTTTACATATAATTCTATCTCTGAATTGTTTAATCATTTCGAAACCACCAAAAGACCAATCCCCCAAATGTATTAAAATGTCATCTTCACCAACCACTTCGTTTATGTTGTTGACCAAAACTTGATTCATATGTTCCAGTGTTTGAAAATCCCTGAAATGGTTTTCATCCTTATCCCAAGAAGTTGTACCCAAACATATATTTGCATGTTGGTAGTGTGTATCACTTGTGAAAAATAATCTCTGACCTTTTTTTAATACTAATTTCATAACTTTATTTTGAGTAAGCAAATATTAATGTTTTTCTTCTAAAATGTACAATTGTGTTAACCTTAAAAAAAGTTTTACCCACTTTTTTAACCAATTCACCTTTTTCATTAACAAAATATCTACCAGTTTCCATAATCACTATTTTTAATTGTTTTAACAAATATAATGATTTGGTTTTAATTGGCAATAAAATTATTGATTTAATAATTTCTCCACAATTTTTTTAACCCCATCATGAAACTCCATTCCATATCGTTTATTGGTACATCCTCACAAGTGTCATGTACTGCTTAATCGTTTGTGAGAAACTGTCATTCATTCTTACCTTTGACAACTTAGGCGTTTATGGTGAGGAGTTTCGGGGTACTAGTGTATGGAAGAAAGGACTCGAACCTATAAAACCTACTCTGTATCATCAAGATTTATTTCGGTTATCCCTTTTGAGGGGGACGCGTTTACCAATTTCGCCACTTCCATATATTTCAAAGAACTTTTCTTTTGTTTTTGTTAGACAAACTTACTAACTTTTTTTCATTTAGACAATAGTTTATTTATATTTATTTCTAATTTTTTCAAAAACTTCTTCTGATGTCCAATACCACTTCATTTTTGATTGTGCCTTACCTTTTAATATAGATAATAACATTCTATATCTAGGGATAAAAACACTACCATTCTCATCATCAATAATTTCTATTGGTTTAATATACATATGATATAACCATCTAAAAGGAATTGTTAAATAAAACCTATATCTAAATAGTTTACCAAAAAACCCACATTCTTGAAATCTCTTTTCCATTTTATTTATGTTTATGAAAACAAATATAATAAAATAAAATTTAATTAACAATTAATTTATATAAAAAAACCACGGTATTCTGACCGTGGCTGTTATTAATGTATTCTGACACCAACAACATTTATTTTTTCTTTAATTCAGTGGAACCTTTTGTGTGTTGTGGTTCGTAGGGACAATGTCTACACCCATTGGAACAACATTTTTCACGTTTTTTCAAATATCTTTCGGTTAAAATTATTCTACCCCCTTCAAGGTAGTAATCTTTTCCCTTTTCAAACTCAAAATTTTTATCCATATCAATCTTTTATAATCCAACATAATCTTTCCAATCATTATTTACCTTATTCATTTTTTGAACAAAATAAAGATATGTTGGTTTAAATGGTTGGTGATGCATTTTTAGGTTATATTCTTTTAAAAATTCATCAACTATTTTAATGACCTTTTTTAACATTACAATCACCACAACAAGTAACCAAATTATCCCAATTATTATTACCACCCCTATATTTAGGTATTAGGTGATCTATTGTTAAATTTTCTTCTGACCTACAATAAACACACTTATAATCATCACGCCTAAAAACGTTTTGTCTGTTTAAATTAACTTTTCTAAAAGGTGTTACAACATATCTTAACAACCTAATAACTGTAGGTCTGTTATAATTTTTTTTGTCTGTTATTATCGGTTCACCCTCACTTTCATTAACTATTTCTGCCTTGCCCTTAAACACCAACTTAAAACCTTTTTTTAGTGATGTTACGTTTATTGGGCTATAATCCATATTTAACACCAATACATGCATAATAACTATTTTATTATAAATATTTTGTAACTACTATTAAGTAAAAAAAATTAATTAGACAACGGCATTTTTATTGTTGGGTGTGATTCATAATCTTTTATCTTGAATGTCAAATCACAATCTAACGAATTTATAATATCATTAACATCATCTAATAAATGCCAATTCTCATTACCTGAGTTTATTTCTAATTTTGGTAATGGGTATGGTTCTCTATTTAATTGTTCCATAACACCATCTACCTGATTTTTATAAATGTGACAATCACCCAAGTTACCAATTAATTCATCAGGAACCATATTAACTGCTTTAGCAATTATCTCTAATAATAACCCATATGATGCTATGTTAAAAGGTAAACCTAACGGTGTGTCTACTGAACGTTGATTCCACATTAAAGAGATTGCTCTGGTTGGAATATTATATTTATCATAAGTTTCTTTATAGTGTGCTAATTTAATAACATCAGCCCATTCCATTTGTTCTAATTTATCTTTAGCAATTTCTCTTCGTTCTAATAAGCTCAACTCTCTTGTATAAACTTGAAATCCATAATGGCATGGTGGGAGTACCATTGAATCCAAATCAGACGGGTTCCACGCTGACACCATTAATCTTCTAGAATCAGGATTGGTTTTAAGGTCATTGATTAGGTTTGTAATTTGGTCGATTTTATCGTTCCATTTACGCCATTGATGACCATATATTTTTCCAAGATTCCCAAATCTATTTGTAAATTTTTTATCAGTCTTAATCTTTTCAACAAACTCTTCTTTTGTGTAAGGTCTTCCGTCAGGATGTAAGTGTTCTTTATTCATAACTTTTTATTTCGTTTTTTAATTGTTCTAAATCAATATCACATTTTTTACTTTTAGTTCTATTATCATACCATTCTAACATTTGTAAATTACATTGGTGGCTAATAATTTCAGGTTCCACATTATTCAAAAACCCCTCAACAATTGAATATTTGTGGTCTAACTGAAATCCATTTTTACCATTTGTTACTCTTTCTAAATTATTGGGGTTTATAATATCTTTGTGTTTCTTATAGGTTGATTCTGTTAATTTTTTTACCTTCTTTCTATAAATTTGATAATCTGATAGAAATTCGTCTGGTATTACCCAACCTCTTTCTATTTTTGTTTTCATAACATTATCAATTCTTATTTTAGGGTTTATATTGGCACTATTATCAACACCATATTTTTCTTTTAATACATTCTTTATTTTTTCTTTAATTTCTTCTGACTTAAATGGATTGTCTACACCATACTTTTTAATCCAAGTAT
>Ga0208898_1001421_pt1 | contig 15870 bp, 16 predicted proteins | sample VirMetDEL_Mar_4_FD_184513 | JGI IMG/M metagenome (GOLD analysis project Ga0208898, IMG submission 184513) | Aqueous microbial communities from the Delaware River and Bay under freshwater to marine salinity gradient to study organic matter... | ecosystem: Environmental > Aquatic > Marine >...
TGGCTTCAGGACTCGTCATGGTTATGAGGTTGTAAATGTAGTGATCAGGGGTAGGCAACAGCGGTGTCATGCGTACTTCTTACCAGTTCTGGGTCTACGGCGGTTAGATGACGGTGTTTCGAGCTTACCAGTGTTTTTACCAGTGTGAGAAGCATCTTTACCATCACCATTTCCATAAGTACCTAGTTTACGGTTAAGTTTGTTAGCAGCAGTCCGAATCTTCAGACCTTTATTCGTTTTGTTGTATGCTCGCTGTTGTTTCCGGCGTTTAGCCGCAGCTGTTGGGTTTGATTTGTAGTAATCAGACGTGCTTTGAGCCATACAATCTCCGCTGTACCATTTCAGGGTCAATTTTGGGCATAACTGTCGCCAGCTTATCTAACGGGTTGCCCTCATATGCAACACCGCTGATGTCATTCTTGGCTAGCCAGTCACAAGCTGCTTTGAGATCTTGTGTCGTGGCTTCACCAGATTTAATTCTCTGTAGGAACTCGGTTGTGACGAGGTTGTGAAGCTCGTTAAACTGATCCTCAGTTGCTTTTTTCTTCATTTGTCAAAGACACAATTGGTACAATGTCGTGACACAGCACCTCTACACGACTGCCGGGTCTAAACGTAAACCCAGCCTTCATGATTTCTGTACACTTCAAAGCTCTAACTAATTCATAATCAAGTCGGAGTTTTTGTTCGTGCCGTTTAGCAATCTGTTTGCATTGCTCAATCATCCCACCGTCAAGCGGTACTGAGAAGTTAAGCTGCATACCATAGTTATTGTTACGGGTGTAGCCTTGTGGCAACGTATCATTACCCATGTAAAAAGGAGAAACCGTCATAGTTGCTCCATTACATGAATTACCCCCAGTAAACTGCTGTCTACTAGGGGCACCGTTATTCTGGAATTGAACAGCTTGGTTTGTTACATTGCCTGTAGCTGCTGCTATGGGGTTTGCTGTATTGTTAACTTGCGGTTCATCGGCTTTAACCGGTGTTATTGCGAGAAAACAGAAAGCGAGGTAGTAGTAGAGGTAGTGTCGATAGTTCTTGTGGTGTCGATTGTTTCCACGATACCGGCTGCTCGTTCCACTACTTCTAGTTGAAACTGTTCCCCAGCGTTGGTTACCGAATAAGTTGTTGCTGAATCGAGGATGTCTCCACTTGGAGTTACGTTTGTTCCAGACCATGACTTATATGCACCACCGTAAACTTCAGTAGCGATAGTTTCGGTGATGGTTTGTGTGGTGGTTGTAGTTGACTGCATACTACCTTGTGTAAACTGAGGAGTTACAGTCTGTGCGGTTGCTACTGCGGGTGAGAACAGCATTACCAGTAAAAGAAGTTTCTTCATTTAGGAGGTTCCGTAGATTTCTTAGTGTCCATCCGGCTAATACCGTATGAAGCTAGAGTACCACTAAGCAGACTAGCTACAAATGTAGGATCCATCTTTTGCAACATTCCCATGTAAGAAGCTGTTAAGACACCAGCACTCCATATGAGTACAAGTGCTTTAACAATTTCACTAAAGAACTCATTCAGAAAGCTCTTGGTTTTGTGCATTTTTCTTAGTTAGCAGTTTCTTAATAATAGGTTTAAGGAGGCTAACTGTCCTTTTAAAGACTGCAGTAGCTGTAAGGGTGGCTGCAACTGAGACAGTAGCTGTCGTTGTAGCCGTAGCTAAGATTTCGTTACTTGGTAAAGGTACGGTAAGATCAGTACCAGGAATGTCAACGTAACGAACTTGTGGTACTTCAGGAACCTTAGGAATCGGGGGAGTTACCGGCTTAGGTGCAGGTTTCTCCTCCTTTTTCTTGTCGGATTCCGTTGTACCTTGAACACCAGGAGGTGCACGAAGGTCACTAGGAGGCACTACAAGCGGCTTGTAGGAGGGTAAAGTAGCTCGTGGTACCTCCAGTACCGGACGGGGTAGTAAAGGTGGCTCAGGGAGCCGTATAACCGGCAGTACCGGCGGCTCTCCTAAGTCCATTAGCCTCCAAACAAACCACGTTCAATAAAATCAACGGCTTGGTCGTCAACAGTGTTATCCGATTGCTCAGCCAGTTTGCGGAGCATATCAACAATAAGGCGCTTTACTTTGTCGCTGTTAAGAAACGACATAAGAACGGGACGGATAAGTGCAATCATTTTTAAGATGGGGGTGTAGGCCAGGTAATTTCATACGGGAAGCCAGTTTGACTGGGGACATCCCGCAGTGCTTGGCGGTAATCAGTCCAGGCAGCAGCATTTGTGGAATCAGAAAGTTGAGTCCAATCAGTGTCAGCCAGCAGTTTGTTACGTTGTCCACGTACATTACCGCTTGCTTCGTTAACTGGTAGCTCAGTAACGGTCCACTGTTGCTGCCATACATCATCGACTAATGCTGCCGTTGTACCTCTAACTTTGTGAGTGGTAGAATCTGCATTAGGTGGTTCTGTTTCTTGAACCTCAACAACATCATAACTTGTCAAATCAATGTCAGCCATTGATTCTGGGAATGATGTTTGAGGAAAATCTTTGCGAAGGTCAGCTGAGCCATAAGGAAACTTGCTTACCTGACCATTAAAAAGTTTAGCGTACATAGTCATGTTTTATGTGTTAAATCAGGTTAGATCAAACGCCCAAACAGCATCCTGCTCGGTTCCTACTGTAAACATTTTGGTACCATCAGGCTTAAAAAATATATTTCGGGGACTTCCATCATATAGTACTAGACTAAATTCGTCTACAGAGCTTGCCGTGGAAATATCCCAAGCAGAAGACAAGCTGTACGAAGTTACACGATCAACATTGTAATCACAAACGTACATTGTGCTACCGTCATCCTTGAAAAATAATCCAGTTGGCCCGTTATTTGTTGCAAAACTTTGATCGTAACTTGCCGTGGAAATATCCCATGCCGTTGAAAGACTGTATTCATATACCCTATTGGTACCAATGCCAGTTACATACATTTTCGTGCCATCGTCCTTAAAAAATACAGCTGATGGAACTGTGTCTTGAGCACTGACTGAAAAGTTTTGGACATAGCTAGCAGTTGATACATCCCATGCTGTTGACAGGCTGTACTCGTTTACGTCGTCTCCAATGTTACCAAGTATATACATTTTTGTGCCGTCAGGTTTGAAAAACAAACTATATGGCGCTACATCTTGTGCGCTAACTGAAAAGTTTTGTACGTAACTAGCTGTTGATATTTGCCACGCCGTTGAAAGGCTGAATTCGTTTACGTCGTCTCCATTGTTACCAAGTATATACATTTTTGTGCCATCAGGCTTGAAAAATATCCCCGTAGGAGAATTTTCCCGTGTTACAACAGAGTAATAATCAGTGCTTGGATATGTAAAAGATGCTGTTGAAATGTCCCAGGCAGTTGATAGACTATATTGGTACACTGCATCAATAGAACTATCAACCACATAAAACGCACTTCCGTCAGATTTAAATTGCAAGCTTTCTACATTCGGAGCTTGGGTACGTATGGAAAAATTAGTGCTGTAACTGGCTGTAGAAATATCCCAGGCGGTAGAAAGGGAGTATTCATTTACATCGTCGCCGCCTGAGCCTGCTACATACATTTTTGTGCCTGAGTCACCAAAAACCACTCCTTTTGGAGTAGTCTCTTGGGTGGCGACAGAAAAAGATTGCGAAAATGATGCAGTAGTTAAGTCCCATGCGGTAGACAATGTGTATTGCTGCACGGCGTCGGAAGAATAACCAATGACATACATTTCCGTTCCGTCGTCCTTGAAGAACAACCCCTGGGGGTTTGATTCTTGAGTTGTTACGGAAAATCCCACGGTACTGTAACTTGCTGTGGAGACATCCCAAGCAGTAGACAAATCGTATTGAAATACGGTATCTGCTCCTCTACCAACAACGTACATTTTTGTACCGTCAGGTTTAAAAAACAAACCATAAGGCAATGTTTCCTGATTACCTACATCAAAAAATTTTGAACTATATGATGCAGTAGAAACATCCCAAGCAGTACTTAATGAGTACTGATATACGGAATCATTGGAGGAACCCAGTATGTACATTACTGTTCCATCTGGCTTAAAAAATACTGCAAAAGGAAATGAATCTTCATTGGTAACATTAAACCAATTCTGTGGCGTAGCAGTAAACTCAGCAAATCCTATGTCCCAAGCATTAGATGATGGGGGACCAGTATCAGTAGCAGCTCTAAGAAAATGATTTCTCATGCAACATCTCCCACATGTGCACCATAAAGTGTTGAGCCGACTTTCCACAACTCAATTACACTGTAACCACTAGTTGCAAGCGTTGGAGCAGAACCACCAACCCAAGTCATTGTCGGCCAAGTAAGCGTGTAAGCAGTACCATCAGCAACCATTACTAGCATTGACTCACCGGCTGCAAAGTTGGTAGCGGTTGCAGTTCGGTTAGCACCAAGAGTCCAAGTTTGAATTGGACCATCAGCAGGATCTAGATCAACACTAGCACCATCGGTAATAGCAAAGACAGTTTCTGTAAGATCACCTAAAGTTTTGTTGGTAAGAGTTTGAGTATCAGTTGTACCAACAATCGCTCCAGTGGGAGCAGTAGCCACAGCAGCAGTACCAAGACCAAGAGTAGTCCGAGCAGTAGCAGCGTCTGCGTCATCAACCAAAGTTGCACCAAAGGCGCTTACACCAGAAGCAGCGAAGAAATCGCTAGATGCAGAAGTAGCGGCAGTGCCAAGACCAAGAGTAGTTCTAGCGGTAGCAGCATCAGCATCATCAACCAAAGTTGCGCCAAAAGCGCTTACATCAGAAGCAGCAAAGAAATCAGTAGACGCAGAAGTAGCGGCAGTACCCAAACCAAGAGTAGTACGTTGAGCAGCAGCATCAGCATCATCAAGCAGTGCACGACCAGCAGCTGTACAGTCAATTTCTTCTACATCACCAGCACCAACAGTGCTGCGACCAAGGATTTTATTAGTAGCACTAACGTCTTGAAGCTTGGCATAGGTTACTACACCTGCGTCAATAGTCCAGGTAGAACCACTACCAGATACAGTAATGTCACCGTAGTCAGCATCCGATACACCGCTACCAGCACTACCATTTGAAGCAGCAGTCAAACGACCTTGAGCATCAACAGTAATGTTGGCATTAACGTAAGAACCTGCGGTAACAGTAGTGTTAGCCAGTTCATCAGCGCCTACTACATCGTTATCAATGGACCAAGTAGCACCTGATGCAGATACAACAATATCGCCTTTGTCACCATCAGTCAGCGAACCAGCCGCTATCGTATCTTTATCAAGTTTACCCGTAAATGGGTTAAATTTATACGACATAATTTACCTCAAACTTTAGTGACAGAGGACAGTTTGTTACTAGCATCATAAGCAAGAGTCAACACAGCAACAGTAGTACCGCTTGCTCCTCCTTCTTTGTATGTAATTGTTTCTACTTCACCCGCACCGTTACCAGAAGCAACGTAGGTGAGGGCGACGTAATCATGAGACGGGATATAAAGACCCGCAATGTCTTGTACAAGCATTGTTTTTAAATAAAAAAAGGGGTTTTAAACGGTGGTTACTGGGCGATTTCTGTGACGGTGATACTGGCTTCACACGTTCCTCCAAGTGCAGCAGTAGTACCATCAGCAGTATTGATCCAAATAGTACCGCTATACCCACCATACCTTACAGTAAAAGTGGTAGGAGAAGTTGAACCAGCATCCATGTAATGAGAAAACGTGATATTCTGTCGGAAATTAACGGCACTTACTAAACAGCCGCCTGTGCTAATAGCATTGCTGCCACTATCTTGGAACAAACCTGCTACTGGATAAGAACCACCACTTGCAGAAACATAAGGCAACTGTACTTGAATAAGCAGTTTACTTGTAGCAAGTTTAGGAGTAATGTTTACAGACATCAACTCTTTAGTTTGACCTTCAGTCAAACCTGTTGTTTGAGTAGCGGATACACTATAAGTAGCGGTATCTGCTGAATCTGCTGCAGTAAACTCCGTTCTTTGTACCTGCAACACTACCCCAGGATTTGTCGTCTTAGCACGGGTTACAGCACCATCTTCAATTTTAGCTGTGATAACTGCATCGTTGTCAATTTTAGCTGTGGTAACTGCATCGTCGTCAATTTTAGCTGTGGTAACTGCCTCATCGTTAATCTTAGCTGTGGTAACTGCCTCATTGTCAATTTTAGCTGTGGTAACTGCAATGTCTGCAATTTTAGCTGTGGTAACTGCAAGATTTTTAATAGAATCAGTGACAACAGGTCTAAAGATGTCGTTAAACTCGTCGCTACTAGAATAAAGAGCGTCCGTACCAACCGAATTAGTTTCAAGTTTAGCCTTTGTTACCGCATCATCAGCAAGTTTAAGTGTGGAAACTGCCCCATCAGCAAGTTGCAAGCTAGTAATAGACCCAGGTGCAATGTCACCAGCAGTTAGGTTCCTAGCAATAGCATCCGTTTCTTGAGCAACATACAAAGTTTGAAGGAAGTTATCATTCAAATCTTGTGCTCGAATAGACGAACCTGCAAAGAACGTAGTAGGTGGAGCAGCTTGATCAGTTACCCTGTAAATTCTAACAGCGGCACCGTTAGGCGGTGCCGTGTTGAATTGAATAGTTGTAGCGTTAGCAAGAGAATATGCAGATGTGTCGGATCCATCAAGGCTTACCCTGATGTCCGTTTCTTCAAGATATGGAAAGGTAAAGGAGAAAGTTTTAAGTAAACCATCCCCAGTGTATGTATTTTCAGTAGTTGCCATTACGCTATATTAGTGTGTGGGAATGGGTGGATTAACGGTTTTTCATTTCACGGATAGTACGCAGCTCTTGAGCAGACTTATCAGTCCACTCAGCAATGTTTTGAGCTTCACGAACATCACCGCTTTGCATTGCAGCATCAACAGCACTTTGACCTTCAACACCCCGCCAAATGTCAGGGTATTCAGAAATGAGACGGAGTTCAGCATTACGCTTAGCTTCACTTACAATCTTGTCAAGATACTGATAAACAGGTAGTTCAGATTCTTTAAGTTTAACTTCTTCGTAACTAGCGCCAGAACGGCGGAACTTACGAAGTTCTTCTAGTTGTGCGTTAAAAGCTTTGTTATCTTTGATAGCGTCAACTTTCTTCCACAACTGCTCTTGACCCATGTATTCACTAATAAGATCTTGCTCTTCGTTAGTGTACTCACGGCTACCTTGAGAGGTATAACGGATACGGTTAATACCGTCATAACCAGTGCTCAGCAACCAATCACGCCACGGTTCTGCCTCATCACTGACCTTAAGACCAGTAAGAGCATTCAGTGCCCGATGTGCAACATTATCAACCTGTTTAAGGGGTTTACCCGTCCACAAATCACGTTGCTCAGGAAGCGTACCAGATGCAAACGGCAAGCGATTCTTGACGTATCCCATCATGTCTTTGTAGATAGCCTTCTGACTAGAAGTGATAGCATCACTAATAATACCAAGGTTACCAGACTGAGGAATAGCCATACGAATCATGTTGGCTTTCATACGGTCCCAAGCCGACTCATCGCCGTTAAGTATCGCAAGAAGCGGCTCAACACCGTGCAATGGGGTTTGGTTAAAATAAGTGGCAGAGATACTCCAACCAAGCTTATCAATGGTATCCTCATAAACAGAAGAACCGATGTCGTTGTAGTAATAAGCAGCATCACCCACAAGACTTAAGACGTGCTCAAGCACAGGAATACCGTCATAACTTACCCACTTATTGCCAATTTTGACGGTCTTTTCTTGCCAACCATAATTGTCCCTAAGCTTTTTACGCTCAGCAGGGTTGGTAGGACCGTTACCACGGATGTTACCAGCAAGAGCATATTGAGAAACACTAATACCGAGCAGCTGTCCAAAGGCAAGTCTACCCATGTACTCATGCTTAAGACGCTCATACATAGCCATAGCGTTGGGAGTAGCATCGAAGTTCTTGATACCGTGCTCAGCCATGGCTTCTTTGATCTTCTCAATGTCATTACCTGCCAGCAAAACCTTACCGTACTTATTTTTAAACGGAGGAATCATACCCAGCGGGGTATAAGACAAAGCATATTTAAGATCATTTACGCTGGTTTTGGGGAACATGAACCAACTCTTAAACGCAGGAACAGCAGTAACTGCTTTATCCAGGTAGTTAGAGATAGGATCATCCAAGTTTAAAGAGATTTCACCGGAAGCATTTTTAGCTGCTTCATCAGTCAACACACCGTTTTGGTCAAAGATACTGCTGTAATGAGCATCTTCAGCTTCTTGTAGAAGTTCAGGAGTAACTTTGCCGTGCTTAGTAAAGACATCATCATACGCACGGGTACGTGAAATAACAGTAGCTTGAATAGCATCAGTATAAGCGTCAACGCCGCCCATACCAGTCATACCCACACGGTACCAGCTCATACGTGCAATATCACGGTTAGCCTTTGCCCATTGATACTGACGAAGTTTACCAAATTGACCAGTCTTTTCCCACTCTTCTGCAACAGCATCTAGAGCCTCCCAATCACGACTTTGCTGGAAAGCATAGTCCTTACGGGTGGTCTGCATCATAAAGTCATAGTCATTATGAGTTTTGACCATTCGTGTAGCAGCTGCCCTTAGAGCACGTGCTTGAGTTTGGAAGTCAGCAGCGTGATAATAAAAAGCTCGTTTAAGTGGTTCAATGTCTTGCTCAATAAGTGCTCCAATACCGTGACCCATAATAGAAGTAACCGGTTGGAGTATCATAGAAGCAACGTTACCTTTAACAGCGTTAAAAGTAGACTTAATCGACAAAACGTTGTTCATTATCACACCCCAAGCACCTTTAGCAAAGTGATTCATTTGCCTACGGTCACCAGGGCTGATAATCATACCCATAGGGCTGACTTGTTCCGATGCCCAGTTAAACAGTTTTTCAATAGTATCAACGTCACCATCAGTCTCACTAAACATATTGTAAAATGTTTTAGCAAGATCAGGATTAGTCTTCTTAACTTCCTCAAGATTCTGCCTAAACCGTTTGATACTAGCGTGGCGAGAGTTCAACGCTTGAGTAAACTCATCGTTAATCAACTCAGCAAGTTCACCAGGATTAGACGATTTACGCATACGTTGAATCCAATCTTGGTTCTTAAGCTGCCAACCTGCAATAAACTTGTTGAGACCAACTTCGTTCATCAAGTATTCCAGTTTATCAGCAATGATCTCTTGAACCCGATCATCATCAATCATATCCTCAAATCGGACACCAGCTTCAGCAGCAGATGCAATCTCACGACCAAGGGTATCCATAACCCGAGCACTAGTCTCAGTCACTTCACGACCAAGATACAAGTCAGTCAAATCAGCCAAAGCAGTTTGAGCTTGTTCCTGCTGCACAGGGTTGAGGTAAGTAATCCTAAGGTCTTCAGCAAGGGGAAGAACAGCACGGTTTTCAGCAAACAGCTTAGCCACGTCTTCTTTAGAACCTGCACGGATAATATCTCCGTAGATGTCCCAAGCAGCGTTCTTCATGTCTTGCCGTGTAAGACGGATATTACCGACGATGGCATCAAAGTCACCAGCATCTCTTGCAGCTTCAGCCAGACCAGCCACAGCATTGCGTGATTTACCTAAAACTAGACCACGCTTAAGGAAAGGGTTAGACAGCATAGGAGCTGGGTCACCAGTAGAAATACCACGCTTAATAGCAGTGGTGTCTGCCATGTTCTTGGCAATAGCTTCAGGTGAAATAGTTTGACGTGCAAGCTGGTTAGGGGTAGCAAGACCAGGAGTAATCTCAGGAACAAAAGTACCAAAGATTTCAGGATCAGCCTCTAGCTTTAGAATAGCATCTTCATCAAGTTGAGCTTGACGAATTTCGTTGTTTTGAAGAACTGCTTTTTCTACACGACCACGGGTAGTCAGCTCAGAAGAACCAGTTTCTTCCAGTTGTGCACGAAGTCGCTTAGCTTCTTCCTCCAACACAGCAGCATTAGCACGGTTAGGTTTAGTAGCAAGAGCTTGCTCAATCTCTACCAACCGACTAAGGGTCTCAGGATCACTGCGGTCTACAATACCTTGCTTGTAAGCTTTAGCAACATCATCCTTAGGCTGGAACCACTTCATCTTACCAGGAACGGTAGAAAGCACACCCAGAACGTCAGCTGCAATACTGGTTACACCAGCTTCATAGATGTTACGCCACTTGGTAATCTCAGTAGATTCACCCGGTTTAGCAACCCACGAATCAGGAATAGGGAGCCACGGAGCAGCCTTTGCAAGGCGGCTAATACCAGGCTCCTCAAGACCCTCATCACTTAGACCGATGATAGCAGCTTCAGACACGGCAGAACCGGCGGTAACTGCCGCACCACGGGCGAGACCAGTCATACCCAAAGCCTTAGTACCAAGACCCAACAGGCGACCAGCACCGAAACCAGGGAGGGCAACAGACAAGAACTTACGGACTTGCTGACGACCAACAGTATCTTCTTTAGTCAGCTGATCAAACTGCTTATTAAGGATCTCAGCATTCAGACCAAGGCGATTACCAACCGTAGTAAAAGCGTCCACAAAGAAGTCTCCCATTGACTTAGCAGGAAGACTCATGTTTTTAGCTACTTCGGTTACACCAAAGGTAACGTCTTCAACTACAGACTTACCAGGTTGTCCTGATCCATACCCTGCAGGTACACCAGAAGTATAAAGCGGTCTAAACTCAGACTTGATAAATGGTCTATCGTTAAGGTAACCTAAATGCTCCTTTTTAACAGTTAGACCGTTAGCCAAAGTAACAGTCTCATTAGGCGGTTGCTGCTGTTCTTCAGGGACAACTACAGGAGCTGCTGATCCAGCATCAGGGTCGTCCGCCATAAGGTTACCCTGTTCATATTGTTGTGGATCAATCATTTAAATGTCTCAAAAAGTGGTTCAAGTACTTTCATGTCATCTTCTGTCACACGGCGGCGTAGTCCTCCAAGGTGTAAATGACGTTCATGGTTAGGATCGTTATCTCCTGGACCAATAACTTCATTAAATAGGTTCAACTGACGTATAGCAGATTTAACACGAGCAAGATTTTGTAAATCAATTTTCTCACCTTTATCTGTTTTCAGATAAGTATCAGCTGCTTCTGCATGAGGATGGTAACCACCAGCTTTATGCCCACTAGTCATTTTACCTTGTTCAGTAATAACTAAGCCTAGTTTTTGGAAAAAACTCCAAGCATTCTCATATTCTTTAGGATGCTTGTCATATTCCAAATGACCAAAAGTAGGGTGGCGCTCTAAACCATCACCACCAATTTTATTACGAACATAAGCAGCTACAGCGGGACTACCATAACGTCCAACGTCTATAACTCCCCCATCAGTAGCAACAGCAGCATTACGAAGTTCAACATCAGTACGTGCCTTCTGGATAAGTTTTTGGATACCTGAATCAGTAGTTTGACTCCGAAGAGTTGTTTTTAGACCAGGCTTAAGCGTGTAGGTTTTACCCAACAGCTCTTGCATGGCAGGCAAAGCAAGCTGATTATTTACAAAGTCCTCAATATTTTTATAGTTTTGAGGGTTTTGATAATAAAGATACTCAAGAAAAGGAGGGATGCGAGGATTAGCTGCATCATTTTCAATGTCTTGAGCCAGATCTTGTGCCTGTTTATTGGTAATGTACTGCTCAGTTTTAATAGTCTGAGGCATCTTTTGATACCGAAGCGATGCTGCCGCTTCGTTCTCATGAATACCTACTGATGTAGCAGACCCAGACAGCATACCCCGAGGGGTTTCTTTAGTTTTAGGGGTAAATGCAGGAAGATAAACACCAAAGGGTTCATCCTTTTTCAAATCAGTTACTTCAAACCGTGCAAATTTACCTTCACCATTTTGGATTTTTGTTTTAACCCGTGAAATAGCACCCTCTTGATCAACCTTAAAATTAGGGTTATCTTCGTTGTTTCTAATCTGTGCAGCAATATCTTCGTTATACAGCTGCATTGCATGAGACAATGCTAGTTGCTGACCGTTTTTATTGATTGGAAGTTTAGTGCCAGCCAACGCAGAAGACAACGCAGCATTAAGATCAGCCGAAACATTTTGGGTTGCGACATTAAGACCTTGACGGGCTTTGTCCTGGCGTAAACCTTCCTCAAAATAATCCGACTTTAGCTTTGGAGATGAGTTAGAATTCATGATCATCTGAGCACTCAGCTGACCAGTGTTCCTAGCTTCTTCAAAAACTTGACCCCAATATTGGTCGTTAGTTTCTTGGTTGTTACTGATAATCACACGGTTAAGTGCAGAAAAATCAGAATTAGGGTATGCAAGTTGTAACTCATTTCTAAGTTCAATTAGCTGTTGAGGACTGCCACCACTTTCTTGCCAATTCTTAAGTGCCTGAATACCAATGTCTTTGCCTTCTTGTGCTTTTTCAGCACGTTGACGGTTCAACAAAGTATAACGTTGAGTATCAATTTTGTTAAGCTCTTGCTCTAAAATTTGAACACGCTTACTGTAAAACTGAGCGAGAGGACGTTTTTTAGGATCAGCAGTTGCAGGCGGTTTAAGCATCTCCTTAATTTGATCCCTAGTAATTAAATTATTGTAATAAAGGTTAGGGATAAACGATCCGAAAGTATCATTAAGAACATCTGTAGAGGACTTTCTATTTCCGTCTTTATCGAGAAGACCGATGTTTTTAGAAATGTACCGATTTAGATCTCTGTTAACAGAAAACTCCTCTCCAGCGTTTTTCCTGATTATTTCTGCCTTATTAAAGTTATCACGCTGACGTACAGCAAGGTCGTCTTTAGAATCAGCAGCATCCATTATCTCATACAGAGGGATCATGGTAGCGTTGTTTGGATTAAAATCCTGACCAATGCCTACATTGTCAGCAAGAAAAATTTTGTTAAAAGCTGATGTTACAATACCGTGTCTTACAGGATCATCACCAACTTCATTAGGCGTAAACTTGTTACCGTTTTGATCAACAAAAGAAATGTCAGTTCTTGTAAAAAAACTATTTTTAGCAGAACGGTATTCATAACCTTTCTGTTGAAGATAGTACTCAATAGCACCTATCTGCTCATAACTACCTAAAGTTTTAATGTAGTTAACAGCTTCTTGGGGACCATTTTGTCTGGCAATATTATTAGCATATTCACTAAGAGCAGTATCAGCTTGTTGCAGTTCTGCTTTTTTAGCGTTGTATTCAGCCTGGCTCTCTGCAGAAACACCGTAGTTATTGGCTTTGCCAAAGCTACGCATCTTGTTTTTACCTTCAACGATTTTATTATCAATGTAGGCTTTACCAAGGGTAGTGGCAATTTCCATTGCCTTCTCAGAAAACTGACCAAAGGTTTTGTAAATCTCTTGTGTCCGTCTGACATTAGCCTCCATTTCTGCTTCTTTAGCACGAAGCATACGGCTGTAGTTTCTGTCAGACATTTCCATGTTTTCCCGTAGGAACGGAGTTATGTCGGGAGCCTTAATAGGATCAAACCCTTGGGCTTGCGCGGCTCCACGAAACAACTGCTCTTCTTGAAATTCTGCCATTGTTTTTTAACCTTTTGGTTTTGTGATACCTAAGAAAGAGCCACCGCCGGGAGTTACACCCCAACCAGTTTGGAATGCACCCATAGCGGCTGTACCAATTTGAAGTGCACTTCCCAGAGCACCTTGACCAAACTGTTGATTCATCGGCGTCGCAAACTGCATTTGAGGGATAACAGCAAGCTGTGAAACTGCAAGTTTGTTTGCGCCAACAACTTGTTGCTCAATTTTAGACATGTTGCGTTCAGATTGACCTGTTTCACTAATTAGTTGCTCTACCAGCTGTCTGCTAGAGCGACCGTAAGCACCCATTACACCAACAGCAGCTCCCCGTGCAGCACTTTTACCGTACACTTCACGTGCAGTAGAACTGCCCATAGCTTCAGCCATCCGCTTAACCATGTCAGACTGTTTAAACGCAGCTTGATCATAAATTTCGTTTAGCCGATACTGTTCAGCTGTATAAGATGCTTGAGCAGCTAAAAAGTTGTTTTCAATCTGAGTTTTTACATAATCAATTTTAGCAGTATAAGCTGCTGCAATTTGCTTGTTTTGCTGTTGAACCTGGAATTGGTTCAACGTGTTTTGGTAGGACTGGTTATAAGCTTGTTGTGTTGCTGCTTGGTCCTGTTGGAACATGTTAGCAATGCTAAGCGCCATCTGACCGCCAGCAAGAGCAAGACCAACAGGGTTAGCAAGCATACCAGCTGAAGCCGCACCGCCGGCGCCGCCTAATGCGCCTGATCCACTTAATGCTTTACCGACACCTGAAAATTTTCCAATAGTATCTACACCGAAGCCGCCACTAAACATAATCGTACAATCTCAATAGAGTAAACATTGTCAGGTCCATCCGGGAAGACCCGTAGTACCCTAAAACCTAAAAACCTAACTAATTTAATTAGTTGAGTGTTTTCAATATCAATAGTCGTCCAAAGATAAGGACGATTTATATGTTCCATTAACGCCAACCCAAACCTAACCCATGTTCTAGATTTCTCTTTAACTACATTAGTCATTTGAACCCATAACATGTTATTCTCACTGACTCCATATGCACCGAAAAGACTCCCATCAGGTCCGTAGATTAGATAGGAGTCATCTTCGTGTATGTACATAGCTAATGAAAGAACAGGGTGTTGCCCTACTCTTTCAAAGTCCTGCAAACCTCTCGGCAGCATTTGACTGGTTAGTTCGTGTATATCGTTAATAGTAGCTGGTCTAAAGGTAAAACCACGGGTGGATGCAGTCATTAGGATCGTCTATAGAAACCAGTGTTGTATTTACCTTCCCAATTCAAACTCAACAAACTAACGGGGAACGGAGTATCACCAATAATTTTAAAGGTGAGGTTCTCGTTACGTTGATAAATTGGAACGGTGTGAACAGCATCAGCAGACATGTTAACGCTGTTAAGATCATAACTATTAGGAGCAGTAGCTTCAACGGTTTGATTCCATTCAGGTCTACCAGTAATAGTTACTTCGTATTTAACAGGACCGCTAAGACCTGTCGATACTTTCATTCGATGAATAATAAGATCAGAAGTAAAGTCAGATACAGCCGATTGACCATCAGCTTGAATCACAAATAGTTTCGGCAGTTCAACGGTCATTGTGTAGATGTAACCGATGATTAGATTACGTCCACGGTAATCTCCGTTAATATCGACGTAATAGGCACCTACAGTCCCCTGTACGGTGGGGTAAAGTACTGCCCCTACCGATTCACTAGAAGCAGCCGCAGAACCTCCTATGTAGCCTCCTAGAGCCAACACAGAGAATGTCCTATCACTAACGTGATAATACGGCAGGTAGACACGGGTAACATCCGATCCATCTGCATTAGGATCGTGAACTCTGTAAGGGTTGATGTTCCAATTATCAAGACAAATGTCTGTACGTTCACCAGTAGTAAGAGTTAAGAACCCTTGCTCATTAGCTTGAGTCAGATCATAAGATTGAACAACAACAGTAGAACCGTTTTTAACAACGGCGTAATAAGTACTAGAATCAAAGAATTGATCAAGTAATGTACCAGACAACTCCCACTTATACCAAGAAGAGGCTCTTTGCTGATTTTGTTCTAAGAACCTGTATTGATAGACTGTGTTGCCACCAATAGTACCTAGTGAGACAAGTGAAAGGGCAGGTGAAGCGATCATCGAATCAATATCCGATGGAATCAATTCAGGTACAATCTTTGTCAACTCTGCCATCTTTGGCGGGCGATCATCACTAATCTCCTGTAGCTCGTACATGTGAGTGAACAGTGGTGTCTTAGAAACAAACGCTAAGCTAGTACCAAGGTTAACAGCTTCAATAAAAGAATCACACTCATAACTTGACAACTCGTTAAT
>Ga0208898_1001422_pt1 | contig 15869 bp, 14 predicted proteins | sample VirMetDEL_Mar_4_FD_184513 | JGI IMG/M metagenome (GOLD analysis project Ga0208898, IMG submission 184513) | Aqueous microbial communities from the Delaware River and Bay under freshwater to marine salinity gradient to study organic matter... | ecosystem: Environmental > Aquatic > Marine >...
GCCCGCACGGGCTGCCGCCAGAGCTCGACACCACCAGCGTGGGAGGCACCCGCCAGCAGCGGCGCACTGGCACCCTCTCTGTGCGCTGTGACTTCACCACCCTGGGCAGCAGCGCAGCCAATTATGATGCCACTGCTCTGGGCCTCCTGCTGGGTGCTGGATTCTCACGCACTATCCCGGGCGCTGCCTCTGACACAGTGACAGCTGCAGTGAGTGACAATCGTTTCACCCCTACCGCTGCCGCATCATTCAAGCTAGGTGGGCTGATGGGCATCGAGCTAGACGGGCGCGCAGAGTATGCGCACGTCACTAGCGTCAATGCTGGCGGGGCAGGAGATATTGGGTACAGCCCCCAGCTCAGCAGGGCGCTCAACACCACTGCTCCTGATGTGGTGCGCCTCCTCGAGACCTGGTTTGTTGCTCGAGGCAACAACAGCGGCAGCGTCAACAGCTCTGTTGCGTTTCGCGTTGATGGGGTTGGGGTGCGCAGCTACGCATTTGGGTGCAAGCTGGAGAGCCTCAACATCACGATCGACGGCGGGCGCCTGATGGGCGATTTCGTTTTTCAGGCTGCTCACATCTACGATGACCACGGCTCTGCCAGCGGGCCTATCGAGCCCACCACCCTCACGGGCAGCACGCCGCATTTCCGCAGCTGCTATCTGCGCCTCTCCTCCACTGCGAGCACCAGCCGCACCACCGTGGCAGGGCCCACTGGTGATGAGCTCGACAAGATCGACCTCTCAGTTAGTGAGTTTGATCTCACCATCACCAACACTCTCACCCCTGTGGGGAGCTCCAGCTCTCTCATTGGCATGAGTGATATGGAAGTGTCTGATGTGGTGGTTGAGTGCAACATCACAGTGGATACCCCCAACACTGCGATCGCCAATGACTTCAGAGATGGTGTGATCCGCTCTCTGCTGATCGGCTCTGGACCTGTGGGCGCAGGGCAGGGCATGGCGCTCAATCTACCAGGCGCCTACCTCACAGTTGATCCGCAGATCAGGCAGATTGATGGTGAGATCGTGCAGCAGCGCCTCACCTATTCAGCCTCTAGGTTTGGAGGTGATGGCGGCAGCAGTGATGCAGCCAACAGCCCATTTAGGCTAGCTCTGGGGATCTAACGATGTTTCAGTTTGCCACTGATGCCGCGCAGGAAATTGAGATCGTCTCCACCATTGATCCCGCAGTGCAGGGCAGTGATGAGGACAAGGCAGCATACCTGCGCACCCGCGATGAGAGCCTGCTGCAGACTGAGGGTGCTACACGTTTTGTGGTGCGGGCGCTCACCCCCTCTCAGCGTGAGGCGGCAGAGGTGGCAGCTGGGGTGTACAAGCGGAGCGAGCTGGGGCGGCAGCTCTGGCTGGCTCAGCCGGATGATCCTACAGAGCGAGCCCGCTGGCAGCACAAACTGCCAGAGGATGAGCGCGAGGCGCTAGGCTCCTATGAAGGCTATTTGGCGCGCGTCTATCGTGAGATGATGCGGGCTGGGCTGGTGCGGGTGGTGGGCCATGATGGTGATCCGCTCGAGCTAGTTGATCGCATTAGACCAGATCATCACAGGCAGCTGCTCTGCTCTGAGCTAGTGGCGCATATCCAGACGCTGAGCACCCTCCCCCCAGAGGGAAAATAGCAGCGGGGGCCAGCGTCTGGCTGCAGTACGCTGGCTCCCGGTCTTGGAGCTGTGAACAATGCCAAAGCACCCCGGGGCTGCGTGCGCGCAGGGGCAACTGTGGTGGGCCGTTTCAGGATGGCCTGCCATGGGTGCGCTCTGATGATCAGGGGCGCTATCTGATGGCCTATAGGATCGCTCCAGACTGCGATGGGGGATGGGGAGAGCAGAGGGTGCGCTCCTGCCCTGTGGCCGATACCAACAGACTGGCGCCGCTGCTGCAGGCCTATCAGCGGCAACAAGCTGGGCTCTGCTCTCTCTCTGACCTATTTGATGCACCCACCTGCGCAGTGCTCGACCTATTCGCAGAGCTATCAGCGCAAAATATGCTAGCACAGGCTAGAATGAGAAAACGCGCAGCAGAGGAGGCAGCCCCCCATGGCAGCAGCAGGCACAGTTGAGATCAGGGTTGAGCTAGACGGGGCGGGGCAGGCAGAGAAGGCGCTCAACACCATCAGCCGGGGCGCAGAGCGCGCAGCAGGTGGCTTCACTCAAATGGGGGCAGCCCTCTCTGCGAGCTCCAACAAGGTCACTGCCAGTGTGGGCGGGATTGCGTCTAGTGTAGGCGCGCTCACCTCTGGCATCTCTCAGATGGGTGCAGCAACAACTGGGGCAAGCGCAGGCCTTGTCTCTATGCTGGGGCCCATTGCTGCAATAGGCACAGCGTTTGTGGGGGTGGTTTATGCGGTTAAACGCTACATCGACAGCACTAATGATCTGGATGAGCGCCTAGAGGCGATCAGAAAAGGTGCAGCAGAGTTCACCTCTGTGCTGGAGCAGTTGGCAGATGCAAATATTGAGCTAACTGCAGCAGAGCATCAGAACCTGATGCAGCTAGCCACCAATGCGCAGATGCAGACGGAGTATGTGCAGCTGCTGCGTGAGGGCAATGGTGTCATTGGTAAACGCATCGAGCTTGCTCAAAAGGAGCAGGCCAGAGCCGCTGCAGCCCTGCAAACAGCACAGCAGGAGGCAGAAGCGCAGCGCACAGCGATCAGGATCCGCCTGCAGAATAACAGACAGCTAACAGCGAGTAGGCGCGCTCAGCTCGAGGATCTAGAGGTCAGACGGCTCAGCCATGATGCGCAGGTGGCCTATAATCGGGCCACCCAGCGTGCAGCTAGGATAGAGGCTGAGCTCATCCCATTGATTCAAGAGGCAGCTAAGGCGAGGCGTGAGCTCACGAATGAGCAGGAGCGTTTGACTGAGGCGCAGGGGCGCTCTGCAATCGAGGCAGCAGAGCGCGAGAGAGCCAAGCTGTTGCAGGAAAATGCCAACACCCTGCGCAGTATAGGCGCGCTGCAAATCCAGACAGAGGCAGAGGCGGCTCAGGCGCGCATGAGCACGCTCGCATTTCAGACTAGGCAGCTGCAGAGCCAACAGCACCAGCGCATCTCACAGGTGCGGGCGCTAGAGCAGGCGCAGCTTGAGCGCATCAATAAGGTTTTTGAGTCTGAGAAAGCGGCACTCACCAGGCAGCTGGAGCTGCAGACGATCACTGCGCGGCACTTTAATGATCGCACCACAGCTCTGGAGGCTCAGCGCGCTCGACAGCAGCAGCAGTTTGCCTCTGATCGTGAGCTCGCAGAAACGCTGATCATTGAGAGCGCGATGCAGCGCCGCGCGGCATTAAGGCGCGCTGCAGCAGAGAGGCGCCGCGCCATGGCTGCGCAGGCACAAGCGCAGAGAGAGGCGCAGGAGCGGGCAGAGCTGCAGGATCTAGCACGTCTCGAGGAGGCTAGGATCCGTCTCTATATGGAGGGGGAGCAGCAGCGCATAGCACTCATTGAGCTGCGCCATAATACTGCTCAACAGCTAGCGCAGACTGAGGCACAGAGAGAGACAGCATCTCTGGTGCGTCAACGTGAGCTGCTCGACATTGAGCGCCAGCGGGCTGCACAGCGTGAGCAGATGCTAGAGAAACTGCGAGATTTGAGCGCCCAAAATATAGAGCTCATGCATGATCTCAATGCGGCATTTGCCAAGCTGGATGCGTTTGATTTTGGCCCCCTCATCCAATCGGCAGAGCAGTTTAGCCAGAGCGTGCTCACCTCTGCAGTATCTGCGAAATTCATGGGGGAGAGCATGAAAGCAGCTGTGGGTGAGGCGCTCACAGCAGTGGCAATTCAGGCAACAGTAGAGAGCTTGATGGCTACCGGGCGCGGGCTCATCGCTCTGGCTATGGGCCTGCCAGCTGCTGCCTATTTTCAGTCTGCTCTGGCGTTTGGGACAGCTGCCGCAGTGGCAGGCAGTGTAGGCCATGCGCTCACCCCCGGAGAGAGCTCTGGTGGGGGCGCTGGCAGACGCTCTGGCACGTCTCCCTCTGGAGCTCCACAGGCTGCACCTAGAGGCGCTCGAGGTGATGACGAGGATAGAGCACCCATCACCATCAACGTTAACATGGGTAATGCTGTGATTTATGACACACAGGCAGCCGCAGAGCGCGCATTTGCTGATAGGGTGGTGAGGACGATCAACAGCCCGCGCAGAGGTGCTGTGCGACTGAGGAGAAGCTGATGCCTAGCTCAGATAGTGCGCCCAATTTTGCCCTGCTCACAGAGTGCGACCTGCGAGACCTGAGTGAAGTCAATCTCTATTCTCGAGGCAGCAACATCATCAAGATCACGATGCCCGACACGGTGTATCTCGATGTGCTGGATTTCCTGAATGGCTACTCTGCCACCCAGAGCCTCACTGATGTGATCGAGTACTATGCCAGCGCAGGAGGCTCACCCACAGCGGGGGGCTGGAGCGTGGCGATCAGCGATGATGATCTGATCACCATCACTCACAACAGCACTGCGTTTGATGTGGATTATGCAGCGGGCACTGATTATCTGGGAGTAGGCGCAGCCACTGTGAGCTCTGTGACTGTGGGCGCCAATGAGGTGGCCACCATGCCCAACGATTGGACTAGAGGCAGGGTGTTGGGCCCCTGGTCAATCACCATCACCCCAGCAGCTGGCGCCCCGTTCACAGTGATCGCAGATGGTGAATATCAAGATCTGCGCGTGTTCACCCGCGACCCCGCATCAGGCAGCGGGATTGATGCAGATGCAGTCAACTCAACCCTCTCTCTCTCGCATACAGACACCACAGAGCTAGGGCTCTCCGGGCTGAATAGCATCAGGTGGCTGATTGATGAAGAGGGGCACGCAGTGGTGAGCTACCCTAGCTCTGTCACTGCTCTCACATGGCAAAGCACAAAGCTGCGCAATCTGCTGGGCTTCACAGGGAATGAGACACCCTCTGCGCTGGGTGGCTTGAGCATCTACAGCAGACTGCGGGCCAGCTATCCCTGCGCCATGATGCTCCTGCCCACCCGCCCTGTGGAGCGCCACCAGCTCAGCACAGACACTGTAGCCACTGCGCGGCGCCTGCTGGGTGGAGGTATGGTGAGCAATCGCCTCGCCACCTACACCAGCAGCCGCATCTCATTTTATCTCGATGCAGAAGCAGACAGCCGCGACCTGTACCAGCATTGGGGTGATCGGTTTATTCGATACACAGGCCCGGGGCAGCGCCTCACCTATGTGGGGGAATGGGGAGACTCGAGGCGCCACACAGCGCCCATGGCAGTGCAGGGTAGCACCTACATTAACTCACGATATGGCACCCTCTACACCATCCAGCCAGAGCGGGGCCGCTATATTGGGCGCCTTCTAGAGTCAGAGTTTGATCTCAACTATCCGGGGATGCTGCGGCGCAGGGTGCCGCTCTCCCTCACGATTGAGCATGATGGGGTGGGCTGATGGCTAACTCATTCACTGCACCCACCAGCGGCTCAGGGCTCATCCCCTCACCTGATGCTGTGGTGTCTGGCCAGATCATCCAGGCAGACACCATCAGCAGGCTGGCCAATATGCTCAACTATACGCACGCGCAGCTGGGCTGCTCGCCTGTGGTCTCGCAGGGCTGGCCTGATGGGGTGTTCTCTGTGACGGGCACGCCTGCTGCGCCAAATGCTCGATGGCGCATCCCAATCCCCTCTGATGCCCATTCAACCCTGCTCATCCACGTCAAGGCAGACAACACCAACAATGCGGGCAGCATCACCCTAGAGGAGCTCACCAACAACAACACCAGCACGATCAACCTGACCTCTACCTCGAGGTGGTATGAGGCCACCCTCTCTGTGGGGGCGCAGGCTGGCACCTACCTAGAGCTTACTGCCACAGCAGACGCCACAGCGGGCACCACCACCATCAGCTATCTCTCTCTGCAGTGGCAGCCCCTCACCAGCCCACTGGCGGCAGGGGTGGTAGACAACAAACACAGCAGCTCTGACATCACCCCCATGGGCGCCAATCGGAGCGCGGCAGATAACCCTCTCTCATCAGCTCGAGGGGTGGCGCTGGTGAGCTCATTGACTGAGCTGGCAAAGCGCCCCCGGGTGTTTTTTGCGTGGAGCGGGCTGCAAAATGTGGCGCCCGTCACTGCGCCCGCGTCAATGCTGCCCTCTGACTTTCAGACCAAATCTGCGCTGAGCCGCAAATGGGGAGGCAGCAGAGCACGAGAGCATGAGTATGAGGCACACATCTACGCCGCCACCCACAACAATGGTGATGACAGAGAGATCATCTGGCGAGACCAGCGCGCCACCATCCCAGCAGCACAGATTGCGCCAGCGTGGCAGACGCTCACCACTGATGAGCCAGAGCGGGTGAGTGAGCGCCCACCCGCTGCTGATCTGGAGCTCCTGCGTGATGGGCCCACGCTGCCTAGAGAGTCTGCGCTGCGCGCGCCTGCGTCACCAATTTGGTCAATGGTAGTTTGGGGGCCCTGATGGCACTGATTAACGCATTTGAGGCAGCCACCCCATCACCTAGAGCGTGTATGGTAGATGCGCCAGTGATGGGGGGCACAGTGGCGCAGATGATTGATCTGATCAATCACCTAGGGGTGGGGCGCTCACGCAGGGTGATTCATGCAAATTTCACGAGGGGGCAAGGCACCTTCTCTGACCTAGATAATCCAACTGATGTGTTCCGCCCGCTGATCATCCCACCCCCCAGCGCTGAGACGCTAGAGATCCCATTTCTCAGCTCACCTATTGGGCGGCACTTATTGCTCTTTCTCACCATCCAGGCATCAGGCACCACCCCCTCCCTGCTGGCTGAGCTCTACAAGCTCGACACCACTGGCTCACCTCACACCCTGATTGATGCGGGCTGCCAATGGGACACAGTAAACAATCGGCTCACGCCGACGATCGAGCAGCGCGGGGTGCCAGTCTATCCTGTGCAGGTGATCGGCACAGGGGCTCAGGTGCAGGCTGCTAGCGGTGGCGTGGATGATCCGCGCCCGCTAGTGATCCCCCTAGCCAACAGAGGAGAGAATCTGATGTTGCGCCTCACAGCCGCTGAGGTGAATGTAGAGGCAGTGGACATTTTTGAGTTGTATGAGGAGAGTTGGGCGTGAGTCTCACTGATCAAAATCAGAGGCGCAGGTTTGCTCTCGTCATCGCAGGGCTGCCGCAGGTTTACTACTCTGGCAGCTCCACTGGCCTCTCATCTGTGAGCGCGATTGGCTCAACCCTCGCAGGGGTGGCGCGCACCTTCTCTGAGAGCATCATCTCAGTCTCCGATTATGGCGCAGAGCTCGAGCCCATTGGAGGTGTGGCGAGCTATCAGGCCATCACCATCTCTCTGGCAGTAGACCGCAGAGGGGGCGCATCAGAGCCTGGCACTGTATTCTCTAGGCTGGGCCCTCGAGCCACTGGCGCCTCTCATGCGTTTCTCCTCGAGCCGATCAGCCACACAGACACCACCCCGATCACAGTAGACACTGATCGAGACCTCTCCGCCGTCTACTCTGCAGGAGACCTCTGCCACATTGATGCTGAGACATTCAGAGTCTCAGGCACCACTGGCGGGGCCTCTCCAACGATCACCCTCGATCAGCGCGGGGTGGGTGAGACGCCTATCCAGGATCATCAGCTAGGGCTAGCTGGGAGCAATAAGCCAGAGCTCACTGATCAGGTGGTCTACTGGCGGGGGCGCCGCGCCTCAATCTGGGTGAGCTCTGGGCGCAGTGATGGCAGTTGGGGTGATTGGGTGGAGCTGATGCGCGGCTTCCTAGACAATACCCCAGAGGTTGATGATGGGGTGGCGATCACTCTGCAGGTGGTGCCTCTCACTGCGATGGTGGATGAGGGGCTTACAGGCGGGGTGAGCAGACAGACCACACTGCTGCATGGGTACCATGATTTTGAAGAGGGGGTGGGCGACACCTTTGAGTGGGCCTGCGGCATTGGCTGGGGTGCATTTAATCCACAGGATATGCCCAACATCGTGGGGGAGGGGGCTGCGACCTGGAGCAGCCATGCTGCCAACAACATCGTGGACACAGGCGGCCATGATCACCCCACGATTTTCGACATTACCCTACAGACTGCAGACGGGCAGCCCTACACTGAGCACCCGCGCATTGGCAGCATTTTCCTGCGCTATAGGAACGCAGACGGCACATCATCAACCATCACGCTGCGCGTGGATGCTTACCACTATCATGGCGCTGACCTAGAGGGCTATGAGCTCGATCAAAATGTGCATACCTACAATTTCGGGCCGTTTCAGCATGGCTACCTGACGCCAGTGCTGGAGCTCCACAGGTACACCATCCCATCAGGGGTGAGGCTGTGGCCTGCCGAGTTTATCGCAGGCTACAATGCTGCCAGCCCAGCAGATCAAACTGGCCTAGCTGGCGGGTTTCTCAAATGGGCCATTAGGGAGACAGAGGGGCTGCTCTATTGGGATCTAACACCCCACATTGATGCGCCGCTGCGGGCTGCCGTCTACACCTACAGCAGTTGGGCAGCATGGCTGGGTGATGAGCTGCCAAAATACTATGGCGCCAATGGGCCCCAGCTGCCGCTCGCTCCTGTGCAGCAGATGGTGCTGCCCATTGATCCTGCCACCTCTGGCGCTGAGACCTATCCGAGGATCTGGCCAGACGATCGCTCACTCAATGAAGCCACCCTCTACCCTCGAGAATGGCGGCAGCAGGAGCTCTCCCGGCAGAGCTACAGGTTCAGAGATTATGCTCTGGGGTGGTGGCAGCCATCAGAGCGCATCCTGCTGATCAGTGAGCAGATCGCTGGCATCCCTAGCGCAGCTGGGGCACAGACATTCTTTGTCTCTATTCGCTCCTACGATAGGCGCAGAGATGAGGAGATCACCCAATATGTGCGCGCCACCCATCAAACAGCAGTCACCTATGACGGGGCCACTGTAGGCTATCGCTTGCACCTATCCCGACGCCAGCGCACCAGGATGGTGCCTGTGGTCGATTGGGCCAGCCGGGGCACAGAGAGCAGGGCCATCGTCAGCAGCTCTGTCAGGTTTGAGGATGCCAGCCCCGGAGAGGTGTTGCTCACCCTGCTAGAGAGCGGGGGTGGTGGGGGCATTAATGGCACCTATGACACCACAGGGGTGGGGCTCAACATCAGCAGCACCTTTATTGATGAGGACTCATTCCTCTCATTGGGTAGCGGCACCCGCATCTCAAACATGACGTTTAGCCTGGCTGGTGATGATGTCGAGATCAGAGATATTTTTGAGAGTGTGCTGCGCTCGATTGGTGCAGCCATGGTGCTGCGCCGCACCAGCACAGCAGGCGCACGCCTCAAGCTCACGCTGGTGCCAGTAGGCATGGAGGTGGCCACCAGGGTGAGCCAAACTGTGAGCGCTGGTGATTGGCTGGCAGATCCGCCACCTAGCTGGGGGGTGTTTGAGGCGAGCGTCAATCAGCTGCAGGTGGCCTACGATTACGATGAAGATGAGGCAGAGTTTAGGGGTGAGGTGACGATCAACAATGAGCGGGCCATCAATGCCTATTCACAAGAGCGGCTCTCCCTAGACCTCAGCCTCTACGGCGCCACTGCAGAGGAGCTGGCGCAGAATACCGCAGACATCTACTCTGCCCTGCGCCCTGTGTTCACCCGCATTTTCAGGATTGGCTCTGATCCCGTGCGCCTCTGGCGGGGCACAGTTGGATTTCACTTAGGGCACCTGCTCGAGGTGGGCGCCTATGTGCAGGTGAGCTCTCCAGAGCTGCGCGGCTATGGTGACTCCTATGGTGTCAATGCAGGGGTGGGGATGGTGCGCAGTGTGCGCCAGAGCCTCACAGGTGAGGGGGTAGAGGTTGAGGTGCTGCACTATGCGTTTGGCAGCGCTGGGTGGAATGTGGCGGCAGAGCTCAAAACCATCACCAATGCCACCACGATTGAGGTGGAGAATTTCACTTATGGTCGCGGGCAATCCCCTACAGGTGTCACCCGCTATGATGTGGAGTTCTTCAGCGTGGGTGATGTGATCGATTACATCCCGCCGGGTGATGAGGACTCTGCCACCACCCTCACGATCGCCAGCATCAGCGGGAATGAGATCACGTTTAGCGCGGCGCACGGGATAGCCAGCGCCGTGGGGCATATCGAGCCCACTACCTATGACTCAGCCCCGGCCTCTCATCAGGCGCGGGCATACCTGGCAGACGCAGCGGGCACGCTGGGCACTGCCGCCAATGATGGGCAGGAGTATCTCTGATGGCGAGACCTTCAAACAAAGATTTGATCGAGCGGGTGAGAGGATTGGAGGCAGAGCTGCTGGAGCTCCAGAGCGGGGCAGATGCGCAGGCCACCCACATCAGGCACCTGCGCAGAGAGGTGGCCTCAATGGCGCTCGACCTACCCGCAGGCGAGGGGCGCATGGGAGAGGGGGCGCTCACCTCAGAAGTGCAGGCAGCAGCAGCTGTGGCGCTCGAGCGCGCTCAGGCAGAGTTTGAGCGTGATGTGACAGAGCCCGGGCTGGGTGGAGACTGGCAGCGCATTGATCCCTACATCAGAGGTGATGAGGGGCTGCAGTGGAGCTGGGAGGAGCCCTATACGCGCAATGGGCAGTTTGCCTGGTGCGGCGCATTTGCCGCTCAGTGCTGGGCCTCTCTGCTCCCGCAGATCCGCAAAAAGACCTTCCCCTCAACCTATCGGCTTTGGCGAGATTGGCAGGCGCGCAGGGTGCCCGTTGATGGGATGCAGCCGGGTGATATTGTGGTAGTGTTCAATGACTCAGCCAGCGCGGCAGATAGGAAGGCTAAACCCTATGGGCAGCACATCACCATCTGTAGAGAGCTCGCAGGAGACGCCTACAGCACCTTTGAGGGAAACGCTAGAGCCTATGGGCCCAGTGGAGACTACAGAGAGGGAGTTGGCTCAAGAGAGCGCAGCATCTCCTCCATCGCAGCAGTCTACAGGCCTCAAGCTCAAGACCTTGCTTGAGGCGATTGGTGGCCGAAAAATGGCTGCCTATCTAGTCTCAGTGATCGCCACCTCTGCGCTGGCTCTGATGGGTGTGGCTACCACTGAGGTGCTGCTCTCCATCCAGACTGCGCTGGGGGTGTTTGTTGGCGGCAATGCCGCAGAGCACAAGTTCTCAGGGAGGGCTCAATGAGAGTGAACAAAACACCACCCCAGCAATCTGCGGGGTATATCGGCTCAATCGACACCAGCACCAATGCCAGCACAGACTGGACTGATGTAGTGAGCACTGATGTGCAGGATTCCAAAACGGGCAGCGCTATGCCTGCTGGGCTGCAGTTTGTCAGTATAGGTGTACGCAACACGTCCACCACTGGCAGTGCTTATCTCAAACTGCGAGCCCGGGGGGGAGCTGCTGATCCTGTGGCTGCAGAGATTGAGGTGCCAGCCACAGCAGCTATTGCCCTTCCAATCGCAGCAACTGTCGGTGATGTGATCACTACAATCGCCTACAAAAAGGCAGCGGCAGGAGATGAGCTGATCTTCTTGCTTGGCCTCTCTGATCCCACAATTTAAGGAGCGCAGATCATGACATTGATGATTTCTGGTGGTGGTGGTGGTGGTGGTGGCGCAACATCTCTGGGTGGGCTCTCTGATGTCACTCTGGGGGTGCTGGCCAATGGCCAGATCCTGCAGTACAACAGCGGCTCTGGGCAGTGGGAAAATACAGCCCTCACGGGGCAACTCACATATCAGGGCGCATTTGATGCGAGCACTGGCACCCCTGCGCTGACCAATGCGCTCAAGGGTGATTTTTACGTGATCAGCGTAGCGGGCACCCAGTTTGGGCAGAGCTGGAGCATTGGTGATCACCTCATTGTAAACGCTGATATGGGCGGGGTGATTGACCCCGCCAAGATCGACAAGATCGACAACACAGAGACAGGCCTGCAAGCTGTTGTAGACGATACCACCCCACAGCTGGGTGGCGCACTCGACGTGAACGGCAATGCGATCGTGTCAGCGGCAGCAGGCGATATCGCGATCACGCCAGACACCACAGGCAACATCGTGCTGGATGGCCTCAACTGGCCGCAGGCAGATGGAGCCAATGGTCAGGTACTCCAGACAAACGGAGCGGGGCAGCTCTCATTCACCAACCAGGCAGCAGGATTGGCAGCTGTTGTGGATGACACCACCCCGCAGCTGGGTGGAGCGCTCGACGTGAACGGCAACGCGATCGTGTCAGCAGCTGCGGGCAATATCGCGATCACGCCAGACACCACGGGCAGCATTGTGCTGGATGGCCTGAATTGGCCACAGGCAGATGGCTCTGCCAATCAGGTGCTGGTCACCAATGGTGCAGGGCAGCTGAGCTTCACTGATCAGACAGGGCTCACTGATGTTGTGGATGACACCACCCCGCAGCTAGGTGGAGCCCTCGACGTTAATGGCAATGCGATCGTGTCAGCGGCAGCGGGTGATATTGCGATCACCCCAGACACGACGGGCAGCATTGTGCTGGATGGCCTCAACTGGCCGCAGGCAGATGGTGCCAATGGGCAGGTGCTGGTCACTGATGGAGCAGGGCAGCTCTCATTCACCAATCAGGCAGCAGGGCTGGCAGATGTTGTGGATGACACCACCCCGCAGCTAGGTGGCGCGCTCGACGTGAACGGCAATGCGATCGTGTCAGCGGCAGCGGGCAACATTGCGATCACGCCAGACACGACGGGCAGCATTGTTCTCGATGGCCTCAACTGGCCTCAGGCAGATGGCTCTGCCAATCAAGTGCTGGTCACCAATGGTGCAGGGCAGCTGAGCTTCACTGATCAGACAGGGCTCACTGATGTTGTGGATGACACCACCCCCCAGTTGGGTGGTGCTCTGGATGTGAACGGCAACGCGATTGTGTCAGCAGCAGCGGGCAACATTGCGATCACCCCAGACACCACAGGCAGCATTGTGCTGGATGGCCTCAACTGGCCGCAGGCAGATGGAGCCAATGGGCAGGTACTCCAGACAAACGGAGCAGGGCAGCTCTCATTCACTGATCAGACAGGGCTCACTGATGTTGTGGATGACACTACCCCACAGCTGGGTGGTGATCTGGATGTGCAGGCCCGCATCATCACCACCTCTACGGCTAACGGCTCGATCGGCCTCGAGCCAGACGGCACTGGCAGTGTAGTGGCCAGGGGCACAGGTGTGGGGCTCACGCCTGGCACAGTGACTCTCAACTGTGAGCAAAACTCTCACGGGGTCGCGCTGCAGTCTCCTCCTCATTCTGCTGCTGCGAGCTATACGCTTAAGCTCCCCACCTCTGTGGGGACCGCTGGCCAGCTGTTGACGACAGACGGCGCCAATCCAGCGCAGCTGAGTTGGTCTACCGCATCTGGCGGGGGCTCACGCCCGGGCGTCTACACGCAGAGCGCCTCATTCACCATTGGTGACGGCACAGGCACAGATCCTGGGGCTGTCACTGCCGCCGAGCTCGAGCGCGTCTACCTCATCAACAATGGGGGGTCGGCAGTCACAGTCACACTGCCAGCCATTGGCGGAAATGTGGGCGCAGGGCTCAAGTTCAACATTAAGATGCTGGGCACTGCCAATGTGACGATCGACCGCAATGGGGCAAACATTGATGACTCTGCGGCCAATCAGACTCTCTCTGTTCAGTACTCCTCTTACACGCTGTGCTGTGCGGGCGCGAGCGGGTGGTACATCATCTAAGGGGGCGTAATGACTTACGAAGTGCCTTTGACGGCGAGTACAACGACCTGCGCTTTCTTTACGTTTTCTGGGTCGCCCGTGGTGGGCAATCCCCTCACCCCTAATCTCGTCGGGAGCTCGACGGGGGCGGGGATCTCAGTATCAGCCAATGACATCCAACTCCCGCGCGGCGAGTATATCCTGCGATTTTTCGCGGGCATCACTAGGACTGCTGGATCTAAGGATAATATGCAGTATCAGTGGCGCCAGGTCGGCGGGGCGCTGCTGGGGATCGACGGCTCGACAAATCGAGAGCTCTTCGTGGGCTCAAGGCCTGCATCTATTGATCCTGCTGACGCTCATCTCGAAGTAGGCGCTGGCGGGGCCAGTGTTCAGGTAGAAGTCCTAGCGGTAGGGAGCACTGTGGCGATAGACAGCACCAGCTGCCATGCAGTTATTTGGAGAGTGTCATGAGCTACGATCCATCTAATTTTTCCGCCCCCTCTGGAAACGCGATGGCCCTCCTCTCTGGCGCGCAGTCCCTAGCGAACGGCTCGCCAACAGCGTCAACCACTGCTGCGGCGTGGGTCACTTTGCCGCCGACGACGACAGACGGCGTTAGCTTCTCGAAAAAGATCCTGATGAGAGCTGTGCCAGTATCTCAGAATCACTGCCGCTCCAGGGTTGGGGACGCGAATGATCTAACCAATTACAAAGAGCAGGCAGGCGTCTACACATGGCTATCTGGCACAACTTTTCATGATCTCTATGAGTTCAGCAGTGACGATGAGTGCGTCTTTTTTAGAGATGTCCCGTCAACCATCCTGCTCGAAGAGATTGAGGGGGTGCGCACTGGCTCAGGATATGAGGTCCAATTCAGCTCGAGCTACAATCACTCACTGGTATGGAGGCTCGAGTTATGACCTTCTCTAATCGCGCACTACAGAATGGGTTTGTAGATCCATCAGGCCTGCTAAGGCTATCAAACTCCTATGCAACTACAGGGGGGGGCACCCCCACAGCGGTCTCTACTGGCGACCGCATTTTGATGGCTGATTCACAAGATCTCGTCGGCAGTAGCATCGCCACGATTTCAGGGGCTGGAGTGATCACGCTGCCATCTGGTTATTACTATCTATTAGAGGCATCCCTCAGTATAGGTGATAGCTCAGCAACCTCATCATCGACTACAAATCGAGAGATTTATACTAGATTCTACGATGAGACAGCATTGTCTTATATCGGGACAGAGACATATCAAAACACCACTCCAGCAAATCAAACAACTGATGAAGCAGATGTTCCGCTCAGCAAGGACGAGACTGCGCGCTGTTGGATTGACGCAACGGGGGGAGCAGTTGATGTGAGCTGGAAGGTGTCAAATGTGGTCTATGGGAACTATGATCAATCAGACACCATTTATCCCAACTCTAACTCTCCAGGCGAGTTATGGGTTGGCTATACACGCTGTTTGATCTGGAGGTTTGATTGATGAGGCTTGAGCCGTATTACAACCATCTGATCGCGCTGGCGCTCACCATCTCTTCTGTGATGGCGGGGCGCTGGAGCGTCAGCACGCCCAATCACCAGCAAGAGTGCGCACCAGAGATTGAGGCGCTCGAGACCTGCGGGCGGCAGGTCTCTGCCCTCGAGCAGACGCAGACGCAGGCGGAGGGGCGCGGGCTCGAGCGCTGCGTGCAGCGTGAGCGCCAGAGCTGTGAGGAGCGCATCAGGGCAACAGAGGAGGCAGCCTCTCACCTGGATTGCATCATCTGCCGGCAGCGCTGCCCAGATGGGAGCATCCCATGAACAGCGCGCTAATCCTCACCCTATCAGGATTGCTCGCAGCCCCTGCCCCGCAGAGCGGCCTACAGCCAGAGCTCTCACAGCGCCTCGAGGTTGAAGCGCACTGGCTGGAGCAGGGGGCGCCCGCACCCCGTGCAGGGTTCCTGGTGCGCCGGGTGGAGCTCGCTCGCCTCATTGGGGAGCTCCAGACGCAGGGCAGAGCGTGCGAGGGGCGCGTGCGTGATCAGCAGCAACTCTGTATGCGAGAGCTGGCGAGCAATACAGCCCGCTGTGAGGAGCGGTTGCAGCCCATCGTGGCGCGGGTGGAGGAGCTCCAGACGATCGAGGATCAGCTTACTGAGCGGCTCGAGCAGCAGCGCCGTGAGCTCTGGTGGTGGAAGGTTGGCGCCGCAGCTGGTGGCGGCATCCTGGCCACTGCGCTCA
>Ga0208898_1001424_pt1 | contig 15864 bp, 26 predicted proteins | sample VirMetDEL_Mar_4_FD_184513 | JGI IMG/M metagenome (GOLD analysis project Ga0208898, IMG submission 184513) | Aqueous microbial communities from the Delaware River and Bay under freshwater to marine salinity gradient to study organic matter... | ecosystem: Environmental > Aquatic > Marine >...
ATTGGCAGCGACCCTAGAAAAAACGCCCCTATGGGTTATTTTTTCAATTGGTGCTTGCCGTAGCCCTTTAGCCCTTTAGCTAGTTCCTGCCGTAGTGTCAGCCTATCACCAGCGTGGCGAGCGCCATGCGGTGCGGACAAGGGTGCGGTCTTGCTTCCTGCCGTTACAACTCCGGCACATTGATTGCAAGTTACTGATGTCATGGTTTGGTTCTCCGTTCTGTGCGGGGGTTATGTGATCTATCGTCCAATCCCCTCCCCCCAGTTCTTTTTCGCAAACTACGCAGATAGGCTCTAGGACTGTCTTGGCATACGCCCTTGCTTTTGCCCACTCTGTCGAGTTGTGCCAGTCTGCCATGTTCCTTTTCCATAACAGCGCCCACAAGGGACACTGAGCTTAGTTCTATCGTGATGTTCTTTTGAACACTTTGGACAAATCAATTGTAATTACTCCCAGGTCATCCAGTAGAGCAACAACAAACCATGCAAAGCCAGTCATGAGCAAGATGGTTGTTAGTAGTGGTGCGTTGTAGGCAATCCATCCAATGATGAAGTGAACACCTACTATTGCTAGGGCTGTGCCTAGTGCGATTGCAAAGAACTTCATGTTCTTACCTTTCTGTGTGTTACTAACACTATACATTGAACACGCTGCCTGTGAAGTGTTTGTTGCGCTCTAATTCAAAGCAAGTCAGTCCAGGCTGTGAGTCGCTGCCCTGAGTCAGCCTGAACCAACTGCTTCCGTTATCCATAGTTTTACCTTGTATCCAATACCTGCTGCCTCCATTGGCCGAAAGTCCTAATTCCTGAACGCGCAAGTGATGGAAGTGGCCGGTTAGCCCTATGGTTGCTGCTGCTACCGGCTGGTTTCCAAAAGCCTGTTTCTCCCACCATTGGGGAACTGCTTCTGGGCGATTGCTTTGGTGTCCATGCCACAAACCAAGAATGTGAAATGAGTCACCAAATACATCTAGTGCAAGAGATTCATCGCTTGGTTCTGGCACTAGAATCCTGAGATCAGTGTTTGTTTCTTTGGCTAGCCTGTGTAGCTGTTGTGCTATGACAATGCCCCAATCATCCTTACCAGGCTGTCCGACTGTTTGCTTGTGAAGTCTAAATTGACAGTGGTTAGAAGCGACAGTTGCATAAGTCACCGGTGCATACTTAGCAGCACGTTTGACTATCTCCCACATTAGTGAAGCAGCCAAATCGGTCTGCTGCATAATGCTCATTGAATTGGTGAAGGTCTGTTGCTGGTCAGCTTTGTTGTAAAAGCCTTCGACTATGTCTCCCATGTCACAAAGCAGTATCTTTTCATACTTACCGCGCTTGAACTGCTTTTCTAGTTCGTCATAGGCAGCAAAGATGCGAGCAAGCTGTGTCTCAGTGTCGCCCCTGTGATCTACCTTGCCTAGCTGAAAGTCTGCAAGCATTACGACTAGGGCTTTACCTTCAACTACTGCTTTAGGCTTTGCCTTATTGCCCTTAGCCGTTTTCCACAATAGTGGTAAGTCAATCGAAGCGTTTAGCTTGCGAAAGGTGAACCGATAGGCAGTTAGCCAATCTCCGTCATACTTCTGCCACCTGGAAGTTCTTGGCGCTCCGACAATTTCGTATTCCTTTGGGTCGAAGCCTTGATCCAGTAGAAATTCGTCAAAGTCGGGGACTTCCCCAGCAGGAACAGCAGGCAGAGTAGCGCTGCCTTGCTCACCATCGAATTCGACAGCGGGTCGCCAGTCTTTGGGTGTTTCAATCTTTTGCGCGGGCTTTAGATTTTCGAGCATGAGCAGAGTCCCTGCCTGTGTCTGGCTATTGAAGTATCTGCGAGTGTGATGCCGGCTTGTGCGCGTAAGGCTTTAGAAAGTGAGTTGTGGGAAACGTCTGGATTGCTTAGGCAGTCCATAAGGATTTCTTTGTCTGCCTCTGAGAGTGAATCGTAAAAGATTCTTGTGGCGCAGGGATAGCGCCTCTTGGTCACTGCTGCTTTTAGGTTTTCTAGCATGATTACCTTTCTGTGTAACTCTAAGGTAAGGGTTTAGGGTTTACTTGTCGAGCGACACGCCGATAAACTCGCTGAAGGTAACTAAAGCCCCTGCGGGTAATTCGGTGTCTGCGTAGCACTTGTAAGCCACGATTTCAACCACCTGGGAATCATCGTTTACTATTCCGGCATCTGTAGCGGAGTCGTTTATCGCCCTACACAATTTATCGAGGTCTGGTTTTACGAAAGGGAAAGCCCTAGTAACGCTTTTTGGCTTTGGGAGAAAGAACATTACGTCAAGCGCAACTGCGCCAGTTAGCGGTTCGCATCCAACGTTTGCAGCTTCTAGTTTTTCAGTCACTAGCTTTCTCCACGCTGGTAGCTTTCGGTTGCTTTCAATCATGACAATCTTGCCCCCTCTTTGGAAAGCTGCTTTGCTTCCCTGTGGTTGGGGTATGCCTGGAATGAAAGCCTGAATCATTAGAACGGCACTTCGTCGAAGGCAGTCTGAGCTTTGTTAGCTTCTTGCTCTGCTTTGGTTTTCACCTGGACTAGCTCTGCGTTCTGTATGTGATGTTCGACAACAGTCTTTTCCTCACCGGCTTTGTTTGTGTATTGCCCAATCTTGGTGGACAGCTCACCTCTGATCTCAGCCCAATCCTGTTCCTGTAGGTCAGTAGGTGCTGCAAACCAGCAAGTCCAAAGTCTGCTGCCCTCTTGTCCGTTAGGAAGTGACACGTTCTCCCAAATAGAGACACGCTTGCCCTCCCAGCGAATCATGTGAACATCGCCTGCAAGTTGTATCTGTGGCATTTTGATTTTTTCCTTTCGTGTATTTTTAGTAATTACTAACCTAATACCTAAAAATAGTTTTAGTTATTTAGCTAGGTATTTAGTCTAATAATTACTAAGAATTATTAATAATTACTATAGTAGGTATAGCTATCGTTTTTTCTCTAGCTCGACTATCCAAATTGTGAGCAGAGAATGTAGTTCTGGGTCTAGGTTTTCTATCTTGTTTGCATACTCCCAGAGATCTATGGTGAGGGCTTTCTTCATGTCCTCTCTGCCATGTTGATAACCTTGAAAGTATCCTGTGTCTTTCTGTGTAATCTGATTCATGTTGTCCTGTCTGTGTGCTATCATTCGATTACCTTTCGTGGTAAGGGTAACGCTAATAAGCGTAGCGGGGTAGGTTTTTCTGTGTGCCTGCCCCGCTTTCTTATTTCTCTAAGCTCTTAGCCATGTCCTTGATTGACTGCAAAAGCTCATCGCCTACTTTGGCTGCCTGTGCTTCTTTGTAAAGTGCGCGTAGTCCAGGAACGTTGCCCTGTCCGGCTAGAACAGTTGCTTCAGTTGCCCAGTTGCGCTCTGTCTTAGGTGCGACCTTCTTCATTTCTTCCCTGCTAGGTCGAACAGCCCTTAGCTCACCGGCTTTGTTCTCTCGCTTGGGCTGGAAGTTTAGTGTCGCTAGGACTCTGCCCAAACTGCTGGTGCTGCAATTCTCGACAGCGAACTTGACTAGCTGCCCGCTTGTGCGTGATTCCTGGGCGTAGTCAATAGCAGCAGGGCGTGGATCGTCTCTGTCTGTGAAGGCACTTGCCTTTATGACAATCTCAGTTTCGTTGATTAGCACTATCTCAGTGTGCAATCTCCCATTGGGGTATTTGTCCCAGAAGGCAGCAATCCTGTCTGCCACCGGCTCGTATTCGTTCATGTTAAACATCGTTATCCTCTCGTAAACGTTAGGTAGGGTTTGCCAGCTCCGCGTTGTTGCAGCTGGACTATGGGAACGCCCTGGAACGTCCCAATTCTTGCGCCCTGCATTTCGTCTAGGGCTTTGGCTTTGTATTTCTGTAGGTTTTCCTCTGCTGCATCGAAAATCTGCTTAGCAGCCAGCAGCTCAGTGGCGCACTCTAGCTCGTATTCCACGTCCTCAATGTCGGGGGAGATGTCTCTGATCGTCTGATAGGTCGAATCACTTCCATCGTGGTCTGGTGGCTCACCCATACTTAGCAAGCCCAGAAATGCGTTTACAGCGCCTTTGACATACTCCATAAGGGTTTCATCCCACTCGACTATAAACTGCTTCAGGTCGCCACCTGTGACCGCTACGACTGTTGCAGGGTTTTTTAGCCCTGTCACATACTGATACCAAAGAACTTGATAGCGGTAGTATTCGGGCAGCTCAGTCCAGTATCTACCGGTGTGCTTGATCTCAAGAATCGAGAGATTGCCTAGCTTGTCCTCAATTACTGCATCTGGGTTAGCGTGAAACTTGCTGTTCTCTGTGCTTTCGAAAGTCCAGTCTGCGTAGTAGATAGTGAGATTAGGGTTGTCATCTGCGTAGGCACGAATAATACCTTCTTCCAGGTAATTGCCTAGCTTCATCCTCATAGTGGCTTCGGGCTGATCTAACGCCCCGGCCTTCTCATACCAAAGCGTTAGGCATGACTTGAATGGGGATAGATTTAGTATGGAGGCTATGTCACTGCCACCAATGGAGTCTTGTCGCTGCTCCATCCATGCAGCTGATCCCGAAGGGTGTGAGCCAATAAGTTTGGCTGCGCCTAGTTTCTCAATGCGTTCTGCGATTTTGTCCATAATTGGACACTAGCAGATAGGTGCGACCTTATGCTTCTGGGTCGTAATCCTCATGCCCAAAGTCACCAAAGATTTCGTCAATGTCTGATTCTGAAACATCGCCATCTAGGACATAGGCGCGACTAATTTCTTCGGTCACTTCCATAAACCCAATGAAGGCAGCCATAGCAGCAGCCTGCCAAACCTCAATGCCCATAATGAACCCACCGCCTAGAGTGCCAGATACCTTTAGGACTATGTAGGCAAGTGTTCTCTTGCTGATTGACTTAAGATTTTGCATAGTATTTTTCTCCACAGTTAGGGCATTGAATTGCTTTGCTCTGCGTTTTCTTTGTCAGATTAGCCTGAATAATTTTCCAGCCGTCTTTTTTTACAGAAGTTGCGCCAAACACGCCCTTCAGTTTTTTGCTAAAAGTCATGTGCAAGTGAGCGCCACTGGACATACCGGTATTTCCGACCTTGCCAATTACTTCACCCTCTTTGACCTTCTGCCCGATCTTTAGGTTTGGTTCGGAGTCTTGGTGACAGTAGCCAACATACCAGGTTGCATTGTCATGCCAGATAGTCTGCACTGTAACCCAGCCTAAAACCTTGCTGAATTGTATGAGCTTGATAGTGCCGTTTCCTACAGCTCTGAAGGGTGTTCCTCGCTTTGCGGGGTAGTCTGTGCCTGAGTGTGGCTGCATCCCGCGCTGCTTACGCCAGTCGCTTAGTTCTCCAAAGTGTGCGCTGACTCTACCTGGTAATGGGTGTATCAAATCGCCCTCACAATAACAGCAACTACAGCACCGGTGATACCGGCAGTGAGAATTGACTGCATAACAGCATTGCTCCAATGAGCCTTTTCTAAAGCTCTGATGCGCTGCTCGAAGTCATCTAGCTTTTTCTCAATGTCAGACACGATTCGAAGAATAACAGCGGTATTTGATGGCGGGCGCTGTTGTGTCATTACGCGCCAGTGATCGCTGCAATCTCAGCTTCAGTTAGTCCTAGAGCTGCAAGCTTGTCCTGGGCTGCCTGCTTTGCTGCTGCTAGGTCTGCTGCTGCTTTTTCCCTAGCTGCCTGCTCTGCTTCAATTTCTGCTGCAATAGTGTCGCGCTGTGCTAATTCTTCTTCGCTTAGCGGAATATACTGTTCTCGCTCGCCCTTTGGCTTGCTAAGATCAACAACGAGTTTCATAGGTGTCTCTGCCATTTTTTTCCTATCAGTAGATTTTGTAAAGATTTATGCTAACGCCGCTAGCAAAAGTGCTGCTTGGGTCTGTCAATGTGATGCTAGTTATTGGGGCTGTCTCAAACCAAGTTCCGCTACCAATCCTTAGCTGCCCTGTGCTTCCGGCATACATTTCAGAGTGCCAAAATTCGTAAGTCTTATACTTGCTTGTTCCGTAATCATAAATATACATAGTGCTTTGCGTGAATTCGCCGGAATAAGTGCTTCCAATTTGCCTAATGTTCAAATTAGAAGTATTGGTATCAGAATAATAGTTCACGCTTGTGCTGCTTGTAACGTTCAATCTTCTTTGGTAATAAGACTGTGCTGAAGAATTGAAGGTCATATAACATTCATTCTGACTGGTGTTTTGATTGGATCGCAATTGCATTTCTAAAAACAAGTGTCTAGCATCTGTTGGTATTCCGCTAATTGTTATAGAACTTGCGCCACCTGTGGTTTCAAAAGACTCTACTAATTCAAAAGCCATTAGCCCTTCACCCCATAAATTTCCATTGTTCCGCCCGCAACATAGTTTCCACCGCTACTAGACTGAATTTTGATTGACGTGATTGCGCTAGTGTTTTGCCATACCCAAGTGCCATTTTCACCTTGATCGTAAACATTACCTGAAGTGAAGGCATATTTCCATTTATTAGTTTGAGCATAATCAAATACTTCAAGCTTTACGCTAAAAGGGTTTTGTGTGGCAGCATTGTAAAGCGGTTCAATTCTAGGATATGCGACTTCAAAATAAGACCCTGTCCAACTAGCTGCCGTTCCATAGTATCCTGCGCCAGAATTGTTAAAATAAACCATAGGTCTTGAATTATTAGCACAATCTAAAGCAGCGATTACAACTAAATCTCTGTAGGTTGCGGGTATGCCAGTTATGTCTAAAACGCTAGCAGCAGCGGTTAGCTCAATAGAATCTATAAGTTCATAAGTAGGTTCTGCCAAAACTAACCCTTTCGTAGCCCATATAAAGAAAAGCGACTATTCAGTTCGAACTGCCCGGCGCTAGGCGCTAAAGTAATAACGTCTACTGCGGAAGTTGTTGAAGGCATTTGTCCTTGAAAAAACCCATGCACTTTGTAGGTGTCGTATTGTCCAGATAAAAATTTCAGTCTTTGCTTTCTGTCTGTTTTATCCCAGGCAGCGAAGTCTACTACTATCGGCGCTCTATTGTTGGCATTTGCACTAGCGGGCATTGTAAAGTGGGCTTGATAAACATTTGAATTGAAACTTTGAACTTGCTGATTGCCTGTAAGCAAGTTATATCTGTGATTTGTCCTGCTTGTTGTGTTGTCATTATTTGCCCATACGTGCCAATAATAAGAACCGCCGTTATCGCTTTTAGCAAGCCCAACAACTCTGAGGGAAGCATAAGAACCGCCGTAGTTAGAAACCAAATTAGAAAAAGAAACACTGCCGGCTTTTACGCTAGTTAGCTCTACTGTCTCCAACCAATCATATCCGCCACCACCTGTGGGGAAGTCAAGTATCCCTAGTGGAATTGGGGTCATTAGGCTAGGTTTCCAATCAGGTAGTAAGTGTTAGTTGCTTCCTTGATCACAGTAGCGCCAACATACTGCCCTGCTGTGCTAAGTAATCCGTCTTTACTGTTTAGAGTTACGCCGGAGTCAGCAGCAAAAGTAATAGCGCCTGCGCCCTTTTGCACAAAATCTACTCTTTCCCCTGACTGCAAAACATCTGCAATTGTGACAGTAGTTCCGGTTGCGTTATTTACCATTACAGTAGTTTGAGCATCGTCTGCATCTATAACATAGGCGCTGCCAGTCTGTTCGCTGATACCAGGGACAGAAGCTAAAGCATCTACCCACGCTGATCCTGTATATCGCATGAGCGAATTGCTTGCGGTAAGCCATACAAACTGCCCATTTACTGGTGCTGTGATTGCAGCATCTCTACCGCTAGCATCTGTGAAAACAGCAATACTCTGCTGCATAAGATTTTCATTTAGTTCGCTTGCTTGCAGCGGGAAGCCGTTAGCAAATACCTTGTAAGCCATTTAGCCCTCTTTCCAAGTGTCTATTGTAGTAAACCAGTTGTTCACATCTATGGAGTGAACCACCTTAGTAATTGTGTAGTAGTCCTTTATCTCAAAACTGCCCCGCGTGTAATCTACGCCCACTAAAGAACCTGGCAGAAATAGGGCTGCTTCTGTTAGGTTGCCCTGCAAGTCTTTAGTCTTTGTTCCAACCTGTCGAACTAGGGCAGTTGGTGATTGTGTAAAGACTGCATTAGCCCACCTAGACAACTCAGTTGAATCGGTTGTATTTAGTGTAACATCTGTTGCGAACTTTCCATAAAGCTGTATACTGTCCGCGTTTTCTACCAGCTCATAAGTTGCAGAGTCAGATTGTAGCTCCACCTTTAGCGAGTTAAAAACTTCATCGTCACTAGAAGTAGTGTCTAGGTCTGTCATGCACAAGTGGTAAAGCTGATCATGGTCGTTGCCAATTGTGTAGACAGGATCACCGCTACCCAATACATCCTGCCCACCTAGCAAAGACTGTCCCAAAGTAAAATAACCAGCACCAACTGGGAAGTCCGGCAGAATACTGCTGTCTGGGCGTGGAACTAGCACGAACTCTTGTGTCTCTGGGTCAAGCCAAAACAACCCCAAACCTACTTGGATTGCTTCATAAACTAAGTTATTGGGTATTACGTCTGTAACTAGCGTGCTGGGTATCTTGCCTGGTGTCTCAATGCTAGCTGCGTTCATGTGTGTGCCAAACTGCTCTGCGATTAGCTCTAGCTGTTCGTAAGGCGTTACATAGTTATCTTCGTTCTCAGAATCGAACTCCGCTAGGCGTGTGTTGAACAGTCGCTTCATGTCATCTATTGCAGTCAGTCGCATTAGGTTGTTGCCGTCTGCATCGTAAGTAGCGTTGATAGTGTCAATTACACCTCGCCAAATAATCTGAGAGTAGTCTTCTTTTTCTAGTTTGACTCTGACTCCCACACCTGGGCGAAATGAAGCGTTGTTGTTTGGGTCGAAGGTGTAGCCCTGTAGGGTAAGGCTTGCCTGTGCCGGTTCGGGCTGGAAGTAAAGCTGATCCTTTACACTTCCACCGATAGAAAGCTGTGCCTGTGACACTTGGCAAGATAGGTTCTGCCATGTAATTGCACTCGCCCCTAGCAGGTCTGTGCCACCTAGCAGCGACTCTCCAATGACAAAAGCCCCACCGCTGTTTAGCAGGTCAGTGCCACCTAGCTTGCTGATACCAACAATAAATAGGTTTTCCGATTCTTCGGGCAGCAGAAACTCAACCTTTAGGTCAGTTGCTATGTCGAAGTCGGAGATTACGCTCAAACTGCTGCGCCCCTAGTTCCAATCGTCTGCAACCCCCTGTTGCGTAGCGCATAGTTTAGATCGTCAATAATGCGGTCTGCATCGAGAGTTGCCCTGTTGATGCTTATGTTGATGTCCATTACACCTGGGCTTTGCGGTGCTGTGTTCATAGTTCTATCGCTGTAGGCTTCATCTGCAAACCTAATGCGGTTAGCTGCTGCCTGTGCTGCGCTCATAGCGCCTGTAACCTGTCGAATACCCTCAGAACGTAGCGCCTGTGCTACCGGCCCAAAGCTAAAGCCAGCCTGGAAAATCTTTGCCATACCACTAAAGACCTCACCAACAAAAGTGCTTAGGTGCGTAAGCGCCTTGATTGCGCTAACTGCGCTGTCACCAATCCACTTGAACACGTCTTGGTTCTTTACCTGAGTAGAACCAAACTGGAAAGTCCCAACAAAGTTCATCCACTGATCGCCCAAGTTTTGCATCTGCTGCATAGCTTCGCCCGAGGGGTCTGTTAGCTCTGCGTAGAAGTCCTGGAAAGCAGGAATGATTGTCTCTGTTATGTAGGTCACTACGTCTACAAAGATAGGTAGAAGCTGGTTGCCCATCTCTGCTTGCAGGTTCTCAAAAGTTGCCTTTAGGCGCTCACTGCGAGCAGCAGCGGTGTCCATCTCTCGATTAGCTTGCCCTTGTGCATCTGTAGTCTTTTCAAAAAGCAGTGTTAGCGCTGTTTGCGCCTCTGCCATCTTTAGCTGTTCGCCTTCTAGCTTGTCTAGTCCCTCTGCTGCGAGCCTGGCATTGACATCGCTTTTCTTGATTGCGACACCATACTTCTCAATAGGGTCATACTCGCCCCTGAATAGTGCGCTAATTGAAGTAACCGCATCTGCCGTAGTCCCACCAAAGGTTGCTGCTAAGTCGGCTGCTAGAAGCGTTAGCTCTTGTGTCTTGCTTGCTGCTTCATCTACCGGTAGCCCATAACCCTTTAGCTGTGAACCCAGCAAAGTCATGCTGCGAGCTGCATCGGCTGTAGAAAGCCCAATGCGATACTGCTCAGAAGCGAACTGCTTCATAGAAGGCGCTATGTCTTTGAAAACTGAATCCAGTGCGCCGTATTGCTGCTCTAGGTCTGATGCTGCATCTATGGCTGGTTTGATCTGTGAAGCGACTGCTGCGCCTAGCCCAATGCCAATTCCTGCCACTGTCTTACCAACAGCAGCCCCAACCTTCTTGAAACTTGTGCCCAGCTTTTCCAGGGTCTTTTGTGCGCCCTGAGTTGCTTTGGTTAGGTTCTTGTATTCACCTAAGATTTCTACATTGAGAACTAGGCTCATTTCTTACCCTTCCTAAGCGCCCGCATTATTGCGGTGTATTCGTTGAGAGTAAGCTGCCGGTATTCGCTAGGTGCTAATCCTGTTGCTATACAGAAATTCGCTAGCCTTTCTGCTGCTTGCTCTCTAATTATTTTTTTTGTTCGTCACCTGACAAAAGCGCTAGTGCTGCTGCCTGTGACACTTTCTCTGTGTCCTCAAACTTGTAATTCGGGTTATCTCTGCGCTGTGCTATGTAATAGAACACCCTTAGCGCCCTACCCTTTGGCTTGCCATCTGCAAAAGCGGAGTCAATGCTAGTTCCTAGCAGCAACTCCATTTCTTCAATCTCGCCTAGTGTCAGTTGCTCAAAGTCAATCATCTGTGTTATCCAATCTTTGCTTTATTTGATTCATCTCTTATCAGTTTATCTAACTGCTTAAAGTAGTTGTTGTAAACCTCGCCCCTAGTGTATCCCAGGGCTTTGATAAAGAAAGGTTGTGGTTTGATATTCCGCTTGAACCAGCCCCAGTGAATAGGATTGGCATAAGGAACACCTGACTTAGATTTTCTATTGTTACCAGCTAGGACTCTAATCCTGCTTCTGCCGGTTGCACTAACCCTAATGCTGTCCCGCAGTCTGCCTGTGCGAACAGGGGTCAAAGACCTGGCTTCCGCTGCAACTAGCTCACCGGACTGTTTGCCCGCATCTCTAACTGCTTCTGTTGGAACGCCTACTGCTTTGAGAACTTGATTTATCTCTCGCAGGTTCTTGACTTTGACACCCTGATCGCTGGGCATTACTAAGCCGTTACAATCTCCACGCCGTAGTAGACATCGCTAGCTGGGTCGTGAGTGCTGTTGTCTACAGTGAGAGTCACTGAGAACGTTGCAGTCTCGTTGGTGTTTAGCGATAGTGGGGGGAGCTGGTCAAACTTGACTGTGCCGGTGTAGTGAGGCTCTGAAGCGGTTGCGACTGCGTTGCCGTTTGGAGCGATCTCGAAAGTTCCGGTTGTGCCAAAGTTCTCCCAAAGAACGCGGTATAGAGAAGCTGCATCGCCTGAGACAATTCCCTCTAGTCCCAGAGTCCATTCGCCACCTACACGCTGTTCGCAGAAGGTCTGCACGTCACCTGGAGCATCCTGAAGCTGCAGGTCTACCATAGTGGCATCGCAAGCATAATCAGTTGCACCGATGTTGAAGATAATGTTGTGCGCTTTTATGCGCGTTGAAGCTGCCATGACAGACTGCCTTTCTAAATAGTTATGTCTAGTTCTACGCTTATGTTAGCTGCGAGATAACTAGCGTTGTTCGTTTGCATTTCGTAGGGTTCGTTCACCCTAGTCATAGTTGCGTATCGCGGTAGTGCTGTTAGCACGTCTGCGATTGCTTCATCTAGCTTTTCCGTTGCCTGCTTATTGGTTGCAGTAGCAGCGATTACAACTAACTCCAAATTCAGAACGTATTCGGTAGCTAGTGAGCTAGGTGTGATGTATGGGGAAGCACTGTTGATAATCACGATAGGGGGAACAATGCGCTCTGGCACATAGTCCAGAACGTTGATTCCTTCTGCATCTAGGTCGAGTTTGAACTCAGCCTTAGCTAGTGTGATTTCGTTGCTCATACTCCATAATTCACATAAGGCAACAGCAATGGATAGACAGCCGTCATAGGATCTTTACCCATCCTAATCGGGCTGCCATCCATGCTTGCAAACTGAGCAATGCCGTTGGGTGCGCTACGCCTGTGAAACAGCTCAGAAGCGCAAATTAGCACAGCGTGCCAGTGAACAGCTTCCGGGACTGTATCTATGTCCCCAATGTAATTACCGACCATAGCATTACCAGCGGATAGGCATTCTTCAATGAAGTCGCCCGTTTCCTCTGTTCCAATGTAAGCCTGTAATTGGGCTAGCGTAGCGTGTGCCATTAGTTACCTCTTAGGGAACGATGTCCAGCTCGACAATTGCGCCCTCGAATGGCTTGGTGATTGCCAAGTATCCGTATACCGATACAGAGTCGGTGAGGGTTGTGATGTCGGAGTCGGTTAGGCGAACTGGTGAACCTGCGGACTCGTAGGTTGTAATAGCTGCGCTGTTAGCCATGTAGCACTTGTTAGCGGTGAGAGCTGGGTCTACGATCAGTGGCAAACCAAGTAGGCTTCCGCGAAGTCCTGGGACAGAAGCGGTTCCAATGTTGTTGTTTCCGTCACCGGTCTGTAGAACAACTGGGCGACCAGAAGTGTCTACTACGCTCATAAGGAACTTGTAAGCCTCGGTTGAAGCCATGATTGCCTCTGGGCGAAGTCCGGTGTTCTCGAAGATGTAGCTTGCGCCGTCGGTGATTCCACCAATGATTGCTGCTGAAGTGCCAGCGGAAATGTCGAATACCTTGCCAGTGTATGTCAGTCCCTCGACAGTCGAAACGACTGCTGCGTTGGTTGCAGTTGCGTAAGCAATGGAGAGTGCCTGGAATACAGTGTTTAGGTAGTCAACGCTTGAACGCTCGACAGTCTGCTTTGACATGGAGGTGTATCCACCATAGGTAGAAACAGCTGCTGAAGTGTTAGCAATGGTCAGGTTACCGAAAGCAAGAGCAGCGTTCTCTGCGCTCTGTGCGGTTACGTCAATGGTGTTAGCCGTTACCTGTGCATACTCGACAGTCAAACCCGAAGCTGGGAGTGAAGCGCGAGAGAAAGCGGATAGGGTTGGGCGGTTCTGATCGATTAGGTTGTTGATAAAACCAACAAAGCCTGGGAGTAGAACAGTGTCGCTGCTGTCGGAAGCTGCGCGAGCAAGCTCGATAGCGGACTCGTCACCCTTAAGGAGAGCCTTTGCGAACTCACCCTGTGAACGAATCTCTGGAGCGACTGGTGCTGGAGTGTCTGAGACCTGTCCTGCTTCGACTACGCGCCTTAGTTCGGCTACCTCGTCTTGCACAGAACGAACCTCTAGCTCAATGTTTTCAGACATAGAGTTTCTTTCTTCTTCGGGAGTTTCGCTAGTCTCAACCTCGTCTGGCTGATCTTCACGAACCTCAGTTATGTTTGCGCCTGCGAAGGCTGGGAACGGCACTACAGAAACCTCTTTGAGATTTACCTTTGTGCGCGTAATCGTTGAACCATCCTGTTCCTGTTCTACAGGTAGAAAGCCCACCGAAAATTTGTTTAGGACTCCATCGCGCATAAGGGTTAGAACCTCATTGCCCTTTGGTGTATCCGAAACGCGAGCCATGATCTCAAAGCCATCTTCGGTATCTCTACCCTCGATAACCTTGCCAATAGGCTCCTCGTGTCCGTAGAAAAGTTTTACATCTTCCACAGAGTCAATTGCGCCCGCTACAAAACGCTCCTGGTAAGCGCCACCAATGTTAGCTTCCTGCCCATAAGGGACAGCCAAACCGGTGATGGTGCGCTCCTCAACGTCTGCGCGAGCCTCAAAGTGTCTAATCTCCATTTCAGACATTTAGACCTTCCTTTTCTCTTACCTCATCTACTGTGAGGAATCCTGCTCCAATACCTGCTGCGTAGTAGGCATAACGTGTTTCAATGTCTGCCCTAAAGATGTGCTGCCAGTCAAACTCCACGCGGGTTGCTCTAGGCAGGCAGTTGCTAAACGCATCTGCGATTGCATCGGTGTAGCTGGACAGCGTAGTTAGGTAGAAAGTCTTTTGCTCGTCTTGCAGGTTGGTGTAGGTGTCGCTTCCACCTGGGACAGTGGTAATCAGCATCCTCGCCGGGATACCGAATAGGCGAGCGATAGAAACTGTGTTCTGCTCGACGATCTCAGTGAACAGTGCATCGCGTGGGGATAGTGCTACCTGCTGGTAGTCAAAGCCGTTACCTAGAACTGCAATCTGGCGGTTCTGCTGCTTGTTGTGCCAGTTGTTAGTAATAGTGCTTGCTTGTTCCTCATTGAGAGCTTGATTGGTCTTGAGAATACCGGTAGGAACGCCTGCGCTGCTAAACCAGTTCTTCGCGTAGTCGCGTAGGTCAAGAGCTGCTGCCACATCTGCGCGAGCTGCCTGAATAGGTGCAATGCCCCGCAGGTTACCCGGCTTGCTGAATAGCTTTAGGTGTTCGATTTCGCGGGAGCTGTAGCGCTTGCCCAAGTAGTCGTAGACAACACCCTTAGTAATGTCTAGTGAGTCTTTGTAGGTGACACTAACGGCGCTAGCTGGGAGCAGGGTTAGGTTGTTTACCTGTCCATTACTTCCGTAGTTCTTATACCAGAAAGCGTTGCCCTCTAGCGCAAGACTTGTGACAGTCTCATAAAGAAAGTCGCGCCTGTTGCGGTTGATGTCTGGCTTGTTGATTAGAACTGGGTTCTCGACTTTTAGCTCGACACCAGTGGCGAACCTGTAAGTGTTGATAGGCATCTTGCTAATCGGGGTAGCAATGATCTGGACAGCGCGATAAACAGCGGTTAGAGTAATCGCCGTATCTGCTGTGACTGTTGCAGCCTCACGCGTAGGAATCGTGGGTTGTGCTGCTCGTTTTTCAGTAGGGTTTGAGAATAGGCGTTGCCATAAAGTAGCCATAGATAAATCCTATTGTATCAGAACAAATTAGAATACACCTATCTGCGCGTGTTCCGCGCGTGAACTCACATAAAGCGCCATAACAGTTGCCATTAGTGCATCTATCTCGCCTAGCGATTCTTTGCGACTTATCAGCCACGTCTCACCCGAATACTTAGCAATACCATTAGGTGACTGCTTGATTAGCAGCGGGTCGTTGTTGTGCTTTGCTTTCTCTGTTGCAAACAGCGCGTAGACAACGCTGCAAGCTGCGCTCATTTCTTTAGTCCACAATTGCCAAAGCGGGAAGCCAGCTAGCTTTAGTCGCTTGCCTAGTGATGGGAGTGTGCGATCATCGAGAGCAATAGCCCTGGGTTCAAACTTTTCGTAAAGCTCGACTAGCCGATTGTAAAGCTGTGTCTCATTGGGCGAAACAAAGGTCTGCACGATTTCTGTGTGATGTTCGCCGTCTACCTCATTGGCATAACAGATAGTTGCGTGTTCCCAGTTGCGCGAGATGTCCACTGCAAATACTCCACCGGTCTGCGGGATAGAAAGCTTGCCACCTGCCTTGCGGAAAGTGTCGCTAGGTATCCAAGATTGCGCTGTGCCACTAATGAACTGATTGAGCCTGTATCTGCGAGCCTCGTGTTCGGGCAAAGTCTTTAGGTCAGTTAGGACTGTCTGCAAGTCTAACCTTCCAGCTGAGATTGAAGGATTGGCTGCCTTGAGAGCATCGGGGTCAGTCACCTTCGCGTGTTGCGGTGCTTCCCAACAAAAGAACCCAAAGCGCTCTAGCTCTGCATCGCCACTAGCTGCGGTCTGCCCTGACTTGTAAAGCTCTAGCAGTGTCTCGCTGTTCTGATCGCCTGCTGTTGTAATCCCGATAACAATGCCATCTTGTCGCTGCGCTGTTCCT
>Ga0208898_1001425_pt1 | contig 15860 bp, 34 predicted proteins | sample VirMetDEL_Mar_4_FD_184513 | JGI IMG/M metagenome (GOLD analysis project Ga0208898, IMG submission 184513) | Aqueous microbial communities from the Delaware River and Bay under freshwater to marine salinity gradient to study organic matter... | ecosystem: Environmental > Aquatic > Marine >...
ACAAAAGTAGTACATGGGGCCGCCTTCATCAATATTCGCACCGTGTCGCGTCTGTAAATGGTTTTCTCTACGGTGTTGGTGATGTCATTAAACAACAAAAACGTGTCGGAAAAGCTCCGCACGTCTACAAAGGTGTCATAATGGTCAACGCGAATGGTAACGCTGTCTAGCGTTTGCGTCTTAAAAATTTCGGGGTGTCTTTTATGTAGCCTAGCCAGCTTCCTAGTAGGATTGCAAGACAGACACAGCAAAAGGACAGCAAGAAAAGCACCAAGTCGCACACTAGCTATCTTTTTTAGGGGCAAAATATTCGGCGCTGGTAAAGCCTAGACAGGCGATTGTAATCCATTTCACCGCCTCTACCAAGTCGGTAGAAGGTGCGATGTCCACGCTTGACAAACTGTTATGGGCCATAGTTCCAAAAAGAACGAAAGCGCCAATAACGCCAACGACACGCTTAGAGCTAATTTCACCGCGCTGACCTTTGAAAATCTCATTGAACTTTTTCATTTTACAGAGTTTATTTTTTGCATATTGGCTGTGCGAATAGAATCTTCTACCCATTCATCTACAGAGGCTGGAACCTCAATAGAATAGGCCGTCATTACGCGCTGTACAATCTCCATTTTCTCAGCCATTTCTTCAGCTTCTTTTTTCGCCTCTACCAAAGCTTCAGCCTTTGCTATTGCCATTTGTTGATTGAGGGCCTTCATTTCAGAAACAGCGGCTCTAGAGCGCGCTATTTGTGTGTTGGCCTTGTCTAGCATCAAATCAACTTTAGCATACGGTTCAGCTTCAGGAGCTGGCGGTGCGGCTGCAAAAGCCAAAGCGAAGGCAAGTAGTAGGTGTTTCATTTTATAACCCCAAGATTTTTGTAGGTAGAAATTTGACCTTCCATTTCTGAATTGGATTTCTGAAGCTTCAAGAGCGCCTCATACATTTCATCCAGCTTCGTTTCGCATTTTGACAGCCGTTCCTCGCATTTTAATTCGGCGCTGTTACCTTTTCCTTCGTAACGCAAAAAAAGAGCCACTACAGCAATAATAGAAAGATAGCTTACCGCTGTCTTAGGGTCTTTTCTTAGTTCTTCAAAGGAAACGGGTAATTTCATGCCACTAAATTACAAAATTATTCAGCAGGCTCAGCAACAGGCTCAGGAGCAATAGACCAAGTATAGGCCGCTATATTGCCGTAAAAAGTATCTACGCCTAAGATAGTGTCTGCGCTAGGGTCATTGACTGCCAAAACAGTACGCCAATAGCTTGACGCGATAACTACGCCGTCCTTTACTACATCTGTAGTTTGACGAATGCCTATTGTGCCGTCAGGGTTGACATTAAAGGCGCTGATATAAATTATTTCTTCAATCATTTTGTTTAGTTTTATTTTTTATACGTTGTAGAATCCGCTTATCATAATATTACGGTTAGCTGTGCCATTTGAAAAAACCGCATCAGTTGTTCCCGTATCTTGAGTGAAATAAATGGTTGTTGAGTTTTTTTCAACATATCCACTCGTTACCGAACTTGTAAATGCATTAGTATATGATAAAGTTACCACACCGTAATTCAAAGCAGTGTTTGATGCTGTAAATGGCAATCCCGTTAGAGATGCTGGTCCCGAAGCGCCTGTAATAGTATTACTTAAAGTTGCGATTGTGAAAAACACCCTATTTCCAATTTTAGTATAATGACCACTTAAAGCTGTGCTAAATGTTGCACCAACAGGATTCGGCGTAAAAGTCCCCTCCTCATAATCGTCAAGGGCATTGGCGGCTGCGGTGTCGCCGTTGAACTGAATACCGCCTGAGCCTGAGGCCATGCGTAGGTAGCCGTCAAAGGTTGTGCGCATTCGCTCGGTATTCACCCCATTAGACGGAGCTGTACTGAATACGAGATTTCCATCTCCATTAAAGCTTGTAGATGCTCCTACAATAGACGCACGAATGCCGCTTGCTGATGTTGAGCTATCGTTTGAGATAAAGTTTACACTACCCCAATCTTGGCCATTTACAGCAGTTGAGGTGTTTTCTAAATTAAGAACACCTCCATTCGATGAAAGAGGCGCTTTAATTGTTACATTACCAGTTGAGGTTATGCGCATATGCTCGGCAAGTGAAGCCGCTGTGCCAGTCCAAAAGGTTAACGCAGCCTCACCTTGAAATGAACTTTCATTTAGTGACCTAATACGATTTACAACACCAACACCACCTCCGCTTGGGTCTGACTGTGAAAAATCAATAGTCCCTAGAATTTGATTAGTTCCTAGGCTTGTATCTGTATTGTTGAAATTTAATAAAGGGTCTTGTCCAGTGCCGGCAGAATCTCCTGTAATTTGCGATATGCCATTTACATCTAATTTAGCGCTAGGCGTACTAGTCCCTACACCCACATTACCATTCCTCAAAAATGCCATAGTATCGCTCAAACTTACGCCGTCCTGATAAGTACGAATAGCGCCCACTTGGTCAGTTGCGCTTGTTGGGTTTGAGGCGAAGTCAACATCTACCACTTGACTGCCAGCTTGACGGCTAACAGTGAATCGGTTGTTGCCTGAACCGTCCTCAGCATCAATGTATTCGGTATCGGTAGTAGCAATTTGAAGCGTAGAGGTAACGGCTACTAGCCCAGTTGATAGCTCCAAAGGGCTTGCCGTGTTTGCTGCGTCTGTAACAGGCCGCAAAGTCGCGTCCATTGCAGCGCCGTTTTCTAATTGCAGGTCTCCAGTACCTACAGCGCCTTGACCGCTTTCTATGTGAACTTTTGCCATTTTAGTATATTTTGTACAGGTTGAAGTTTTCTGTTTTTATTGAGTTTGTAGGGCTTGCTACGGCCCATTGTGCTGTTACGTTTAGTGTGTTTGAGCTAGTGGTATCAAAAGTAGTATTGTTTAAGCTGGTAGCATTAAAAAATTCTAGGTTTGAGCTGGCGTTTTTCAGGTATTCAAAAAAGCCGCTGGTATAAATTGCAGCTACACCAGCAGTCCCGATGGCCCGAACAACAAAAGTAGCTTGCAATATCCATTTGCGGCTGGTAGCTCCTGACATGATTATAGTACCAGTAGAGGCCAAAATTGTTGACCCTGATTTTATTCTGATTGTCAATCCTTCGTTGTTGTTTGCCGACAGTGTACCGCCTAGCGTAGCTACAAAAGAATCACCAACAGAAAAACCGTTAGCTGGTACCGTCAATGTGCCTACACCGCCATTAATCAAGGTAGATTCAGTGGTAGTATTAACAACAGCCGCACCAGCAGCCGTTTGAGCAAAAAGCCCGATTCTACCAAGCCCTGAATAGGGGCTGTTTTCTACCTTGATTTTAGACATATTAGGCGGGCATTACTACGCCGCCTTCAGAAGGGGTTTCGTATGGGGTAGCTTCGCTAGATGTGTCCAAGGGGCCTGAGTTATCAGACGTTTCAGGTGTGGCTTCTTTTTTAGGGGCCAGCAACAGGTAAAGGCCCAAGGCCAATAGTCCGTAAGTAATTAAATTCTTTTGATTCATAATTTTATTTATTGGTAACCTTCAAATTGCAAGGTGCGCATCACATAGCATTCATTTGAGCTAGAGCCGCTGCCAAACGTAATTTGGTATTGTGTTCTATCAATATCGCCTACATTTTGTTCAATGTACAAAGTAGCACCAGCTTCTAGGGGCAAGCCATTGATGTAGACAGGATTGCTAGTAGTAGGACGAAAAAAAGCAATGGCCACGCAATCGCTGGTCATCATTTTTGGTTTTCCTACAAATTCAGTTTCTGTAACAGTATTCATTTTAATCTTTTAATAACAAAAGTAAGCCCAACACCAATAGCATGATTTTGAGCTGTTCCAATTCTTTTTTCAAATCTTCCAAGGTAGGTTCAGTGGCTCCTATCTTTTCTTTTTTCTTTCCCTTTGGGGGCATAGCTCCTACCATCATGGTGTATCCATTTTAGCAGCGTTTTCACGCTTTTTGTTAACGAAATAGTTTAGGGCCTGAGTAACAGCAAAGCCAAGGACAGCGCCCATAACGGTGTATTTTATAAAGTCCTTATCTTTTGCTTTCATCTTAGTATTGATATTTGATGCCCTTAGCAGACAAGCTGGCGTTCAGCTTGTTTTTCTCTGTGGCCGTCAATGCCTCGTTAATCCATGTGTACAAATCAACGTCAGGCAAAGCTAGGCCCACAAAAGGAACGGCCGTAGGTACTCTACGCTTGCCAAAAGACTTAGACAGCTGAGTAATGTCCAAATCATTTTTCATTTTGGCGTAAACGTCAAAAATGTCTTGCTCATCTACCACGTCAAAAGGATTGATGGTATTTTGAAAAGCAGCAAAGATTTGGTCAGCAAAGCCAGCATAGTTGCTCACAGGGTATGTGAGCTGTTGGCTTTTGGCGTAGTTCTTAGATTCTTGCTCTAGAGCTTTTTGAGTAGGGTCAGGTTTATCAATCAAAAGCTTTGCAGCTTTATAGACCAAATAGCCGCCGCCGACAACAGCGGCAGTGCTTAGAATGCCTTTAGACCATTTCGGCTGGTCAGCAATGAATTTTCCAACGGCGGTTTTTTTAGCCATGATTACAGTGATTTAAGTTTGTTTACAGCTTGGTTGTAAATGAATTTGTTTTTTTCGGCAATCTCAGCCAGCTTCTGCAAGTTTTCCGCTAGGAATGGGTCTTGCTTTGCTAGCCTTTGAATAGCGTCTAAAATTTTCTCTTTGTCTGTCATGGGTTATTTATTATTCAAGAAATCTAGATTCATTCCTGAAGCCATTGCAGACAGCCCTTGAATAACAAGTTGCTGGCTGTCTTTGGCCTCTTTAATTTTTGATTCATAGTCACGGCGCATGGATTCAATCTCGCGCGCATGATTGTCACGCAAGAATTGGTTTTCCATTTGAAGGCGTACCAAGTCAGCTTTCAGGCTAGCTACCTCTTCATGCTTTGAAAGGTATTGGTCTACGCCAACTATTGCGCCCGAAGGGCTAGGGTAAATAGCGGAGGGGTTAGCTCCGTTTACACCTAGTTCCTCCTTCGGGGCAAATTCTTTGCCTGTCAATGACACCTCAAATATTTGTGGTTTTTCATTCGGTCTACCTTGGCGATTGCATTCGTTTGTCTGATACAACTTAATGCGGTGAAAGCCAGTGTTGTTTTTTAGGAAGCGTTCCATGCGGCGTATTCCTTCATCAAGGTCACAGCCTTCAAGACGTTTGTTGGTTTCAACGTCATAGGAATTGGCAACGGTAAAATAGCGATAGTCGTTATCCCGCATGAATTCCAAAATATATTCAGGGTTTGTCATCTAATTAAAAAATTGGCATCGGTGAATTTTTGTCAAAGTAGTAAACAATGAAAGCTAGGTTGGCTACAGAGCTAAAGCTATTGGCTCCAGCTGGAGTAGTAACATAGCAATCAGACCATACTTGATTCTTTAACAAAAAGTTTGTATATGTTCCATCCTGATTGGAGCGCACCAAAGGAAAGCAAGCTTGCTCTACCATGATTTGACGCTGGTCATCAGAAACATACAACACACATTTGGCATATACGTCAGCAGTGGGCAAAGCGTTACCTTGTGGGTCTACAGCTAGCTCATTAACGTCTATGCACTCAATCCCTGAGATAACGGCAGAAGTACCGTCAAGCTCAGGGTCAGCTTTGAAATAGAAGTTGGATTGAGTAGCAGAATTAGAAACGTCAAGAAATACAAGCTTTGCCTTTTCACCTTCCACAGCACCGATACCACCTCGGCGCATTTGGCGGCTGGCCAAAGCGTGTTCCACAATAGGTGATAAGATTCTCATGTGCTAGGAATTAAACAAAATCGTAATAGAAGTTAAAGGCCACAGCTTCATCAGCAGTCAAGCCGCTAGTGCTAGTCAAAGTCACATAGCAGTCAGTCAAGTTAATGACGCGAGGCTTCAACAAAGTAATGGTCTGAATAGCAGTGCTGCGAGTCAAGGTGTACATAGGCATTTGGTACACAAATTCTAATTTATTTGTGTCGCGCAAAGTTACCAAAACACCAGTGTTAGAACCAACAGTGGTATAGCCGCTAGGGGTTACTGCCAGCTGTGTGTCGGTGTAAGCTTCAAAACCGTACAATACAATATTGTTGCGGCTCAAGTTAGGGATGTCCTTAAAGAAATAGCGTTTTCCTACAGACAAAGAACCAGCCAATTGACATTCTACAATTTGGCTGCGCTTGATAATTAAGTTATTCATGAGATTTTTGAACTAAGTATAGCAAATGTACAAAAAAGTGGACATAAAAAAGAGGGGCCTTTCAGCCCCCCCTTCACCTATGAACAGACAGACAAGAAATCAACAGCTTGCCAGTCGGCTCAAAAATTAGGATTTAGCGTTTACCACCAAGAATCCACGCAATTCCAAGACAGCGTAAACGGTGTTAGAGCTGTCATCAAAGGCAATGCTAGTTCCCAAATCTACGTTGATGTCCAAAGTAGAACGACCTGAGATAACTACAGGCTCAGTGGGAGCGAATCCATAAGCGTAAGCTGCGTAAGCGTTAATACCGCTGTTACCAGTGAAGGTAGCAGCTGGAGTACCAGTAGTACCAGCAGTAGTCAAATAGGCATCAGTTTGAACGTCAGGAACGCGGCGAAACGCAGCTACAGGGTAGGTAGGAATAAACTGCTTACGGTTAATGGTAAATTCCAAAGAACCGTTGTAGATAGAACCAGCATTGGCAGCGTTAGTACCGCTGAAAATTTTGGGGTCAGCGTAAGTTTCTACGGTAGCAGTAGCTTGTTGGGCAGCAGTAGGGGTGTCGCTACCAATTTGCTTCAAACCAACGCGAATTTGGGTGATTACAAATTCATCGTTAAGCTCCAATAAACGGTCAGTAGCCAAGGGGCTAGCAACTTGGTTGCGCTGAACGCTGAAAGAAATTACTTGCTGAGTAGCCAAAGCTACGTCATTACGCAAATAAGATTCAGACAGGTTTTCGTAAGGAATACCCAAACGAGATTGGATAAAATTCTTTTCGTTTACGACTTTTAAGAATGACATAATTTTGTGTTTTATGAGTTATACAAATGGTTTACAATATTAATAGATTTCGTCAGCACCGTAAGCAGAGATGTCTTCAGAATAGCCAATACCACTCATCATGGGGCTTTCTTCAGCACCTTGCATCATAACGTCACCGCCTTCGGCAACGCCACCGATAGCAACGCCAACTTGCTTGCCAATCAAAGAGCCAACACCGACAGCAATCATACCTTTACCAGCTTCTTTAACCAATGTGCCTTGTCCTTGCAAGAACAAACCAGCAGCTACAGGAGCCAATGAAGTAATCAATTCGCCAGTTTTTCCTTCGCCGAAGCGAGGGGTACCGTCTTCTTTCACCATCAAGGTGTTTTTCACATAGCCAGCGGCTACAGCGCCCACGCCCAAGCCAGCAAGCTCAGTCAGGGTAGATTTTGAAAGTAATTTTTTCATATTATTTGGGGTTTTTTGTTTTGTTTATTTTTTTCCTTTTACGCCTTTTTTAGATGCCATGTAAACGGCACCGCCGATAAGGCCAACGGCTAAAATAGCTGGCAAGATTCCGCTTGCCTGTGTAGGGCTAGGCCCCGCGTCAGTCATGTCAAGCTCAGTAGCATCAAAAGAGCTAGCGGGCTGAACGCCTGAAGTAATCAAAGCGAGGCCCAAAACCTTAATAATGTCTACCAAGAATGGAACCCACCAAGGCGCAGAGCTGGTAGCAGCAGCTGTTTCTTCAGCACCAGTAGCGCCAAGGCCCTGAATGCGCCCACCGAGCAAACCGCTAACAATAGCGCGAACCCACAAGTTAACGCCGACCTTTTGGCCTTTTTTTACCATGTCAATGACCTTAACAAGCTGTTTGCCTGTTGGGGTCTTGGTAGCGCCCAGCTTTACAGTAGAATTGAATTTGTCAACGTCACCGCCAAGCTTTAGCCACTTAATCTCCAGCTCACGGTATTTGCTAGGGTTGGAGCTTCTGAGCTTCCAAAGCCCTGAAGCGATAGCACCGCCATTTTTATTGATGACGGCCAGCACCAAGTTTCTAGCAATGACCTTCAGCCCAAAAACTTGGCTGGTGCGAACCATCGCTTTTTGACCAGCAGAGAGGCTGTTCCAAACGCCAGTGCGCTTGGCCCAATCAATGCTGCCAATCTTTTTGGCTGGCATATTGCCAATGCCTGAGATATAGTTAATATTCATGCCGTTTATACTTTTATCTTTTTTCGCGGTGTAAGGCTTTTCAGCATTGAACTTGCCGTAAACCGCGTCAATGATGGTTCCCTTGTTTGTTACCACATACACATGGGTAGGGGTAGGGTCATTTGAATAGCTGGCATAGCGCAGCTTTGCTGGAATGCCTAGGTTATTCAAAACGCCCATAGTAAACAAGCTGTAGGATTTGCAGTCAGCCTGTCTATCGCGCATGAGCGCAGAAGGCAGCTGCACATTTTGGTCTTGGCGGTCAGCTTTGTAGTTTACCTGATTCTTTAGGTAGTTAAAAACTTTGGCCGCCGTTTCCTTTTCATTGCGCCCACGAAAGCGGCTAGCCACTTGCTTCGTTTGAGCAGTGGCCAACGGCACAGCGGCTTCAATGGCCCTTTGAAGTTGGGCATTTGAACCGTTGCGGCTTACTAGAACTTTCTTTTGTGGGCTTACAATCATTCTACAGTAGGAACGCTGTCAATATTTGTGCTTATAGCTTGTGGTTTGAACTTGGCAAGGTCTACAACAGTGGTAGACACTTTGGGGTAAAATCCAGCAATAAGGTCAGTTTGTTTGATGGTGACCACAGGCCAGCGATTTGTGGTAAGTCCAGCGTAGATAGCCTGAGCAGAAGCCAAGCCTTTCAATACCACCTTCAAATTGATGTTAACAGAACCGTTTTTAGGGATTTCGTAAGCGCCAGTAGAAAAATTGCCGACAGTGGCACCGCCTATAGAGATAGTGCCAAAGGTGTTGCTAACCTTCACTCTACCTCCTGTTGGATTTGTGATATTAACCTTAACCACAATAGCCGCGTACAAAGGCTTCAAAGTAGCGATTGCGCTAACACCTGTCACTCTGTATACTATTTTGGAGGCCAATCGGTTCAGCTGGTATAGTTTGAAGCCAGCATAACCAACGCCAGCAGCAAGGGCTAGTTTTAGGGTTTTGTCCATAAGCGCAAAGTAAGGATAGCCTGTCTAGAATATTGGACTGTGGATAACGTAGGGGCTAGTATTCTAGGAATTAGTAAAAAAATTGTCTTAAAATTGTATTTCATGAAACAACAGAACAGCCAGCTAATTCACTTTTCAATGCCTTATCGCTTGTTTGAATTGCTCAACAAGGAGGCATTCACTACAGGAATGAGTAAACAAGAGTTATTGCGTCAGATAGTCAGAAAGCATTTCACAGATGCACTAGGCTATGACGTTTTGCTAGATAAAAAAAACAGACAACATGAAAACCCTTAAATTTCTCAAAGCCCTCGCCTATTCTATAGGCCGCTACGTTTGGCGTAGCATCACTGTAAAGCGTTACAAAAAGCATTGCTGGATTTGCGATGCTGATTTCAAAACCACTGACAGGTACGAAATGGCCTGTAAAAATTGCCGCTGATGACACTGAACGAAATATTTGACATTTATGGCAATCGCCTACCCACTAAAAGCTATCGCGAATATGATGGCGAGATTTTAGAATGGGATTTTGCTATTGACCCTAAACTCGATGACCTGAAGCTTATTGAGCAAGGCATTGCCTGTGACTGGCAGCTTATTGTAGATAGCGGCAGTTGGACTCAAGCTATTATATCTCGTGACCGCATTAAGCGGGAGCTGGATAAGCAAGCCAAACACACCAGCTTTAGAGACCGTGCAAAAGGGAGAGAGGCCAAGGACTGGCTAACGCTAACGCCTGAAAAGGCAGACCCTATACAAGACACCTATAAAGAACACTATACTATAATTGTTAATCACCATGGACAAATCACACAAAGACAAAGCAGCTGGTACAGCTCAGAAAACCGCTACCAAGAAAAAGATGGCGCAAGCTACATTTACGAACACCGCGACTCATTCGGGATTCACACAAAGTACAATCACAGCACTAGACGCTTGGAATGGTTATCAGGAAAGCCTAAAATTGAAAGTCATGCAAGAAGCACCGCAAGAACTATTGAATGAGCTGAAAACAATAGCCCTTCACTATGGGGTATTGAAAAGCACACACCATTCTTTAATGGAAGAATATTCTGTACTAAGAAAAGCCTTTATAGAGCTGTTAGAAATGTACAAAATGGAGAAAAAACTGAAGGGCTTGGATTTAGACCAGCACCTTGATGAATTTTGGTTAGATAAAGCTTGGCTTTTGTAATATATATTTGCGTATGGCTATTGATAAAGTTGCATTAGATGAAGTAATCACATTTGCAGATAATGACCGTTATCTGTACGATGCCTTGATGAAAAATTACTTGCCGAACCTACAGAAAAAGGTTATGGCTGGCAAATATGACCCTGAGCAAGCTATTAAGCTCATGGAGTACTACTATACCGTATATGTGCGCCCACACATGAAGAATCCACGTTACTATGGTTGGGATTCAAAGCTTAACCCCGAAGAACGCAAAGCGTTTGGTAAATACTATCGCGATATGCTTTGGAATGACTACGGTTTGAAGGAGCTGAGTAAAAAGCCAACTACCAAAGCTCCAAAGAAAGGTAAAAGCGCCATGACTGGAACGCGTAAAATTGTAAAGAAGTAAAAATGAAAACAGGAACCGTTTTATTAGGCTGTAAGCCAGCTATTGGAGCTGTAAAAAAAGCCAAGGCCAATGACGTTGAAATGATTGGCCGCCGCTGGCGCGATTCATATGGCAATACTTACCACACTGTTACCGTATACAAAGGCGGTAAATATGTTGGCGATAGCCCTGTAAAATATGGCTATGAACGTCAGTTTGTTCAAACTGGCAAAGACCTTTTGAAAAGCAAAGGCTTCAGAGGCAAAAACTACAACATTATAGAAACGGTTACTGACGTTAAGCGCAAGAAAGACCTATAACCCAACGAACCGATAGTTCGCGTTTTTCATAGAAGGAGGCCCTGAATTTATTTCGGGGCTTTTTTCATTTTGTGACATTTCACTGACTGACTGTATTTTATAGTGGACACAGGTTGGCCCCATCTTCGTATCATGAAAAACGAACAAATGAAAAGCTTAGAAACTATCTATCAAGAAAATCGCATTCACAATGAAGCTATTAACGAATGCGGCATTGACTTTAGAACTACAGATGAGGAAATTTGGGATGCCATGACTGAATATCTTGACCATTATTTCAGTGAAGGTCAATGGACGTTGTACAAGGCTATGAGCGAAGTATTGTCAATGGGGTTCACGAATCAAGAACAAATAGTTGCAGTAAAAGTAGTTTTATTGTTTCACGAATTAGGCAAAAGATTTTAAGTCAAACTGATGAGGCTTGAATAGCCGAAACGCCTTCGGGCGTCTTTGACAGACAAAACACAGAACCTATGAACATGATTATTTTTACCGTTGCCGTTTGCGCTGTATTGCTATTGGCAACTTACATTGAGGAAAGGCTACAGCGATGACCTTTTATGAGCAGAAGATTCGCCGCTTGTTGGCCAGCGTCATGGAAGCTCATTTGGTTAATTTGAGAGATGCTGTTTTGATTTTACAGCGTGACCTTAATATTGACCTACAGGCCAATCAATCTTTGCTCATGGAGCTTCACAAAATCAAAGAAACCTTAGAACAGACAAATAATGACTAGTTACAAAAACCGCTACAAATTCACCGTTGAAATGTGGGTAGTAGCAGACACAGACCTAGAAGCCTTGGCGGCTTTGCAGAATTGGCTGGAGGCTGGCTCTATGAGCGAATTTCGTTCAGCTGGCTACGGCTACAATTTCATGGAGCAAATGAACCATGGAGCTATTATGCCTGAGCGCGTTATCAATATGCGCCCACTACTAGAGCAGCTGGAGGGCTTAGAAGATGAAGATTAAGCCTAACCGTTTGCCATTCTTTGCAGAGCTTATTATTCAGCCTCGCGAAGTAGACGGCCAATTCAACTTTGTAATGATGCTGCGCGAACAGAACCCGCCAATAGTACGTTCAGACAGCGAAAAGTTGGAAGATATTGTAGCTTGTCTACAGCACATCCTAGACGAAATGAAACCCGCCGAACAAAACGGCATTATTATCAACAATTAAAACCATTAACCTATAACAATATGGCAAGTTTAATCTCATGCAGCATTGACCTAAGCAAAGTAAGCGAGGGTGTACTGAAAGACGGCAAGTATCTGCAAATCACAATCGCCGTGAACGACAAAACAGAGTTTAACCATAACGCTGGAATCTTTTTCTCACAATCCAAAGAAGACCGTGAAGGCGGTGTAGCTCGCGAGTACATTGGCAACGGACGTGTCATTTGGACAGACGGCAAAGCTACCTTGGCTGACCCTTATGAGGCTGTTGAAAAAACACCAGCAACTAAGGGCAAAAAATTGCCCCTAGCGAAGTAAATTCGTTTTGCTCAAAATGAAAGGCCCCAACGTCTTAGGACTGCGGGGCTTTTTTAACCGTTCCTAATTATGGCGAAATTCAGAAAAATATCAAAACAGACAAAGGACAGATACCGCAAAGAAATTTTGCGAGATTTTGAGAAAATCAAATCCAACAGGGATTTGTACGATAGCCTACCAACAAGAAAAAAGCTCATATTCAAGGCTTATGATTCTAAGCCTTGGGAGAATTTTTATAAGGTAGATGGTAAGCGATTCTATGACTATGGCGGCTTGGTAAAAAATGTGGTGCAACAGATTGCACCGTTGATACCTGAGCTTAAGGGCCGCGATTTAGATACTTTGCCAAAGGACACAAAGCGCATGGTCAAAGATTTTCTTTCTAAGACCACACAGACAGAAAAGAAAGACCTGTGGAAGCGCAGCGATTTCAACACCTCAATATTTGTACCTAGAAAGGACTTCAATCGCTCAGGTAAGTTGAAAGCTTATAAAATGGCCGAAGGAGGTAGGCTAGACGTATTAAATATGATTAAACAGCTGGAAAAAAGCGGCTTTAGCTTGAATGTAAACAGCAGCTCAAAGAATGCTTTTCAGCGGCTAGAAAATTGGGAGCAGAAGCAAAAAGAAGAATTGCTAAAGACGCTAAAGCCTGACCAAAAAATTGTCATACGTCACGAAATAAAAATTGACCCATTCAAAAAAGTCATTGTCATAAACACCAAGAGCAGTAAAGCTGAAACTTGGGGTGACACTGACACCAATCAGCCTGTAGTTAATGCCAGCACTTAACTACGATAACACCCAAGAAAACGTCAAGGCATGGATTGATTTCTTAAAGGCCGCTAACGTGAATTTTGTAGTGCATACAGGCAATTACACCACTACCATAAAGGTAAATAATAAACCTATAGTAAAATTCCTCACTAGCCTTTATCGCAATCGGGTATTCATTGCGAATAAATTGATTTTGAAAGACCTGAAGGCCAACCCTAAGCTGGAAGGCATTTTGGCTGGCACATGGAACCGCGTTAACTTTGATAACCGCAAAGGTGTCAAGTCACAAAAATTCGCCAAGGTAATAAATATTGATTTAAGCGCCGCATACCCAAACTGTCTTTTTTTGAACGGTTTAATATCACAAAACACATTTGGCTACCTAATGAGGCTGCCAAAAGGTGAAAGATTGCCCGCTATTGGGATGATTGCGGCAACAAAAACCGTATACACATACGAAGGCAGCCAGCTGGTTATGTCAGACCAAGAAACCGCAGAAACAGCGCCTGTTTTCTATTGGGTCATTCAGCAAATAAATGACCTGATGCTGTACGCAAAAGAGATAGCGGGAGATGCTTATATTTTCCACTGGACAGACGGTATTTTTATTGACGGTGCCATTGACCCCGCCACTACAAAAGCTGTGGAAAACTGTTTTAAGGAATTGGGCTACCCATACAAATACGAGAATATCACAAACTTTGAATTGACTAGAACTGATGACCAAATTAAAATTGAAATGCTTAAAAACGGAGAGTTCAAAGCCTATGAGTTCGCCGACAAAACACAAATGCAAAACAACGCCAAGCTCATCCAAGCTTTATTCGGGTACGATTTGGCTTTCTTACATGGAAATACTGCACCTAGCGTACAATCAGCCGCGCGCTTTGGTTGATTTAATCAGGCGCTTCAAATGGTTGGAGTATAGGCCATGGAAAGCAAAAGCAGACAAAACCTATATGGCGAAGTATTCCATTTGCAAGGAGTTCACCGCTAACCCCGATAAATTCAATGTTGTATATTTGCTAAATGAGGCCCCCGAAATTTGAGATTCGCGCACACCATAGAGAGGCCGCTAGGCGTTTGGGCGTTCAAATTAGACCCAGCGAAGTTAGAGGCAAAAAGCTTGACGTTTTCAAAGGCGGCAAGAAGCTTGCATCTATCGGACAGAAGGGATATTGGGATTTCGCAAGCTATAAAGCACTTGCTCCTGATATTGCTAATGCTAGGCGCATGGCTTATAGGAAGCGCCATGCAGAAGACCGCTTGCGTAAAGGTTCGGCTGGATACTACGCCTACTATATACTTTGGTGATATGCTGGCAAAAGATTTAATAACACACATTCTAAAATGGGAGGGAGCTGGAGGCGATGACCCAAGAGACCCAGCAGCTAGATGCTACCCTAACGGCATTCACACCGTCAAAGGTGTGACCTATTGCACGTTTTCAAAATATGCCAGCAGCTTGGGCATTACACCTGTAACACATGACCGCTTTTTGAAAATGTCAAACGCTGAGGCTGTAAAGTTCATGGAGGTATTTTTTAAGAACGCACAGGCCAGCAAATTCAGAAAAGCTATCGGGTATTCAATGCTGGAGGTTTCATGGCAATCAGGGCCGACTGTGGCAATTAAGACGCTGCAAGTAGCTTTGAATAACATAGGCAAGAAAGTCAGCATTGATGGCATTCTAGGCCCTGAAACAATAAAAGCGGCAAACCTATCAAACCAGCGTAAGCTATTTGACGCGTTTTGGAAAGAGCGAATGCGCTGGCTTCAGACGCTGTCTATTTGGCCCGTCTATGGCAAAGGCTGGACAAACCGCAAAAATGATTTTGTAAGCAAGTTTAGGCCCAGCATTTTAGGGCCTGTAGTCAAATACACAGCTCTAGGAGCTGCGGCAATATTTTTATACAATGAAGTTAGAGGTGCTAAGGTTTAGTTCGGGTAGTGATTCTACCCTTGGACTACTGTTTGATATTACTAAAGGCCGTGAGTTTTTGTGCTTCACTCTGGAAGATGAACACAGAGAAATAAAGGTCAAAGGTGAAACAAGAATACCAGCTGGAACATATCGCATAACACTGCGAACCGTTGGCGGCTTTCACACTAAATACGCCGAAAAGTTCAAACAGATTCACAAGGGAATGCTTTGGGTTCGTGATGTGCCTGAGTTTGAATATATACTGATTCACTGCGGCAATGATGACAGCCACACCGCTGGCTGTTTACTTGTCGGAGATAGCTCACAGGAGAATATTAGGCACAAAGGATTCATAGGCAGCTCAACACAAGCTTACAGCAGAATATACCCTAAAATTGCAGCTGCGCTAGAAGCTGGTGAGGCGGTTTCTATTACCTACACTGATTACGCATAGGAGATATGCACATTTTTTCCACAGAGGCGGTCTTTATGGCCGCCTTTTTTTTTCACCCGTCTAGTGTAGGGGACATGGAAAGCGTATGATTTGTTGGACGCGGTTGGCTAGTGTCGCGATGATTGGACGCGGAAGGTGTGCTGTTTATTGGACACCGAGACAGGGAGGAGGC
>Ga0208898_1001427_pt1 | contig 15857 bp, 29 predicted proteins | sample VirMetDEL_Mar_4_FD_184513 | JGI IMG/M metagenome (GOLD analysis project Ga0208898, IMG submission 184513) | Aqueous microbial communities from the Delaware River and Bay under freshwater to marine salinity gradient to study organic matter... | ecosystem: Environmental > Aquatic > Marine >...
CCGCACCGCCGATACCAATAGCGAAGTAGTCTCCACCCTTGTTAGTGTTCCACCGCCCCGCTGCTTTCGAGTCGCTTTGCAGGGCTAAATCTGGAAAAACCTCGTGGTAGTTCTCTTGATCCACCAAGTTACGTACTTTACGACCAAAGCCTACCGCTAATTCTGCTGTGTGCGACGTCTGAATAACCTTTTTATTAGGAAATTTACCCAAAAACCACGCAGGTAGTAAGTAACTAGCAAACTCAGATTTAGTATGGCGAGGAGGCATATTAATAATGAGGCGCTTACACTCACCACTAGCCACCCGCTCAAACGCCGAAGCCATAATCTTGTGGTGTCTACCACTAATAAACGTCGGCCATACGTACTTAACGAACTCAATGAACTTCTCCTGCACAAGACTCTTGTGCTTGAGCTTCTCCAAATGAGATAACTGGGCTAGTAACTGCTCCTGCTCAGCCACAGACAGCAACGGAAGTATCTGTGGTATATCCTTCAGGGATATGTTTTCAAACGGGTCGGGCTGACTACTCAAGCTCGTCCCCTCCGACTTCTTCCCCCTCAACCTCGCTGTCTTGGACACCTAATAAATCTTCCAGTTCTTCTGCTAGGCTAGGCTGCGTTTCGAACACACCTAGCTCCTCATCCAAGGACTCGGCAAGTGGCACGGTCTCTACCACGTTTGCATTCAGCAGCCGCTTAACTCTGTTCTTAATCTCGTTCTCAAGATCAACAGGGTCCTTATAGTTTATGGTTATCTCACTACGCTCTGTGAATATACCTATGTCGCTATGTTTACCAAGTAACTCAAGGGCTTTCAACTCGTAACGAGCATCCCCGCAGTTAGCGATCTCCATAAGCTTATTCGTAATAGCCGCACGCGCCTGAGCCGCATCCATAGCCAACTGTTGACCATACGTACGCAAAAACGCTGCCGCAGCAAAGGCAGTATTGGGCTGGGATAAATTCTGGGTCTTTTTCTTTTTGACCGCGTCCTCTATGAGACTCTTCTCTTTATCGAGGTCCGCTTTGGGCAGGTCTAGGACAGAACCTAGCGCCTCCTGTAATTCCACAGTATTAGCTGCAACGGCCATCTTCTCTAGCACGGTCGCAGGTTTCTCTCTCCCTAAATCATAGGGAACAGGTTTGTCCTTGGTAGGCTCAATTTTTACATTCGGCATTGTACGCAAGTACCTGAAAGTACTGGATTCGCGGAGTGTATTAGGTTTTATAACAAAGTGCAAGCGACTCGGGTACTGGGAAAAATATAGGGGGGTATTGTTATATTTTTGGGTCCCTTGACGGGGGGTCTTCCTATATATAGGGGGGTGGGGGTCGTAAGTCATTGATTTTATTAAAGAAGGGGGTGGGGTGTTCTCAGGGCGAAGTATCGTTTGTGCGGGTTATTATGCGCGGGGTAGTGCGTACCCTCTTGACCCTAAGTGGGTGTACCCCCAGGGGGTGGGGGAGCGGGGCGGCGGGGCGGGGGACAAAGGGGCGCGGGCTAGTCTTTATGGTAAACTTGACAATGTCTACTCTTTATGGTATAATGAAGGTGCGGGACTTCCGCATAACTTAAACTTAGGAGGATCGAGTTTAGTTTTGACTAAACTCATCGAACGCTTATGACTACATTCAATCAAGAAACAATGCTTAAAGACTTAATCGAGACCGCTAACAAGGCTGACGTTACACTGAAAGAGGCGATGACGAAAGTCGCTGATGAATTCGGGGAAGCTGCAATCGGTAAAGACGGGTTGAAGCGCAACGCATTTCGAAAAGGCGCTAAACTCGAGACGCGACAAAAAGAGGCGAACCGAATCGGACTCTCGCTCGAGCAAGCCGAATCACTAGCGTATATCATCGCGGGCGTGAATAACCATCGCCCAACACTGTGGCAGACGTATCAGATCGCCTACTTCGGACTTCACGCGATCAAGCCGCCGAAGGAACCTAAGCCAATTGAAGTAGGTTCTGATGATGCTAAGCGCGAAGAGCTAAAAGAAGAGCGCGAGTCTACGGTCAAACTCGCTAAGCAATACCGCGATAGTGCTAAGATCAGACGCGCCGAGGCTACCATTGCTCTCGCATCGGGCGATAAGGATAAGGCGGGGAATCTTAAACGCCAAGCCGAAGTATTCGATAAACGCGCAACGGGTGAGAAAGAGAGAGCCAAGGAAATCACCGCGCAACTAGTTGAGTTGAAGACTGGTAACACGAAAGCGCGATTGCTTGATGAACTTATCAAGACTCGAGACAAGATCAAAGCCGCTGGCGTGATTGACGGCGATCTCAACGCGATGACAATCGGTGACCTAATCGACTACCTCGCTTAACCTAACAGCCGCCTCGCAGTTTGAGGCGGCTTTTTTTCGGAGTAAATACTATGGATTCAGAAAGAGAAGTCACAGAAAAATTGATAAAGAAAGCGTTAAAATTGAGAAAGGAAATTGGCGATGTCGCCACGTGGTGCGATAGAGACGAGGTCGGGCGATACGATCTCAACACTCTCATCAATAATCTCGATGCAATGCACAATCCCTCTCGACCCACCATTAAACTTCTACGCTAATCCCCTTCGCTAGACTAAGCCGCCCTCGGGCGGCTTTTTTTCGTCTCGAGTTTAGTCAAAACTAAACTGCCTCCCACCGCCCTCCTCCATCGCACCTTGTCCCTGCCCGTCCCACCACAACCCACCACGCGCCCACGCCGCCGCTTCATCATCACTGTGTGATGATAGTAGTTTTGGTAGCTAGTAGTTTGGTTACCCCTGGCTGTTCCACCATAACACTTTTATAACATTGTAAAAACATAACAATACAAACCGCGAGTCATGATAGTAGTTCAAGCAGTTCGGAGTTTAGTTTTGGCTAAACTGGGGTAATGTTACGTTTTTTCAGGCTTAAAACTAATATGTAACATTAGATAAACAATGTAAGTGTATGATAATACCAGGGTTTCCCCTAATGTTATATTGTTACGTTTTAAAAGTAGTATGCAGGGGAAAGAATCCCTCTTACCCCGTAACAAAACAAACCCCTCTGCACTGTTACAAAAAACGCAGGGGTCTATATATATATACTATTTTTTATAACAATATAACAATAATAGGGAAAAACGTAACGCAGCACAGTAAATACAAGGACCTTGCATTGTTACATTTATTGTTACAAAACCATTTTAAAACGTAACATTGCCCCCAAAACGTAACATTGCCCCCCTGCCTCTCCTTCCATAACACTCAAAATTATTTTATTTATTTTTGTAACAACCACTTGACATTGTATAGTAAGTATGCTATAATTGTTATTCGTTGGTTGGGAAATTTTTATTCCCCGCAAGCGACCCTGAGTTTAGTCAAAACTAAACTCGTTTATCAAAAACGTAACATTGGAGAACTTTATGAACGAAGAAATGCGAAAGATGGCTGAAGGTAAGGACAAGGTATACGAGCGTCTTGCCGAGCGTATGGCGCAAACCAACAACATCAAGCCGAACCATGCAGTAGGCGAGGTGTACAAACCCAACATTCACGACCCGCACGAGATGTATAAGTGGGAAGAGCCTGTGTCTGGTTGGGTGTGGGCAGGGCGCGCATTGTTCTGCTTGGGTTTCTTTGTGGGTATTTATGCCCTCTGTTTACTCACGTTCTTATTCTAAGGGGTAATTTTTATGAATAAATGGAAAGGTGCGGTAATGGTATTAACTGCCCATAAGTATGTGGTGGAAGCTGAGTCCTACGATGAGGCGCGAGAGAAGATCGTTGAGCTGTTCGAGAACGGCGAGCCTCCAATCGCTGAGACAGATGTTTCTTGCTTTACAGAAAGCATACACAAGGAGGACGAGGTATGAACCAAGGTAAGAAACAGTGGCGTGACTGGGACGGCAACTTGAAGTGCGTAGCTGTCCTGTACAACCAGATGACACCCATGGGTAGGCGCAGATTGCATGCCTACTTGGAAGAGCAAACAGCACCAAGCAGTTTAGTCAAAACTAAACTCAACCGTACCAACATCAACCAACAGGAGAATGACGATGGAATATACACTGTATGAACTCAGAGAAATGCTGAACTACATGGACGCACAACTGCAAGACCAAGCGCCCTATTTTGATGACCGTCTGTTGTCTCGCCGCAGGAACATAGCGCAGGCAGTGGCAAACCTTGAAGAGTCAGAGCGAACACTGCGTGAGATCAAGACGGTTACTGCGAGACGTCGAAACGAGACAAACCGAGAAAACGAGAGAGGTGCAACATGGGCTTCCATATAAGTACAGATAGCATGCCTCGTCTTGTTAGTTACAAGCAAGCCGACATTTACGAGCGGCGTATTGAGCCGATCAGGGGTAACGGTAGGAACGCAGGCATTAAACCAATCGGCAAACGCGCCCTCACTCACATGACGATACGCAGGGAACGCAACGTCACTAGTCCAATGGGTAACGTGGGCATGGCGATAATGTGCAGGCTGTATGATACGGACTGTGTGACCTTCTATGAAGACGGTAGTAGTAAGTTGGCTACTGGTGGGTGGGCTACCCAGAGCACGATCATGTTCATAGATGCGCTGCTCGACCCTCACACATGGGTAACAAACGCGCCTCAGAGTGACGGCAAGATGCTGTATAACAAAAACGGCAACAAGAAGTATGTGTGGGAAGGCTCTCTGTACCTCGACCCAGACAGCATACCGCTGAACGACGGTCTATGCGTGGTTCACAGGGTTAACCGCAAGGCTATGAACGAGGTGCGCAAACTCAATGCGCCATTCAGGAAGTACGTTCAGTCTATGGTGAAGGTAGCTTATCACCCCGATGCGCAGATTGGCGTGGTTGACTTCAGGGAGCGGTGCGAGCGCCTGAAAGGCTTGCTAACTCTGGGTGCTGTTGACCGAGGGAACTTTCCTAACTCCAGAAATGCAGACACGCTGTGTAGCATCATGCGCGAGGACAACATCGAGGATTGGGCAGATGCGCTAGAGGCGTTCGCCCTGATGACTATGGAGTCAAGGTGGGACGGCTCGTCCTCTGGTAGGTGGCAGCAGGCTTACTACTACATGCCGCAGCGGGTAATTAAGCTAGTAGACGAGGTGCTCAAGTACGGCTATGCCGATGCTGTGTTCTACGAGGTGGAGCTACCGCGAGGTGAGTACAAACCGAATCCAAACGCTAAGTATGTAAGATAGCAGTTTAGTTTTGACTAAACTCGATTAACCGTAACAACCAACTAACTAATGGAAATAAAATTATGAACTCAACTATTATGCAAGAACGCTCAACAGTAACTCTAACAGAGGCTCCTGCTTTGATTTCAGCGGCAGCCCAGAATAAATTCCGTCTGGTAGGAGAGCCAGGTGTAGGCAAGACTAGCATCGTGGCGGAACTATCACGCATCACAGGTTATCCCTATGCGATCATTGATGTACCCAACATGGGCATTGGTGACGGCGCTATCCCGATACCCGACATGGAGACGCAGACGCTTAAGTATTATCCCAACGCTCGTTTCCAACTGCACAAGGGCAAGCCTGTCATTATCTGCCTTGACGAATTCACCAAGGGTTCGGACGAGGCGAAGAACACACTGCACCCACTGCTCGAAGTGAAAGACCCACGCCTCGGTGACACACCACTGCCTGAAGGTAGCATCGTGTTCATGACAGGCAACCTTGAGTCTGATGGTGTAGGTGACAGCCTCAAAGCACACAGCAAGATGCGCATTACTACGATAGAGATATGCAAGCCTGACTATGAGGAGTGGTTGCTCTGGGCAGCGGCTAACGGCATCGACCCCATTGTTATGGCTTGGGTGAATCGTACACCCGACTGCCTCGCTTCTTACTTGGATGCAGGACAGCAGAACAACCCATACATTTTTAACCCGTCCATTGTGGGACAAGGTTCTGTGGTAACGCCAAGAACGCTAGAGCTGGCTAGTAACTTAGTGAAGGTTCGCCACCTGTACAGTCGCAATGCGTTGCTTGTTGCGTTGAGGGGTACGATAGGTGCGGCTGCGGCTGAGTCACTGATGCACTTCATCAAACACCACGAGAGCATGACCCCTTGGAGTGAGATCAAAGCTCACCCTAGAACAGCGCCACTACCTCCGAATGTGGGTGCGTGTGCGGTACTGGTGTTCAGTGCAGTGGAGCACATCAAAGACAAGGAAGACCTCGATTCGTTCATGACCTACATAAGCAGGAAGGACGCAGGGTATGACACTGAAGAGTTCCAAGTGCTATTTGGTGTGAGCCTAGCAGGTCCGAACTCTACCGATGCCAAGCGTAGGCTTGCCTTTACCTCACGTGCGTTCGCCGAGTGGGCTGCTCGCAACCAAGACTTACTGTAATAGGAGAGAGATTATGTACACGACAGATGACCAGAGGGAACGAGCCTTCAAGCGCAAGCGCATCGAGATCATGCGCAGTGAGAAGTTTATCGAGCTTGGTCCGCTCATGATGACAGGCAAGAGGGAGTTCACCCGAGATATACCCACTGCATGCACCAACGGCAGGGACGAGAAGTACAACCCTGACTTTATCTTTCAGTGGGGTGACAAGGGTGCAGGGTTCATCAACTTGCACGAGAACGGTCACAAGGCGGGTAGGCATCTTGAGATATACGAGCCACTGAGAAGGCTATGCCCACGCACAGCGAACGAGGCTATGGACCACTGGATAAACCTCAACATAGTAGCGGCTGACCCACACGAGGAGATTGTAGCTATGCCTCGTGACGAGCAGGGTAACCCGATAGGTTGCTACGACAAACGGTTCACTGACATGCCGATCAAGAAGATATTTGAAATCTTGTACGCCGAGAAGTCGCAGGATGATGACGAGGGTGACGGCGAAGGTGGTGGAGGTAGCAGCTTAGATGACCACGACTGGGAAGGCGCTAAGGGTATGACAGCCGAGGAGAAGGAAGAACTCAAAGCTGATATTGGTAGCGCGATACGCCAAGGTCTCATGGCTGCGAAGAAAGCAGGTAAGGGTACGTCTGGTGGTGCGTTCGATCTAGGCTCGTTGCTTGCACCGCAAGTAGATTGGGTTGAGCAGATGAAACACTTTATCCGAGCGGCGTGTACTAAACCTATCAAGGCTAGCTTCGCTCGCATAGACCGTAGGGCATGGGTCACTTCTAGAATTGTGTTACCTATCTTGCGTGGCAACTGTGTTAAGGAGCTAGTAGTTGCGCCTGATGTATCTGGCTCGATGTTCTTCGATAACTCGTTCGAGATATGTATGTCTGAGATCGAGGGGCTAGCCCAACAGCTAGATGTGGCGAAGATACACCTGATCTACTGGGACGGTTCCGTATGTGCGCACGAGGAGTATACAAGCAGCACCTTCAAGAACTGGCGCACTCTGACTAGACCTCATGGTGGAGGCGGTACAGACCCGACCTGTGTAGCTGACTATCTACGCGAGAATAAGATCAAGCCTGATGCAGCCGTCGTGCTGACTGACGGTGAGGTAATGGGGTGGGGCAGATGGGACTGCCCTGTGCTGTGGGCTATACACAACAATCACAATGACATCGTTGCCCCTGTGGGCAAGACAATCAAACTGGAGCGAAGACTATGAACTTCATAATAGACGTGAACGACAACAAGTATGTAGTAGATGCAGACAAGCTGAAGAGCATAACCGAGTTGCTTTCTGGGTGTCTGATGTTCAGTAAAGAGTACAACAGGGGTGAGGACGGAGGTGATTCGTTTTACACCTACCACGCTTTTGAGCAAGACGTTGAGTCTAGCATGCAGTCGGTACAGGTTATATCCGATGCGACACTCGCGGTAGCTAAGCTAGCAGGGCGCAAGAAGTAACAACAAACCAACGGAGTTTAGTTTTGACTAAACTCCTATTCAAATTTTATGGAGAAAGATTATGAGCATTTCATCAAGCGCAGTATTAGTACGTCTTAGTATTTCCACTTGGACAGGTAGGAAAGTAGACAAGCACCAGAGCGAGAATGTTTCCGTTGCCACTGGTGCAGACAAGAAAGCAGGCAAGTACATCAAGGACACTATGGTTGGCTCTACTCATGTAAGCCAACTAAACAAGTTCGCCAACAACTCTCGTAACGAGTACACCATACGCACGTTACCTTGGGACGACATGGGGGATAGACTTCTAACTACCAGTCTGTTGCTGCCATTCAAGTCAGACTTCAATGGTAAGCGTGACGAGTTCTGGCGGCGCCGCGATTATATCTGTGACCACTACGAAGAGCTGAAGCAAACGGCGGCTAACTATTTGGGAGCCATGTACAACCCAGACGATTACCCATCGGTTGACGAGGTTTACAGTAAGTATGACTGGAAGTTAACCATCAAAGCTGTACCTGACAGCGGGCACTTGTACCTAGACCTGCCCGCTGAGGACATGGAAGAGCTGCGAGCTTCGTTAGACGCAGAGAACCAAGAGAAGACCAAGCATGCGATGGACACTGCGTGGCACAGAATGCACAAGATGTTAGTGGGTATGAGTGAGAAGCTGACCGAGACAGACGACGATAAGCAGAAGAGATTCTACGACAGCTTCGTCAGTAACCCGAAAGACCTGTGTGACATTCTTACACATCTTAACATAACCAACGATCCAGAATTGGAACGAGCTAGGGTTATGTTAGAACGTACAATAACAGGCGCAGACATTGATGTGATAAAAGAATCACCCGCTATTCGTGAGGATATGAAGACTAAGGTTGATTCCATTCTTAAACAATTCGATTGGTAGGAGGCAGACATGCAAAACGTATTCACTCGCGAACATGACAGGAAGAAAGTTTTTGGCGTTGCAGCCGCAGACAAACTGACACACGACTTGCTTTATAATTTTATAGACCGCGTAGCTCACGCTTTCCCCAACTTAACCTTTGAAGTATGGGGTGCTAGAAGAGTAGATGTAACTGACGTGTACGGGCACCAAGTCGGCACAGTCGAGGTAGATTTTATAGGTCAATATAATCGGATGGTGTTGGTCCTACGGTCTCCTCGTATGACAGACAAACGCAACAGGAAAGCTAAGACCGCTGAGCTAAGCAAAGCAGTAAAGATGTTTGCAAAATACTTTAGACCAAGCACAAGCGAAGAACTGATGAATATTTATTCTAATAGATTTCGTAACGTGACGGGACATGCTTACAACCAGACGTTAGGAAAATTGCGCGATGTAATGGAGGAACCTCTGTATAACTTCTTCCAAACAGCTACCCAGGAGAGGCGTCAGGAACTTTACTCCCTGCTCGCTCTACCAGAAGATAAGCTAAGCGCAATAGAGGCTCAAGCATTGCAGTACTTCGATCATTGTACCTTGTTAAATATGTCTGAATGCGCTGTGCTATTAAAAACCCCAACAGGGTATTTGGTTAAGCGTTCCACTCCAGAAGGTATTGTCAATGCCCCTGTTGAACGAGCCGAAGAAGTTCCCCCTGAGTATAGAGCACAGATAGGACTGCTGAAGTTAGCTTCACACAGAGAGTTCATACCCAACGTAGGGATTAAATTATCTGATTCAACGGTAGCTGTAGAAAGTTACTTATGTGTAAACCGCCAACCAGTTTAGTTTAAACTAAACTCTTCCCCCCAAAGCCTCGCCTCGTGCGGGGCTTTTTTTCGCCCCGAAAAAAGTATTGACACTGTAAACCCTCTACGCCATAATACCCCCATGGCAAATACCCCAGAAAAGAAAGTCAAAGATAAAGTCGTGAAGATTCTTAAGTTTCATGGCATTTATTATTTTTTCCCCACTACGTTTGGCATGGGACGCAGCGGCGTACCAGATATTATTTGTTGCTTTAACGGTAGCTTTCTCGCTGTCGAGTGCAAGGCAGGCAAAGGTAAGACCACTGCGCTACAAGAGATGGAGATAGCTGCTATCCGCAAAGCGGGAGGCACTGCCTTTGTTATAAACGAAAACAATATAAACGAGATAGAGGATTTTATAAATGCAACCCTTAAAATTTGATGACGCGATGATGGTAGCAGACGGCAGTATATTAGAGTGCCCCGCATGTGGGGGTGAGAACTTACACCAAGAACGTGTGGACTCTTGGTTCAGAGAAGAAGATGCGCAGAAGGGACTGTATACATCTGCTATGAAGGACGGCGGTTGTTTTGTTACACCAGAATTGCACGGCAACCCAAGCGATAGAAGAGATGGGTTAACCATAACATTTAGTTGTGAGACTTGTGAGGACTTGCCCGTACTTTCAATAGTCCAGCACAAAGGTCTTACGCTCGTGGGTTGGTTGTAATGAAAGTAATAACTCTGGACTTTGAGACCTACTACGACCGAGCTTACAGCCTGTCTAAACTCACGACTGAAGAGTACATACGGGACGAACAGTTCGAAGTCATCGGAGTTTCCGTTCAGATTGATGATAGTAGTAGTAGTTCTAGCACATGGTTCTCAGGAAACGAAAAAGAAACGCGGGAATTTTTAGAGCAGTTTGATTGGGAAAACTCTTTAACTGTTGCGCACAATGCTATGTTTGATATGGCTATTCTGAGTTGGCGTTTTGACATAAAGCCTGCTCGGATTGCGGACACGCTGTCGATGGCTCGGGCAATACATGGCACTCAAGTAGGCGGTAGCCTAAAGGCACTCACTGAGTATTACGGCATCGGTAAGAAAGGCACAGAGGTTCTCAATGCTTTGGGCAAACGCCGTGTGGATTTTACAGAAGAAGAGCTAGATGCGTACGCAGGGTACTGTAAGAACGATACGGCTATTACTTATAAGTTGTTTAAGTGCCTGATGGCTGAAGGGTTTCCCGTAGAGGAACTCAAGCTTATTGACCTGACCCTAAGAATGTTTACTGAGCCAGTGCTAGAAGTAGGCTCCTTCTTATTAGAGAGTCATCTAGAAGAACTCAAGGAGAAGAAGGCAGAGTGGTTAGGTAAGGCTGAGGTAACACGCGAACAGATAATGAGTAACCCGCAGTTTGCCGAGCTACTCAAAGAGCAAGGTGTGGTTCCCCCCACTAAGGTCAGTCTTACCACAGGTAAGGAGACGCTAGCCTTTGCAAAGACAGACGAGGCGTTCCAAGCACTTAAAGAGCACGAAAACCCCATAGTTCAGATACTTGTTAGTGCACGTTTAGGGGTAAAATCCACAATTGAGGAAACTCGGACAGAACGGTTTATCAACATCGGTAATCGAGGCACGCTCCCGATACCTTTACGTTACTACGCTGCTCACACAGGCAGGTGGGGAGGCGACGACAAGATAAACATGCAGAACCTACCCCGAGGCTCGATACTCAAGAACGCTATGCTAGCCCCACACGGCTATGTGTTTTTAGATTGTGACTCCTCACAAATTGAAGCAAGAACCTTGGCATGGCTCGCAGAACAAGATAATCTGGTGGGTACGTTTGCCCGAGGTGAGGATGTGTACAAGGTTATGGCTTCCTCTATATACGGTAAGCCAGAGGACGAGATCAATAAGGACGAGCGGTTCATAGGTAAGACGACGATCTTGGGGTGTGGCTATGGCATGGGAGCTGCGAAGTTCCAAGCCCAACTGAAGTCTATGGGGGTAGAGCTTGCCCAAGATGAGTGTGAAAGGATTATACGCATATACAGAGGGGCTAACCCTGCTATCACACGGTTGTGGCAAACCTGCAACGACGCACTTACCGCTATGGTAAGAGATCAAACCGTAACACTAGGTAGAGGGAGCTTGCTCAAGGTGGAAGGCAAACGGGGTATAAGACTGCCCAACGGTCTATATATACAGTACCCCAACCTGCGCCAACGTGTAGACGAGGAGACTGGTAGGAAGGAGCTAGTCTACGATACCAAGAGGGGTAGGGCAGTTATACCCAACCGTATCTATGGTGGGAAGGTGGTGGAGAACCTATGCCAAGCCCTTGCTAGACTCATAATCGGGCATCACTTGTTGTTGATAAACAAGAAACTCAAGGTGGTCATGACCGTGCACGATGCGGTAGGCTGTATAGCCCCCGAACAAGAAGCTGAAGAAGCTATGGACTATATATACCACTGCATGAAGCAGACGCCAGAATGGGCAGAGGGCTTACCCTTGGACTGTGAAGGCGGGTTCGGAGCTTCATACGGAGAATGTTAGTGGAGTGTTGTTACCCCAGCGGGCGGTGGGTAGGTTTGTTCATAGCCAGAAAACACCCGCAGTGTATAACAAGCATATTAGCCCTCTTTTCGCACGGAAGGAAGGTCCTCCAGCTTGTGTGTACACCGGCTAGCCCACGCTACGGGCTTCTACTAAGGAGATAATTATGAATGATAAAGACCCAGTGATCGTGGACTTAGATAGGTACCTAACTACGCTAGAAGAAGATTACGAAGACCCGTACGACAGAGAGCGAGCGCGTCAAGAGTACCTAGCAGACCAAGAAGACTCGATAGATGACGACTATTGATTCTTTAAACGCCTACATACAGGCAAAGAACTCAAGCACGGATACGTTGCTTGCTAAAGGAGATGGGTATTTCTACTTCACAGAAGGCGAGGGCGAGATACTCATTGACTGCCTAACACGTTGCACTTACAGGCAATGGTGCGCGATGATTGACCAATACATAGAGCCTGACTTTTAAGGGGGATACTATGAAAGATTATAGGCTAGAAATAAAAATAAAAAATAACTACCTGTTTACTAAGATGAAGGAATACGGGATTGAAAATGCTGCGCAGTTAGCTAGGGCTATAGGTTCAAACCCCTCTGCCGTAGGATATTATTTAAACCTAACTAACCCCCCATATACAAAGAAGGGGGAGCTAAAGGAATTAGCTAAGAAACTATGCGACTTCTTTTATTGCGACATTGAAGACCTATTTCCAGCAGAGCATTTAGAAAACGCGCTAGACAAAAACATTGTAGTTACGGAAAAGAACAAGCACGAACTATTACCTTCGAGGATGTTAGAGACAGATGATCCCTCCGTAGTTCTTATAGAACAAGAAGTTACGCAAGGTGTGGACTACCTCGTGTCTAAGCTTTTGAACGATAGGGAACAAAAAGTAATAGCTTTGAGTTTTGGGTTAAGAGATGAAGAACCTCGCTCATTAGAGGCAATAGGAGAATTACTTGGAGTTTCGCGTAACAGAGTTGGACAGATACAAAAGAAAGCGCTTAGAAAACTAGGAGCGCCTTTCAACAGAGATTTATTTGAGCCTTTTATGAAACCTTCACATTTTGCCGCACTTTCAGAGCGTACTAAAGAGAAACTTAAACGTCAGGCAGAAGAGAACGAACGACTCCTCCAAGGGTTGGAGATACTACACCAGACAATACAAGAACTTAAATTGGGAAAAGCAAATGACTACTAGGGCAGAGGTATTAAAAACTATAGAAAAGATTGAGTTAGACCTTGCCGAAACGTTGAAGCGCCCCACGGTTATGCAACGGTTAAAATTCTTTTTGTCCCACAAGACAATATCCTCGTGGCGAAAGAACTCTATTAGGATAAAAGCAGAACGCAAAGAAAAAGTAAAAAAGCTAAGAACCAGAAAAGAAAACCTATTAAAAGCCCTGAGCATTTGGTTAGATGCGGGGGATATTATCGGCAAGTACGAAACTAAAAGGGAAACACATGAGTGGTAAAGGTAGCAGACGTAGACCCCTGCTTATCCCTGCTAAAGACTTCGGGGAGAACTGGGCAAAAATCTTTGAGAAACCAAAACAGAAGGAAGAAGAGAATGATATACGCACAAATGGCGAAGCCGACCGACCCACTGCCGAAGGAGACAGCCCTACAGAAACAAACGGGCGGGACGCATTATAAGAACATGACTATCCAACCTGCTGAGTATGCAGAGAAGAACGGCTTGTCACTACTAGAAGGTAACGTAGTAAAGTATATAACTAGATGGAAGTTGAAAGGGCAACCCTTAGCGGACTTAGAGAAAGCTAAACATTGCATCGACCTGCTAATCGAGATACATAACGTCAAATGAAAATAACAATAGAAGTAGATGGTACTGACGCCGAAGAGATTATGGCTATGCTACAACGTGCAAGCGAAGCGGTGGAAAAGCTAGAAGCCATACTTCAGGAGTTCGAAGATGCTGATAAAGTGTAACGCCGCAGACCATCTGTATTTGATTGACGACGACCCTGTGCGAGCGAAGTTATTTGAGGACAACAGTGTGCGGTTTGAAGACCCGTTCCATGTGTACGCAGAAGTAAACGACGAGACGGGGGAGATAGCCGCAGTTGTTTGCACAATCATCTGTAAGTTTGTGCCGCAAGATGAGTACCAGTTAAAACTTATTGCTATGGGTAATCTCGAACAGATTGAAGAAGAGCTTAAAGAACGTGAAGAACTACATGGGGCACTTGGTACGGTATTGTGCCCCTACTCAATATGGTCATACCAGAAAGGACACGGAAAGAAATTAATCAACAACCTATTAGAAGCGGCACCTATAATGCACCCAGAGATAGACGCAGTAATAACTATGTCGCCCCATACGGATACAGCATTGCGGTTTCACATGCGTAACGGAGCAGCAATATTTTCCACCAACACTAAATGTGTTAACTATGAATATGAGGTAGAAGATGTCTTACTCCACTGAAACACTTGAGGGTAGTTTATCCATGCCAGAGAAATGCGAGTGCAACAAAGCTTCGCCTTCGAAGATATGTCGTAGACCTTATTACGACGCTTTTGATAACTGTTTAATTTGTTCTCATGACAGAGCCTGCCATAGGGACGAAGAGGAGGAATAGATTATGTTTGTTAATCTACAGCAAATAGCTAAGCAGCATTATGTTAAACCGGATGACGTAGAAAAAGTAGCAAAGATATTCGATGTAACTAAGCGGGCGTTTAGTATCGCATTGCTAGAGGCGAGATGGGATTCTTTCGACCATGAAACCCGTGTACGAGCAGCAAAAACTATACGGTGTTTAAAAACCAAAAGGTTTTTCAGATGATTACCCCTGCTCTTATGTGCGTCGCTATGGCGGTGTACTTTGAAGCAAGGGGCGAGCCGACAGCAGGACAAATTGCGGTAGCCCATGTAATCAAAAACAGAATTGAAGACCCACGTTACCCAGATAATGCGTGTGACGTGGTTAAGCAAGGGTACTACTGGAATGGTGTGCCCATAAGAAACAAGTGCCAGTTTAGTTTTTATTGTGACGGTAAATCGGACGACCCGAAGAATAAACAGGCATGGTTTAACGCGTTATACATTGCGCACTTGAGTGGGTTCGTACCTGATATTACAGATGGCGCGACCCATTACCATAGTATAAAGGTGTTTCCTGAATGGGCTTACACTGGAGAAGTTACAACCAAGATACACAGGCATGTGTTTTATACAGGTATTAACTAGTGACCACGACATGGATTAATGTTTTAACCCCAGAACAAAAAGAAGAACAGCGCAAAGAGATAGCAAAGCAGATAGAAGAATATTTAGCCAAAGGCGGGAAAATAACCCAGTGCCCGCGCAACGCTTACACAGACTTAGATGTAGAGGGGAAAATTAAACGCGTGCAAAGGGAGAAAATAAATGAAGTTTAAAATACTTAACGACGTCCCTATCCCCGAGCGAAAGACGGGACCAGAATCTAAATTTGACCCTTTGCTTACGATGAAAAAGGGACAATCTGTTGTTGTAAAAACCTTAAACGACGCCAAAGCAGTACAGATGTTATTCAGTCGCCACAATATGCTAGCTACAATGCGCAAGCAAAGAGATGGCACTTACATGCTTTGGAGAATTTTTTAATGTACGAATACGACTGTAAGATCGTTCGTGTTGTTTTTGGAGATACATTAGATGTTGATATTGATCTTGGCTTTGATACTTGGCGCTGCAACCAGCGCATATATCTTTATGGTATTGATATTC
>Ga0208898_1001429_pt1 | contig 15854 bp, 17 predicted proteins | sample VirMetDEL_Mar_4_FD_184513 | JGI IMG/M metagenome (GOLD analysis project Ga0208898, IMG submission 184513) | Aqueous microbial communities from the Delaware River and Bay under freshwater to marine salinity gradient to study organic matter... | ecosystem: Environmental > Aquatic > Marine >...
TTCCTTGATAACCTTGGGCTCCTTGAGGACCTACTTCACCTTGTGGTCCTTGTTCGCCTTGAGGGCCATTAAAACCCTGAGTTCCTTGATATCCTTGAGCGCCTTGTGGTCCTTGTTCACCTTGTGGGCCTTGTTCACCCTGAGGGCCATTAAAACCCTGAGTTCCTTGGTATCCTTGAGCGCCTTGTGGACCTACATCACCTTGAGTTCCAGACGCACCTTGGGGTCCATTGAAGCCCTGAGTACCTTGATATCCTTGAGCACCTTGAGGTCCATTGAAGCCCTGAGTTCCTTGATATCCTTGGGCACCCTGAGGTCCTGTATCACCTTGAGTTCCTGAAGCACCTTGTGGACCATCAAACCCTTGTGTACCTTGATATCCTTGAGCACCTTGAGGACCGTCAAAGCCCTGAGTGCCCTGATAACCTTGTGCCCCTTGAGGGCCATTAAATCCTTGCGTGCCCTGATATCCCTGTGCTCCTTGTGGTCCCTGAAGACCCTGAGCACCTTGTTTTCCTGTTTCACCTTGGGGACCTTGTTCTCCTTGAGGACCTTGCTCTCCCTGAGGACCTTGCTCTCCCTGTGGACCATCGAAACCTTGAGTACCTTGATAACCTTGAGCGCCTTGAGCGCCTTGAGGTCCTTCTCGACCTTGAGGACCTGCTTCTCCCTGTGGACCATTGAAGCCCTGAGTTCCTTGATAACCTTGAGCACCTTGAGGTCCATTGAAGCCCTGAGTTCCTTGATAACCTTGAGCACCTTGTGGACCTACATCACCTTGAGTTCCAGAGGCACCTTGAGGACCGTCAAAGCCCTGAGTACCTTGATAACCTTGAGCGCCCTGAGGTCCATTAAACCCTTGCGTACCCTGATATCCCTGTGCTCCTTGAGGACCGTTAAAACCTTGTGTGCCCTGATAACCCTGAGCACCCTGAGGTCCATTAAACCCTTGCGTACCTTGATATCCCTGTGCTCCTTGTGGTCCTGTATCACCTTGAGTTCCAGAAGCACCTTGTGGGCCATCAAAACCTTGCGTGCCCTGGTATCCTTGTGCTCCTTGTGGACCATTGAAACCTTGAGTGCCTTGATAACCCTGAGCACCTTGAGGACCGTCGAAGCCCTGAGTGCCCTGATAACCTTGTGCCCCTTGAGGTCCGTCAAAGCCCTGAGTACCTTGATAACCCTGGGCTCCTTGAGGTCCTGTATCACCTTGAGTTCCTGAAGCGCCCTGAGGACCTACAAAACCTTGAGTACCCTGATAGCCCTGGGCACCTTGAGGACCATCGAACCCTTGAGTGCCCTGATAACCTTGTGCCCCTTGAGGTCCGTCAAAGCCCTGAGTACCTTGGTATCCTTGAGCACCTTGTGCGCCCTGAGCACCAGTCAGACCTGATACAGCAAGATCAGATGGAGCAATCTTCTTCCATGTGCCGCCATCATCAATGTAAATGTAATCGGCGTCACCAGAAAGAGTTGTTATGACAGCGTTAGGAATGTCGTTTGATCTACCAATACCAGTGACCTTAATTACACCATTGGTAGCGTCGGCTCTCATTACGATACCGACATTCTGTACTAGATGGTTTCCTGCTGTTGGTCTTGTTTGTGTAAGACCGCCCTTTACAGTTGGGCTAACATAAACCTTATCACCTTCTGTAAATCCAGAAGTATTAAGACCAGCAGCACGACCAAATGTAATAGCAAGACCTTCGGCACCTATGGCAATATCAGCGTTGGCAATACCAATAGCAGGCATACTGCTTTGTGAATCTGCTCTTGCTAGATCAACATAAGCGGTATTTGGGTTGTGAGCACCAGTGATTGTTAGAACAGCGCCTTTACTGATTGCGGCTGCTGAGTTGTTGTATACTTTTGCTACTGAGTAATCAAGATAGTCGTTAAGCCAAGCACTCGTACCAGAGTCGTATTTTATAATCTGGCCGTCTTCAACATCTACAAAATTGGTATCCCCCAGACCAGACAGTGTACTTACATCAGCATCTGCTAACCATGCTGCTTCGTTTGCTGCTATGTAAGCAGAAAGAGATACAGTAGAACCTTCAACATTAGTTACTAACGAACTAAGAGCGGAGTTTGTTGCTGATAGAACATACTGAGGGTGATCGTTACCTGATAGGCCGCTTAAACCACCGTGATCAATAGCAGATAAGGTTCCACCCCATAGACCTTCATTAGTAGCAATATAAGTATAAAGATCAAGAATGTCACCCTCATTAAGTTCTACCTGTGCTGATAAAGTAACATTGGTTGCACTTAATACATACTGGGGGTGATCATTATCAAAAAGACCTGTAAGGTTACCATGATCACCTGCGTTGGTAGCAATATAACTAGAAAGCGCAACAGTAGACGCTTCTATACTTGCAACTAATGCACTTAGTGCTGAGTTAGTAGCTGATAGAACATACTGAGGATGATCGTTGTCTGCTAAACCTTGTAAAGCTCCGTGATCACCTGCGCTACCAGCACCGACAGGATAGGCATTCTCCCACTTACCAGTTGAAGAGAAGTATACTAAGCTTTGACCATGAACAAGAGAACTTATGTTAACATCAGTTAATGCTGAAAGTTCACCTACTGCATCAAGTGCTGAAACAGTCCAATGAAGACCATTCCATATTAAACTGTCTCCTGCCGTTGGAGATGTTAATCCTGCTCTAAGAACTGGATCAATATCATTAAGATCAGATGATAAGTAAAGATCATTTAATCCTAAATCATCTTTAAACTGAGCTAAACTAGAAACACCTGTTCCCCCATGAATAATTCCTAGGGTATCACCAGAGCGAAACTCTCCTATAGTTGGTCCGCTGGATAGGTTTACTATCCGTAAAGGTATTCTATCAGCCATGATATATTATATATCATTCTTCGTCAAGATCAATAGGATCTTCAATTAGGGCTTCTATATCTTTAAGAGCTTTCATGAGATCTTTGGCTGTCATTCCTTGAGTGACTTCCTCTTCTTCAAGATCATCCATCTCTGGCTCATCATCATTTTCTTCTTTCTTCTTTTTACCCTTTCCCTTAATTGCTTTACCTATGGCATCTCTACGATTTTTTAGATACTTATCAGTTTTATCAACCTTGCCATCGTTATTAACATCTTTATCTTCTTTACCAACAGGATCAAGAGCTTCTGTGAACAATTCAGACATAATCATTTCGACTACATCTTCATCAGAAGATAGTTCTTCATTTAATCTAAAAGAACTTACGACAGCTTCGTCTGAATAAACACTCTCATAACCTGAGTGCTCAAAAATGTACTTAAGACCGTTGTTGACATCAATTGCTTCAACACCGTTTTTTGATTTAAGCATTTCCGCCATTCCAGAGAAGCACTCTCTAATAGCACTACCTCTTGGTGAAATTTTAGCTAAAGATTCAAAAATAAGGACTTCTGTGTTTAAAAGTGTTTTAAAGGTTGGAGTTTCTTTAAGGTTGTTGATGTTTACTCCGTATTTTTCTTGTAGAAGAGTAGAAACCATTTCCTTAAGTGGTTTTTTCATTTCAAACAACTTAGCAACAAATAACTTTAGATCATTTTTGCTAAAGTCAGTTGACTCACTTAAAGTCACAAGATTATTGTGTATGGTGTTTGATAGTTGCTTCTTTGATACAAGTGCTAGATAAGGAATCTGGACAAAAGCTTCTACAAGAGCTTGTCTTACAACAGAATCGTCTTCCTCAAAGATTTTTAGAGCTAAATTAGAAATACACTCTTCAGTAACCCAAACAGTATCAAAGGACTTCTTTGACTCAAGGATTTCTTTCTTTACAAGCTCTTGCTTGCAAACCATTTCGTAAATATCAGAGTTTTCATCTAATGATACCTCAAAAGAACCTTTTTCTTTCAGATCATCAATAGACATTCTAGGAATATCAAAAGCTCTTGAAACAGTTTCTGAAAGCTTGACTGCATTTACTATTTCTGGTATTGATAAAACCTTCTCAGAGTTCTCCTTTAAGAATTTAGAAATGTTCTCTGAAAGTTCTAGGAATCTTTCAAACTCTTGAGTGCTTACAATGTTGAAGGTGTTATTAAAAGCTTCAGATTGCTCTTGCAACTTTTCTACAGTTTGATTGAAGCGAACTCTTTGACCCCAAGCTTCGATTAAATTATCAAACGCTTCACCTGCACCTGCAAGCTGGTCGTTGTACACATTATCAATAAAAGAAGAAATTTGATTCTTGGTTAAGGAATCAAACTTCTCTTCTTCAGTGAAAACCTCCCCAGATTCCACATCAATGTCATCTAGAATCATTGTTTCACCAAAATAAAATGTACCCTCGATGATATTCCCACTTTCAGTCACGAAAGTCGCTCTAGAAGAGGCGTCATCAACAGAAAATAGGGTTACATTCTCCCTTAGTGAGTGTCCTAGGTTATCGGACATGAAATTTAGATTAGAAATTTTCTTATTTCTTTGATTGAAGAATGTTTTCATAGCTATAGTGTATATTTCTCTATTTATATAGTTTTTTATAGGGCTAATTTTTTAAAATTGAACTTTATTTTTCAAAATTCTGCTTATGGCCTTGTATTTTGGAGAATCTGCGCCCTCTTCAATCAGATATTTCCTTTTCAAAACCTCTAATTGTTCAATTTCCTCTTTTTTAGCTGTAGGTTTCGGCTTTGGTTGTGATTTGTTAACATCAATATCATTTTTGGCTTGATTATCGGCAACAGCCATGTCCATAGCCGCCTGATTTTGAGAAACTGCCATGTCAGTTTCTCCCTGAGCTTGTGTTTGCTGCATTTGACCAGCAAGCTGGGCCTGTTGTTGCATAGCCATTTGGGTAGATTCTTGCTCTGCTTGCTCCTGTTGCTCTTTTTGAAGTTCTTCTTTTAGAATTTCAATTTCGGTCTCCGTCATATCATAGAATTCTTTGTAGATATGGCTTGTAGGGAACAGTCCAGTACCTACTACAGCTTGAACTACTCTAGCTTTGGCTTCATCTATCTCAAGTTTGCGCTTTATAAACACATCAGAAGGGTCTGGTAGCTGTATTTTGAGATTCTTAATGACACTTTTTGGGAATCCAACCATATTTAAGTGCCTTCTAGCTATCTCAGCAAAACCTTGAGCAACTGAATCTTGAACTCGTTGAATCACGCGAGCAAATTTTACATCAAGTTGGCTAAGGTTTGCCTTTCTTTCAGGAGATTTGTCGTACTCAACGATGTAATCTTTAGGAATTTTTAGAGTTGCGAGAAGCTTATCACGGAAATACTTAACATCATCAACCTCACCAAGGTTCTGAGCCCCAGGAAGAGTGTCAATTTTGGTTCCTTGGTTACCTCTAACAGGTACAAAGAAGTCCTCATCAACTGCGAGAGGGTTGTAACGACCGTCTACTCTGTTATTTGTGTGAAATTTTTCCTTTTTGAACTTAGTTTTCATGTTCTCAAGGAAAGCTTCTGCTTTTGAAGCGGGAAGATTGCCCACATCAACATAAAAAATCCTTCTTTCAGGTGCTCTAGAGAGTCGATAGACGAGCATAGCATCTTCCATAAGCTTTAGAGATCTATAAACCCTAATTGCACCAGCCAGAATTGATTTACCGTATGGATAGTATTTTGGATCAGAGCTATGTAACCTAAAGTGAATGATCTGATTCTTATCTAATTCCAAGTAAGTAGATTTAGAAGTATGCCAGTCACCTGAATTCGAGTTCTGCTGCGGTATCTCCTGAATAAATGTTTTTAGGTATCCGAACTTATCCTCAATCCTCATGATGTAATATGGGTTAAGGATTTTTATTTTTCGTATACCAGCGCCCATATCATTAGCATTGGCAACTGTTTCTATAAAACCATCTCCAAACTTACAGGCACCTCTTACAATATCCCAGTAATACTTGTCAAGGCGGATTCTTTCAAATAGCTTTTCAACTTCTTCAATAGCTTCCTTGCTCTCTGATTTTACTGTCCACCTTTTATTTCTAATATCTTTTTGAGTACAATCATCTGCGTAAATGTCTAGAGCCGCAGTAATTTCTGGGTAGTCATCCATTTTCTCGTACTCGTCATATCTACGCTTCCTGTTTAGTTCAGATTCTGGGAGGAAAGGTAACCCTCTAGTGTAATTCCAAAGGGGTTCTGCTATGGTCCCCATTGCATTGGGGTTTACAATTAAATCACCTTCAATTGATCTTGGATCACCAGCCGCAGCTAATTTCTCTTGTGCCTTTGTTGCAAAGAATTTAGCAAAGATCTTGGACATGTATCCTGTAGAATACATGGTCTGAACACTACCATCACCGATAGGTGTCCATGTGGTCTGTCCTGGCCCAGCGTTCTCGTTTATTTGATCAACCATGTTATATCCTCTTGGACGGTTCCTCTACTGCTAAGAAGCTGATGTGATTTTAATATGCTCATCGGCTTTTTCTCTTTTGCAGGATTAAATTTAACTATCTCAGGGTTCTCCTCTCTATAGCGTCTTCCGCCATAAATAGATAGTGCTAAACTCATCACAAGGTCATCATTTTGTCCAGTATCTGCCTTAACTTTACCATTATCGCTGATAATAAAGGTATTAAGCTCCATAACAGTTCTCTTAGAATTAATTTTAACTTCGTTCATGCGAATCGCTTCTTCCATCTCTACTAGAATATTATCACGATTCTTGGCGGTTATCTGTAATCCCATTTGCTGCTTCTCGTCAAACCAGACATTCTCATATTCAAGTTGCTCAAATAGGTAATCAAGTAAATTATTACCTATGGTATTTCGCTCAACGAGAACTGGACATAAATTATAATAGGTTCCTTCATCGAAGCAAATACGAGCAAACTCGTTTATAGGTGTGGTGTTAGAGTAAAACTCAGCAACTTGCTCACCTGAATAAAGATCAATAATTTGAAAAGCAGAATAATCACGCCCACGACCCAACGCCACATCGACTGCCATAAAGTAAGTCGAGTTAGGGTCTGGATCTTTCCAGACATACATTCGATTATTGTACTTACGGTAGAAGTTATCATTTATGTTCTCCGTCAGTGCTTGCAGAATCATACCCTCAATAAAGGTATCACCTGTACCAAGGAATTCACACTCGTATTCCTGTAACCATTTCTTGTGGCTGATGTTAGCTCTTGTAGTTGGCTCCCACTCATCTATATCCATAGGAGGGTCTCTTTCCTCCATTTCCTTGTAGAGCCACTCAAAGCCCTCTACACGCGCATACTCGGGATGGTCCTGCCATCCTATCTGGATTGGATTAAAGGCGTTAAGGCCGTCCACAGCGCGTGTCCATGTATCGTAATACCAGTTACCAATACCGTTAACAGTAGATAACACAAAAGCCCGACCACCAGTAGAGATGATAGGATAAACAGCAGCCCAAATAGTATCAATGTGTTCAATGAATGCTGCCTCATCAATTATAAGTAGAGAACCTGACAGACCACGGCCAGATTGCTTACCAGATGGACGCGATTTAATATGAGAGTTATTCTCAAGCTTGAGGTTGTGTGCGTTAATAGTCGTGGACTTAGGTTTGATCCACTCAGGAAGCTCATCATACATGATCTTGATTCTATCAAGAACCTCAGTAGATTCCGTATCACCTACAGAAAGAATAACTATTGTTTGGTGAGATTTAAAGCAGCATAGCCACAACGAGTATGCAGCAGCGATGGTAGTACACCCTGCCTGTCTAAACTTACGAAGTATATTGAACCTATTGTTCTCTAGAGCTTCTATTATGACCTTTTGGAAAGGGTATAGCTTAAATGGAACTAATCCTCTAACAGGGTGAACTACTTTGATATAATTACTTATGAAGTGTATCGGATCACTTTTGCATCTCTGATATTCTTTTTTGTAATCTTCCTTTGTTACTAGCTTCATGAATATATTCGCGTTTATCTGTACAAGAAGTAAGAACTTCAGTGATACTACTAAGAACCTTTCCTCATACTTATCTAGGGCTGGAGTTAAAACTAAATTCTTAGTAGGTCAGAAGTCCATATTTGATGGCTACTCGTCTGCTTTTGAAAAGTTTGAAATTAGTGATGATGATATCGTAATTATGTGTCACGATGATATTCAAATACTCACTGACCCAGAACTCTTCACTAGAATTATAGTTGAATCTTTATTTGATAAAGAAGTTGGTTTTGTAGGAGTAGCAGGAACAACACATCTATCTGAAAATGCTGTCTGGTGGGATCAGAATGTGTGGAGACAAGGAAAGCATCGAGGACATGTTTATCATGGAGATGATATACTAAAAGCTCAAGGAACTTACTATGGAGCTTGTGGAAGAGTCGTGTGTATGGATGGATTGTTCCTTGCAGCAAAGGGGTCTACACTGAAAGATGTAGGATTAAACAAACCTGAATACTTTGAGGGTGACTGGGACTTTTATGATATACATTACACCGTATCTGCTCACTTAAAGAAGTATAAGAATAAGGTCATACCTGTATCAATACTTCATAACTCTCACGGAGAGCTTGTAGGAAGAGATAGTTGGCACAAAAACAGAGAAGCGTTTATTTCTAAGACCCCTCTGCCTCTGGCCTTAAAGGTTTCTTAAATCTAGCCATAGCTCTCTTTGCTATTGGACTTCTTCCTTTCTTTATAGCGTCCCTGGCAGCTATTTGCATACGAGACCTGTAAATCTCATTAATTTGTTTCATATAATTATATATCATGGCTGAAGAAACACCAGAACAAACAATTGAGAAACTCAAGGGTGAATCTGAGTATTACAGAAATAAGTTCATTGAGTTCAAAACTAAGTTCATTGATCTGGAACGATCAACCTTAAGGTATAAGATAACGACTAAGATAGATGCAGTAATGTCTTTTCTAGTTGTCATGTTATCCGCAGAAGAGGGGATGTCATTCTCAAAAAGAATGATGTCATTTATATCCACGCTATACATGTGGGCTAAAAGAGGATTTAAATTAGAGGATGAGCAGACAGCTAAAGCAAGATTAGCTATATGTAATGCGTGTCCTGAAATAAGGAAACCTAATTATCAATGCTCCATATGTGGATGCTTGATGAAAAACAAAACTAAGATTTCGGGGGCTTCTTGCCCTTTGAAGAAGTGGTAGTAACCCACCGCTTACTCTTCTTTAGGTTTTCCCAATAAACACGAACTTTTTCTATCTTGGCCTTTCGCCAATAGTTAGAGTCCTTGTTTCTATAACTCATACTAGAGAGCCAGGGGCTGCTTTTCTTATAGTAGCACCTTGTAATCCCGTTTTTCTTGCAATGGCATTACCTACTAATGCACCTGCTCCTGAAGATTTAAGTGCTCCGCTTATCTTTTTCTGAGCATCTTGTTTTTTCTGCTCTGCCTCTTTTGCTTTATAAGCAGCTATGGCATCTTGGGATCTTGAGAAAGTATCGAAATTAGATTTTCCTCTAGCAGCCCTGCTTGCTCTAAGATTAGCTAAAAGCCGTGCTCTTAGGGCAGAATTACCACCCATTTCTGCCGAGGGTGTCGAGTTTTGTGGTGTGTTTAAGAATCGTTTGGTGTTTGCTGCGTATTGTCGTTTATTAGTAGGAACTCTACCCCCTAGCTCCGCAGGTAAATTAGAAGTACCTCTACCTCTACCTCCTAGCTCAACAGGTAAATTAGAAGCGGATTGCTTAGCGGATTGCTTCTTGCTGTTGCTGGATGGTAATTCCGCTTCTAATACTAATTGTTTCAAACGATCATACATCATTTACCACGGCGACCGCCGCCTCCCTTCTTCTTGCCTCAGCCATAAGCTCTAGGAACATTTCTCATACCTGTATATAGGTTAGTAAAAAAGAAGAACCTCACCTTTTTCAAGATGAGGTTCTAGTTTCCTACTTTATTTATGGATTAGAAGATGTGTCGTGACTTGTCGTAGTTACTTACACCAGTGTCAGCAACGGGTCTGGTTGCGATACTGTTTACAGTGTTCATGGTTGGTATAATCTTAAAGAATCCAGCACCAGCTAAGTGATCACCTACAGCGTTGATAAAGTTTCTAATGCTGTTAGCAGATTCCTTATCAGGTGAGTAGGCACCTGGGATAGCGTAAGCAGGACCGACAAAACGGATGGCATTATCGTTAGCCATGGTAGTAGCTCCTATCTTGTTCTTAGCAGGAGAAACATCCATTTCTCCAAAGAACACTTCTAGATCAACTGGCTCGGCCTCTATGGTAGTTCCAGCGTTCTCGTTAACAAAAGCTCCTTTGTAAAGACCTGCGTTTGCAACAGTGACTGCTTGAGTTACAGCAGTATGAAGGGTATCATCCCATGGAACTCTGCGGTAGAAGGGCTGAACAGTGTTGATAGTTCCAGCAGGACCTAGGTTAGCTGATGTAGTTAAAGCACCGTAAGCCGTACCTCTAGTATCTTGTGGGTCAGCGTTCCATTCAAAGGTTTGTGGTTGAGAGAACCCTGAGGTGTTAAAGCTTTCATAACTCTTTACCATCTTGTAAGTAGCGTTAACTTTGTAAAGCAAGCGGGTGGTGCTAAGAGTATCAGAGATGGCCTTAGGACCGCTAAGAGTTAGTGAAGTGTATGAAGGGTACTGAGTTACGATTGGAACTCTGTAATACTCAATGTTAAGCTCTTGAGTTTCTACAGCCCAAGGACCAGCGTATACACCTGAAACACCAGAAGCAGGTGCGACACCTGATGTGTTAAAGGTATAAGAAGTTGATCCAGGGGGGATTGGGGTTGGTGTGATTGCTTCGGGCATAATATATTACTCCTTAAAGTAGGGTTCTATTTTATATAGGATTTGAAAATTTCAATTTTATTTATAGTTTTCAAAAAATAAAAACGCCCCACTCTCAACAGAAAGTAGGGCGCAAAAAATTAGCTCAGAGCTTGATTAGAGCAAGTCCACACACTCACTCTTGCTTGAAGTAGGTATAACTAGTGTAAGCATACCATTCTCAAAACCAACCTCTGCTTTCGCAGGGTTGAAGTTCTCATCTATGCTCAGAGTAAAGTCCACATCCTTTGAACTGATACCATGATGCACGAACTTCACATCAGGTTCCTTCTCTGAGTTAGCAATAACTCTCAGCTTGTTGCCAATTGCCTTTACTTGCACATTCTCTTTAGCATAGCCCGCCAGTGCAAACCTGATCCAAAGATTCTCAAGTTTTTCATCAAACCACACATCACTGTGAGGATAAGCTGGCATGTGTGAGAGTTTAGTTCTGGGATCTGCAAAGAATTCCCAGTTGTTTATAGCACGGTCGAAGTGCTTCCAAATCGAGTCGAAACTCGTCCAATAGTAATTTGTCATTTTAATTTTCTCCTTTCGTTTAGACAAGGTTAAAGGAGTCCCAAACGGCAACCCCTTTGTCTTATTATATAGGAGTCCCCATGAGAATTTTTTATTTTTATAGGAGTCCCTTAACTTTTTTAGGAGTCCCTTGATTTGTAAGACATGAAGCTATCTATGCGGGGCAGGAAGTCCCATATGGGACCCTTTTCGCGCCTTTTTCCGCACTTTTCCCTTGCATCCTCCCAAGGGTAGGTTATAATGGGGGCATGAAGAACGAAACCAAGCACACCATCGAGTGCCTCATCCTCGGCTCCCTGTTCCCCATCGCCATGGTCACTGTCCTCATTCTTGGGCGCATCTTTGCTTGACGCCAGACCCTCACCATACTACTATACACACATGAAGAAACAAGATAACGAGTGGCTTGGGTTCTTTGTTATGGGTTTGCTTGTGCTGACGATCTTCCTCGTCTAGTATATACTCCCATGGACCGTCACTCACTCAACCTTGCCAAGCGTAGGAATCACCTAGCCAATAGGGAGTTCGCACGCAGGGCTCACACTATCACCAGCAAGAAGAAAGCTAACAACAAGAGAGCTTGTAGAGGATGGCGCTATGATGGATGAACGACAAGAACTAGAAGAGTCGCTTGATATGCTTAATCGCACCTTTGAAGAACTCAAGCAGATCCGTAGCAAACTACTGTATGGTGATGAGCCAGCATATGTTGTTGAGGATATGGTGCAAGAACTAATCTGGCGTGTCGGCCACTACATTGGAGAGTTTTGATGGATAAGGTTTACTGCGTCTGGGATGAGGTTAGGTATGAAGGCAAGCGTCTTCTCGGTCTGTTCAAGGACCAGCAGGATGCTATTAGGTTTGCCAAGGCATACACCGAAGAAAGCTACAAGGATTGGGAGGTTGATAACCACGCGGACTATCCTTGTTGGCATGATGGATGGGATGAGGATATCTATGTTATGGATGAGCTTGTAAAATGAAGTGGGTCTGTGCATACTTTGCTGTTATCTTTGCCTACTCTTGGGTTCTTTGCGCTGCTGCTGCATTAGGTGATCGTAACATGAGATGACCCTGCCATTTTGGCAGGGGCGGCGGCTCGCGCCTAACCCCTTGGTACACAAGGACTTACGACGATTGGTTTTTTGGGGTTTATAGTTGCAGGCGCTCCACGGTGTGCTATTATAGGGGCATGAGCTACGAGATCGACCTTGAGATTGCCTGCGACTGCTGCGGTGATAGCTACCTTCCCTGGCACCTGTCCTCCGAGCAATTCGCCAACTCCCTGGTCTGCGAGTCCTGTGCTGATGCCCTTGAGTTTGAGGCGGAATTCTTCGCCCGCAAGGATTTCGACATGGGCGCTTGACGGATAGCTCCAAACAAACTACTATACACACATGAAGATCAACTCTCGCTACAACACTGTCCCCACCTTCGTCCCCGTCGCTGGCTACTGCAACAGCAACTACTGCATGGTGCGGACCAAGCGTGCTGGTATCACCAGCTACTCCATCCTCAACCAGCGCACTGGTGAGTTCCTCAACTCGGGTGTGACCCGCGACCACGCGGTCAAGGTGTGGAACCGCACTGGCATCTACGGCCTCCCTCCGATGGCTCTAAGCGCCTGACGAGGCACTGGGGAGGGTAGCTAACCAACCCAGTATAAAGAAAGCGAGTGGCCCTCGGGAAAGGGCTGACCCTCGGGGAGGCATCCTCGGGGGTTTTTTCTTACCATCATATTCCCTGCCATTTTGGCAGGGGCGGCGGCTCGCGCCTAACCCCTTGCAGGACAAGGACTTACGACAGCCACTTTTCTCAAGTTCCCCTTGCAATCTGGTCGATGAGGTCTATAATAGAACACATGAACAGCATCACCGACTTCATCCCTGCCGCTAACAAGTACGCTAACCTCTACTCTGAGAAGCTGCACATCTCTGCACACTATGATCGGGACGATCTCGTCTCCGAGGCGTTCCTTGCCCTGCACAAGGGCGAGCAGGCGTATGATCCCAACGCTGGCATGAAGTTCAGCACTTACATGATCCAGCGTATCAAGTGGCGCATGATGGAGATTGACCGTGAGTGTGCCAAGAAAGCACTCAAAGGTGACGGTGTGCAATTCTCTCTTGATTCTCTCAAGGAAGACGATAACTCTGACGCTTGGCACCCTTCCTATGTTCAGGACAACGACACTCTTTCTATCCTTGATTCTCTCTCTGAGCGTGACCGGGATATTGTTACTCGTCACACTCTGGATGGCGAATCTTATGCTTCTATCGCTGAGGACTACAATGTTTCCGGTATGACCATCTGCAATTGGCACAAGGCAGCTATCGAAAAGATGGCCTGAGGTTTATTTCAATAAACTAGTCCTGCCAAATCGGCAGGCCCGCCCGCTCGCGCGTAACCCCTTGCAGGACAACGACTTACGACGATAACTTTCCCTCCTTTTTTCTTGCGCTCTAACCTTGACGCGCTACTATAGGGGCATGGTTACTTTCCTTCAAAACAGCGACATCGCGAAGGTCGCTCCCTCCGTCTTCGCCACCGAACCCTGTGAGCGCATGTCCGACCGTTACTCGTTCGTGTCCTCCCGTGATATGATCGAGCAGTTCGATGCTCTCGGCTGGGGCGTTACTCGCGCAGTCCAGCCCAAGTCCTACAAGCGTAGTGCTGATCACAAGAAACACCAACTGGGTTTCCAGCGCAAGGACATGGACCTCACCATCGAGGATCCGCGTTCCCCTGGCTCGATGGTCTTCCCTGAGATCCTCGTCACCAACTCCAGCGATGGCTCGTCCTCGCTCAAAATGTCGGCTGGCCTGTTCGCGCTGGTCTGCTCCAATGGTCTGGTGGTGCAGTCGCTCGATCTTGGTAGCGTCCAGCAGCGTCACATGGCGCTGACTCCTGAGGGTGTGGCTGAGGCCATCGAGAACATCTCTCGACTCGTCCCTGCCCTTGCGGATAGCATCGAGCAGTGGTCTGATCTGCGTCTCGATGATGATCAGCAGTTCGAGATGGCTCATGCGGGCAAGGTTGCTCGCTGGGGTGAAACCTCCGATATCGACAGCCGTATGCTGCTCAACCCTCGCCGCCATGAGGATATCGGCAACGATCTGTGGACCGTGTTCAACCGTGTGCAGGAGAACACCGTGCGCGGTGGCTTCAAGGGTGAGGGCCAGAAGCGCCTGTCCCGCGAACTCACCAACCTTGACGCACTCAACCGCGTCAACCTCTCCCTCTGGAACGCTGCGGACGGTATCCTTCAAGCCGCCTGAGTCAAGAGGAATCTAGGAAAAGTGGCTGCCCTAACTCCTTGCTCCGCAGGGGGTTAGGAGCCCTGCCATTTTGGCAGGGGCGGCGGCTCGCGCCTAACCCCTTGCAGGACAAGGACTTACGACGCTAGATTTTCCTTGCATTTTTTGGAGATTGCGCTATTATAAACCCATGACCCTTACCACTACTCGCTACCAGAAGTCCATCAAGCCCGTTCCGACCAATCATATTATGATGCTAAAGTCGGGTGGCAACAATACCAAACTAGGTCGCAAGATTACCAAAGGTCCGTGGCGAGGTGCCCCTATTTATTCTCTCACTCTAACCGAGCGTGATACTTGTCCCCGTACTTGCCACCATTGGGACGATTGCTATGGCAACAATATGCCTTTCGCTGCTCGTTATAGTGTGGAGGATTACGATGCGTTTATTGAGCGTCTAGAATGGGAGATTGATACGCTTATTGCAAAGCATGGCAAGATTGCTATTCGTCTCCATGTGCTAGGTGATTTCTTCTCTCGTTTTTATGTGACCTTCTGGGATGAGATGCTCTGTAAGCATGAGGGTCTGCACATCTGGGGATATACTGCTCGCCGTGGTATTATTGCTGATCGCATCGAGCGTCTGAATGCATCATATCCTGAGCGTTGCGTTATTCGTTGGTCGCGCAACTTTACTTCTAACTCTAAGAATATCCGCTACGCTGCCGAAGAATCATTCGAGGGTAAGTCCTTCACTTGCCCCGAACAAACTAAAAAAACCGAGAGTTGTGGTACTTGTGGTGCCTGCTGGCAATCTACTATGACTGTGAAGTTCCTTTCCCACTAGGAGATAACATGAAGAAAGAACTCAAAGATCGACTGACTGCGTGGATGGCTGACTACGAAGATAGTAGTATTCTTGAAGAAACCATGGCTGAACAAGATATCAACCTTTATCTCTTGGATACTGCGTTCGATATCATGTATGATATTTATCGTGAGGAAGAAGAATGAAACTAAATGTCTATTGGTCTGAGATTACTCACTATAACGCAGAGATTGTAGTGGATGATAGCATGAGCGAAGATGAAATTCACGAACGCTTGCATACTATTATTTCCCGCGATATTATCGGTGAGGAGATTGGAGGCGAGATCGAACACGATTCTATCGACTGGGACGAGATAACCTAACCTGCCATTTTGGCAGGGGCGGCCCGCCCGACCTAACCCCTTGGTAGAGCACGACTTACGACAGCCAGAATTCTTAGATTCTGCTTGAAAGATATCTCCCAGGTGCTATTATACA
>Ga0208898_1001431_pt1 | contig 15828 bp, 14 predicted proteins | sample VirMetDEL_Mar_4_FD_184513 | JGI IMG/M metagenome (GOLD analysis project Ga0208898, IMG submission 184513) | Aqueous microbial communities from the Delaware River and Bay under freshwater to marine salinity gradient to study organic matter... | ecosystem: Environmental > Aquatic > Marine >...
TTGGATCTTGATAACAGATCAGTAGTCGGTCATTACATTAGAAAAGCCGAAGAAACAATGCGACAACTTGGCTTTGGGAACCTAAAACCTCTTAAGACTATCGAGAATAGGGTTTTTGAAGACTTAGGCAGGCTCGAAGTAAGACCGGTTGTCCCTCCTTCTTTAACTTACTCAGACTTCAAGGTAGAAACTCTCGCTCAGGTACCAGAAACTACAATACGAAGAAACAACGACGAACTAAGCACTCTAAAGTTTTTAGTTGATGAAAACTACAACTTTCTATCAAGAGAGTTTGAGTTTGGGAACAGGGCGCCAGCAAACAAGAAAAATACCAATTTCCCTGAAACTCTAATGCCTTCTGCTTATGTTATAAGTGCCTTGGCTAGTTTAGCAGACCGTTATAGCAACGAAGAAGACCCAAGAGTGAAAGCACAAATAAACGCTAGGGGCATAGAACTCGCTAAGGCTTTATTGCTTGGAGGACAGCCCAGGTTTTTAGATCTAGGCGTGAACATTCTAAATCCTTTGATTGACTTTTCTTTGACACAAGAGTTTTTTGATAACTTCGGGTTCAAGGTAAAAAGAGCAACCAATAGCCAGATCTCAGAAGCCAACGAACAACAAGAAAACTCAAACTACGTTATTATAGACCAAGAAATAACAAAGAATTTTTCAAATACTAGTTTATTTCCATTTTATAACATTGTTACAATAACGGACCTTCCTTCTTTCTCAAACACTATAACCAGAACATTGGTTAACTCAGGTCTCAACAAAGGTATAGTTTTGAGACTTATGGATTTTATCAAAAACCCACTAGAAGCAGAAAATCGCTTAGAAGAAACCATTGGGTTGTTTGCAACGGTCTCACCTGATGTTGTGGGATTAGGGCAGCAGTCAACAGAGAGAAAACAAGTATTTACTTTAGACATGTTCTCTGGGCAGCCAAACACTTCCAGAATAACCGGTGATAATCTACAGATTGACTTTGGTGCACTACTAAACAGCATAAATGCACCTTTGTTCTTTAGGTTCTTAACTTCTACACCGTATGTTCTAAAGGCACCTGATATTCTTAGAAACATTGTTAGAGATCTTAGACAAATAAACTTAGACTCAATTACTCCTTATGTCCCAACAGAAGACATTAGAACTGATGGAACAGTAACTTTTATGGACTTTCTAAACATAGTAACTGAGTTTACAGAAGACCTACAAAGAATTTCGAGAAATCGTATACCAACCCCAAAACAACTTCTACTTGGAGAAAAAGATTCTTATTTTGAGCCCATCGCTTATAAAGTTACAAAAAGAAATGTAACAACAGATGAAACACAAGAATTCTTATTTATTAATGGGGAAGAAGAGCAAGTAGAGTTTGTTGATTCTCAGTTAAAGTTTAATCAAGAGTATGATTATTCTTTATCTTCTTTTAACTTTATTTTAGAGAATAACTACTTTTACGAGACCTTACCAGCAAGTGAATTTGAAGCGGGTATAGATTTCTCAAGCCCAGGCCAAGAATTTGTCTTTGGTACAAGAATGCATGTGGTTCAGGCTCCAAAAGTCTTAGAATTACCACTTGCAACGGAAGAATCAGTAAATGTTGATGCGCCCCCGATAAGACCAAACGTTGAGTTTTATCCAGTAAAAGATTTTGAAGATAGAGTAAAAATAAGATTATCTTCAATGAACTCAGTGGAGTTTGCTGATCCAATAATAATCGAAAATGCTGATCGTCAACTTTTTGCTTCTGTCCGTAACAGTCAAAAGGTTGGACCAAATGGTAAGATTAGATTTGCTTCTGATGAAACACCAATGGCTTATGAGATCTTTAGACTCGAAGAAATGCCAAGATCTATTACAGATTTTGCAGGAACAAAAAGAATTGCAAGAAGCGTAACCTCAAACAACGAAAGCACAGACGGTACGCTTATTCAGGACGCAATAAGACCAAATGTTGAGTACTATTATTTATTTAGAACATTAGACTTCCACGGTAAAGTATCAAACCCAACAGAAATCTTTAAATTTGTTTTAATAGAAAATGATGGATCTTTAATACCGGTTTTAACAGTTATTCCTCTTGATCAACTTGGTAAACTAGAACCTCAAACAAGAGAAGTAAGAAGATTTATTGAGATACTTCCAAGTGCCCGCCAGACTGCAATGCCTAGAAATCAGTTTGCTGGCAAGACGTCTGATGAAATAAGACAAATCAACTTTGGAAACAATTCTGTACAAGTAAGTGAATCAAATTCTATTTTAGATAATAAATTCTTAATAGAAGTTAAGTCAAAAAAGACAGGTAAGTCTATTTATTTAGAGTTAGATTACGAAATAAATAATAGCACTATTAGACAACCTGGTCCAAGAAGAAGAGCAAAAATAAGAACAACTGTAACACAAGCAGATGTTGAACAAGCCTTAAGAAGGCGAGAAGAAGAATAAAATTTATTAATAACTATTTATAGTATAAAAGGAGTTTATAGATGGCATTTTTAGACAATTCAGGTGATATTATACTTGATGCTGTATTAACTGACGAGGGTCGTAGACGTCTCGCAGAAGGTGATGGTACTTTTAGAATCACCAAGTTCGCTTTAGGCGATGATGAGATTGACTACGGTCTTTACAACAAGAACCATCCAAGTGGCTCTGCTTACTTTGATCTAGAAATCCTTCAATCTCCTGTTTTTGAAGCGTTCACAAATAACGCTTCTTCAATGAAGTCAAAGGTCCTAACAGTCAATAACCCTAACCTTCTTTATTTACCGGTTATTAAACTTAACAATGCTAATGGTAGAGGGACAGTTCCCTCAGATTTCGGAGCTGATACTTACCTTGTCCCTGTCGACAAAACAACAAACGACAAATTTACCGGCAACTCAATCGGCGTTATTCGTTCACCCGCTGATGGCGAACTAACAGAGACTGATGGCGCTGGTATTAGACTTGACCAAGGCTTAGATACAACTTCAATTAGTCCGGGTGCTGGTTTACCTAGCGACCTAAGAGAAGATACCTTTATTATTGAAATGGATAACAGACTTGGACAACTTATTGATCGTTCAGACGAAGGAACTCCAACCGTTAAAACTCCAAGTAACATCGATGATGATGACATTGCAACTTACATTCTTAGTGCAACAACAGACGAAAATTTTGTTGACGCAATTACAAACACCACTGGACAAGCTGGCCAAGTTATTGCAGGTCCAAGAGGAAATAAACTAAGGTTCCGTGTTCGTCCAAGAATCGACCTTGCAGAGTCTGATTACTTCTTTGACTTATTTGGTGCTACAGATGCTAGTGCAACTGTAACAAATGCTCCAACCTTAACAAATGTTAAATTTATTGATTCATTTGTTACAATCTACGGTGCGTCAACTGGATACACAGTTCAAGTTCCAATTAGATTCATCAAAGACAACTCATAATAACTAAAGAGAGAAAAAATGGCTTCAATATTTAAAACATTTTCACCAGACGATAAAGCATTAACAACGACCAGCCTTCACGAGGTTATTCCAATTACAGGAACAATCGTATCAGGAACATATTCAGATCTGAACATTAAAAATTATGCTCACGGCATGTTTCAGTCAGTTTATGACTATCCTTATCTAAGCTCATCAGCAAATCATGTATTTGATATTACTGTTGGCTACTCATCAAACTCTGCACTTTCAGGAGCATCTGCAACTCAGAATGCAAAGAAAATAAACATTTATAATGAGTTTGCAAAAATTCTTGTGCAGCCTGACATAACAGGATCAATTCAAGATTTTGATACTGATGGAAACATCTCTGGTGGTGGAACAAAAATGCGAGAATGCCTTTTCTTATCATTCTCTCGTCTATTAACAAAAGATGAAATCAAAAAAGGCTCTGTTGCTCTTACATTCTTAACCGGTGGCACTTGGGCTTCTCCAACTGATACATATACTGTATATGATGCCGGTGCTGTAACTGATTACAAAGTTAACTCGCCAGCTGGTGAATACGGTCTTCTTTACTCGAACTCCGCTGGTACTGGTAATCCAGTTGGTCATGTTTATTATCAAACAGGAATAGCGGTTCTTACAGCATCAATTTTTGATGGAAACTTTGCATCAACAGATGAAACCATCGATGCAATTCTTACCGGATCAGAAATTTCAGGTGCCGCTGATGGTTTAAGAAATAGAACAAATAATCTTCAGTTTAACAACACAACAGAACTCAACTCAACAATCTATTTCTGTCGTGCATCATCAAATGAGTTTAACTACTCTTCAAACCCAACTTATCTATCAGGTTCTCAGGTTGTTGTCAAGAACACAAGAACAGACACCCCTGTTTCTTATGTAACAACAGTTGGACTTTACTCCTCAGATAATGTCCTTCTTGCAGTAGCAAAACTTTCAGAACCTCTTAAGAAAGACCCAACAAACGAACTTACATTACGAGTCAGACTAGACTACTAAAATGAAGTTCTACCAGTTTAAGCAAAATGATGTGGTTAGCCAATTTAGGGTGGTTAACCCATCATGTTCTTTTTTTGCAAACGATAGAACCGTTTATTATAACGGCACTTCAGATAGTAGTGCTTCACTTGGAACAAAGGTAAATGGTGTTCCAAATGGTTTTGTTTCTCTTTACGAACTAAATGTTGATAGAGCAAGTGGTAATCTTATTTATCCGTTTGTTGAGAAAGGTTCATCATTAGATAGCCTTAGCACTGTAAGTGATGCATCTTTCAATGCTTTTTCTTATGGAGACGTTATTTCAGGCTCTTATCCACTATCAGCAAGCATTACAAGAAACTTTTATTTGCCAGCAGATACAACAAGAAGACAAATAAAAGCGTTAAAAAATACTTTAAATAGAAGCAGGATCTATTCTAATCACTTTCTTTATTCTTCACCACTTGGAGATAAGGGAACACAAACAATCGCTTTGATTGATGTACCTTCTATTTTCTTTGGTTCTGGAATAAAGTCAAGTACTTTAAAGTTAGATTTCTTTGTAACCGGAACTTTAACCGGTAGACTTGAAGCAAATGCGAAAGGTGAGTTGGTTCAAACACTTCCACAAGATGCAAACAGTGGTTCTGTTGCTGGAGTTGTTTTAAAAGACATGGGCGCCATTCTTTTGACTGGTTCGTGGGACGTAACAACGTTTAACGTTGATAACTATGATCAATCCGGTGGTTCCGCTGATCCTTTTAAGTGGTATTATTATCTTGCTGGAATCCAAGGCAATGAAGATTATTCATCTACCTCACTTCCTTCCTCATCTTATCACTTGCATTTTGAAGCCACAAGTGATGTTAACACAAAAATGATGTTTTGCACAGCACCTCGTGGAGAGTTAAATCAGTCCCAGAATCCTACCTTCTATACAAAAGATAGTTATCAAGAACTCTCATTCAGCGAAAGCCGCTTTGTAGAACCTGCAAGAATAATAAAAAACATAACATCTGCTTCTTATCAAGATCCAACAGCCACTTTTGAAAAAACAACTTATATTTCAAAAATAGGCATCTACGATGAAGATAAAAACCTTATTGCTGTTGCTTCGTTAGCAAGACCAGTAAAGAAAACTGAGTCTAGAGATCTTACCTTTAAACTAAAACTTGACATCTAGTATTTTTTATGGTATAGATCTTATATGATTTTAGGATTAGACATAAGTACTAGTATAACAGGTGTTACTTTATTAGATTATAATAATAACATTATATTAAATAACTCAATAGATTTAAGGAAGTATAAAAACTTCTTTATAAAGAGTGAACAAGTTGCTGAAGTTTTTAAGAATTTATCTCAAAAACCAGATAAGATCTTTATCGAACAGTCTTTACAATCTTTTCGATCGGGATTTAGTTCTGCTGCAACTCTTTCTACTCTCTCTCGTTTTAATGGTGTTGTCTCTTGGCTTGCTTATAAAGAGTGGTCCATCGAACCCGAATACATCGCAGCCACTTCAGCAAGAAAGCTTGCCGGCATCAAGATAACCAAAGGAACACCAGCAAAAGAACAAGTCCTTCAGCATCTACTTGACAACGAGCCTTCGTTTGTGGTAGAGTATACGAGACATGGCAACCCTAAGCCTGATACCTACGATCGGGCTGACTCACTTGTCATAGCAAGAGCGGGACTTGAACTATGCACGAAAGAGAAAAACTAAGCATTGCAAAGCAAGCGCTTGGATACTCATTTAAATCAGGCGGTGAATATTTGTTTCACTGCCCTTTTTGCAAACACCATAAGCCAAAACTTTCTTTGAACATCAAGAAAAATGTTTATAAGTGTTGGGTTTGTGATGCGTCTGGACGAAACGTTCGTCGTTTGATCAAGAAGTTTGGAAATTGGTCTCTTCTTAAAGAGTGGGATCGGTTCTCAAAGAAGATTGACTTTTCGGAGTTTGATGAAAAGCTTCTTTTGGAGTTCTCGGATGAACAAGAACAACAAGTTATCCAACTTCCAAAAGAATACCAGCCACTCCACAAAAAAGACATTCCACTAACACTTCGCAGACCACTAAACTACCTTATGGCTAGAGGGCTTGACGACTTCGACATTGCTTATTGGAAGATTGGTTTCTGTGAAAAAGGAAAGTATGAAGGACGTTTATTGGTTCCTTCGTTTGGTGAAGCAGGGTCAGTTAACTATTTTATCAGCAGAGCCTTTGATAAAAAGGTTTGGCCAACTTACAAAAACCCAAAAGCAAGCCGAAACATTGTTTTCAATGAACTTTTTGTTGATTGGGACAGAGACGTTGTGATCACAGAAGGTGTTTTTGACGCTATTGTTGCTGGACCAAACTCTATTCCGCTGCTTGGCTCTACAATGACTGAAAACTCACTTCTTCTTCGTAAGTTGATCGAAAGTGATAGTACAGTTTATCTTGCGTTGGATCCAGATGCTTATGAAAAAGAACTAAAAATTATGAAGTTATTACTTGATTTTGACATAGAAGTCTATAAAATAGATGTATCTGGTTTCAAAGACCTTGGCGAAATGCCTAAAAATGAGTTTTCGCTGCGAAAGAAAAAAGCAGCCCCAATCCTTCAACAGGATTTATTCGAATTAACCGCTAGAAACTTACTGGAGGCTATCTAATGCGTTTTGCACACATCTCTGATACTCACATCAGAAACTATAAATACCAAAAAGAATACCGAGAAGTGTTTGAGAAACTATACGAAACACTCCGAGAAGAAAAAGTCGACTACATTATCCACACAGGAGACATTGCACACACTAAAACTCAGATTTCACCTGAGTTTGTTGAGTTAGCATCAGAGTTTCTTGCAAATCTTGCTGATATTGCCGGAACTTTTGTTCTTTTGGGCAATCACGACGGAAATTTAAAGAACTCTGCCCGTCAAGATGCCTTAACTCCTATTGTCCAGAACTTAAATCACCCAGATCTTCATCTTTTTAAGGGTTATGATAGTGTTGAACTCTCAAACAACTTTAAATTGCACGCTTTGTGCGTTTTTGACGATGAAAACAACTGGGATCTAAACCCCGATCCTGATTTTATCAACATTGCCCTTTATCATGGCTGTGTTCGTGGTTCAGAAACCGACATTGGGTGGGTTTTAGAAGGAGAAGCAAACTTAGAGACCTTCCAAAACTTTGATTATGGCTTTTTTGGAGACATTCACAAGACAAATCAAATGCTGGACGACCACGGACGCTTCCGCTACCCTGGATCGACCATTCAGCAGAACTTTGGTGAGTCAAATGATAAAGGAATCCTTATTTGGGACATTCAAGATAAAGAAAACTTTACTTGCAAGCACATTCAGTTGGAAAACCCCAAACCTTTCATTACAATTAACTTAACTCCAACCGGAAGGCTGCCAAGAGCAACCAATATTCCAACTGGCGCTCGTGTTCGTCTTATTTCTGAACACAACCACCCTATTTCAGCACTTAAAAAGGCTGCAGATGTGGTAAAAACTAAGTTTAGACCAGAGTCAGTTGCTTTTCTTAATAAGTTCTCAGGTGCTCGTGGTGCTTCAACCTCAGCACACGCAGAAAGAATGAACATGCGTGATGCTGATGTCCAAGAAAAGCTTATGAAAGAATACCTTGTTGATTATGAACTAACCAATGAACAACTTTCACAAGTATTTGCTCTTAACAAGCAAATCTCAACACTTATCAACGAAGACGAAGAAACAAAGCGAAACATTCATTGGAGTTTGGAAAACTTTAAGTTTGATAACCTTTTCAACTACGGAGAAAGCAACTCTTTGGACTTTGCAAAGTTAAACGGCATTGTTGGTATTTTTGGAAAGAACTATTCAGGCAAGTCTTCAATTATTGATAGTATTCTTTATACTATTTTTAACTCCAGTTCTAAGTCTGTTCGCAAAAATGTGGATCTTATCAACCAAAATAAAGAAGAAGCAGAAGGGGAAGTAAAGTTCTCTATTGGATCCAAAGAGTTTACGATCAAGCGAGAAAGCAAGAAATACATCAAACGACTTCACGGCAAAGAAAGCACCGAAGCAAAAACAGATCTTACTTTCTCAGTATACGATCCAGCAACCGGCGAAACAGAATGCCTCAATGGTCAAACAAGAAACGAAACCGATGCAAACATTCGCAGGTATTTGGGAACACTTGATGACTTTCTTTTAACTTCAATGATGTCTCAAATGAACTCACTGAACTTTATCAACGAAGGCACAACAAAGCGAAAAGAAATCTTGGCTAAGTTCCTTGACCTTGAGATCTTGGATAAAAAGTTTAAGAAAGCAAAAGAAATCTCACAAGATAAGCGTGCCTTGGTCAAGAGCCTTGAAGGAACAGACTATGATGCTCAGATCGAAGCCGAAGAAACAACCCTCGTAGAACTAAAAGATAGTATTCTAAATGTAAAACTTCATTGTAATGAACTAAATGGTGTTTTGGACTTATTAAAAGAAGAAAAAAGTTCTTTGCAACATCAGATTGATTCACAAAAAGAAGTTGACATTGACATTAATTCAGTTCTTGATGGTTTAAAAAGAAATAAAGACAAAAAAGAACTTTTATTGGCTTCCATTCAAGAAGATAAGGTCAATCTTAAGAGTTATGAAGACTTTATCCAAGACTTTGACTTAGAAAGTATCTTAGAACGCAAGGAAGTCTATTCTAAGACATTTAAGCGACTTACAGACCTCACACTATCAATAAAAGAACAAGAGCGTGAGAAAGCATCTGTGGAAGCCAAACAAGAACTTCTTTCTTCTGTTCCTTGCGGCGATCAATTCCCAACTTGTCGTTTTATCAAAGATGCTCACGAAGCAGTTGGTTCATACGATGTTATTGATCAAGCAATCAAAAACTTGCAAGAAGCCGTCGGGACTTATGAAAACGAAATAAAGGCTCTAAACGTAGAAGAAGCAAATAAGTTGTTTACTCAGTACAACGAGCTTGTAGTAGAAAGGTCAAATACAGAAAAAAGACTGGAAAATAAAGAAATGGAACTTCGTATTGCTGAAATGAAAATCAAAGAACTTTCTCAAAAGAAGAAAACCTACGAAGAAAATGAAACAAAAATCCAAGAAATTATTGGATTAAAAGAAAAAGTTGCAGAAATGAACAGAACTATCAAGACAACACAAAAAGACTGTGATGAGTGCAACAACGATCTTCTTCATTTCCTTCGTCTTGAAGCAGCAGCAAAGGCTCGCATTGATCTTGCAAATGAAAACAAACAAAAGTTGGAAGTTGCAAGAGAAGAATACTCTACTTATGTTTATTTTATGCGTTGCGTTCACCCGAACGGCATTCCTTATGATGTAACAAAGAAAATGCTTCCTATTATCAACGAAGAAATCGAAAAGGTTCTTTCAGATGTTGTGGACTTCCAAGTTTTCTTTGAGGAAGATGGAAACAAACTAAATGTTTTTATTAAGCATCCAAAGTTTGATCAACGTCCTATTGAGTTGGGTTCAGGAGCAGAAAAGACCATTGCGGCAACTGCTATTCGGCTTGGCTTGTTAAATGTATCTTCTTTGCCCATTCCAAACTTTGCTGTATTGGACGAACCAGCAACCGCACTTGACGCTGAAAACATGGACGGCTTTATCAAGATCTTGCAAATGTATCGTGAAAACTTTGAGACAGTATTTCTTATTTCTCACTTGGATTCACTTAAGGACATTGTAGATGACGAGGTAATGATCCAGAAAAAGGACGGGTACGCTTTTGTAAATGTATAACTATTTATAATGTTAAAGGAGTACTTATGATGACTTGTAATGATTGTAACTCAGACAACATTGAAAAAGGCTTTTTGGACAGTGTTGTAGAAAAAGCAATAAGCAGAAAGTTCCTTGCTTGGCTTACAGCCACAGGGCTTCTTGCTTTTGGTGCTAATCTTGACGCCGACAACTGGATTATCGTAACTTCTATTTACATTGGTGGTCAAACTGTTATTGATGCGGTTGAGCGACTTAAGAAGTAATGAAAAAGCCCTCACTAAGATCTTGTATTGAGATTGGTTTGGGTTTTGTTGTGCTTTGTCTTTTTGCTGTTATTGTTCTTGAAAGAAACCAGTCAAATAAAGCACAACAAAACCTAAGAAACCAGTTGTCCGCTGCTCAAGGATCCGTTGAGATCCTTGAGGGCGTTCAGTTTCGTCTTTCCGAAGAAGGAAAAATAACAAGAAGAAACTTAGAAAAGATCTTAGGTGAAAACACAAACTTGAGAGCAGCAATAAAAATTCTTGATGGACGCATTTTTGCTGTATCTCAAGTTAATGCTTCATTAAGAGAAGACTTGGAGTTTGCAAGCACAAGGGAAAACTCCTCAGCAACAACAACTGTTATTGAGTATCGTTGCCCTGTTGATCCAAACAGCGATGAACCAATAGAAACAAGTTTGCCGAACTTGCGTGTTGACTTTGACTTAGAAACAAACGGTTTCCGTGCTGTTGGACACACAGAAACCAACCCTTCTTATGCAGAAGTTGTTGTTTCTCAGTTGGATGCTTTTATTATTGATCTTGCATTAAACCAAGCCGCCGATGGTTCTTGGGCTGCTATCGCAAGCGAACAAAGCGAAAGGTTGGAACTAGAAATAGGCGCTCTTCGTGTAAACCCAAGAGTTGTAAGAGAGCGTTGGTATGAAAGACTTGGAATGGGCGTTGCTGTAAATGCTGGCTTGGACGCATTTGCTGTTGGTCCTGCCTTTCATTTAGAAACCAGCACTTTTGATTATGGTTTGAATGCTACTTATGATATAACAAGAAACTCTATTGTAGGTGGTTTCTCGGCAACATACAGACCATTTAGGAGAAGATAGATGGATCTTAAAAACCTTATAGAAGAAATAGTTTTGGAACTTCTTGATGAAGAATGGTCCAAAAGTGAAAGATCAAAAAGAAAGAAAAACTGCGACAACCCAAAAGGTTTTACAATGAAGCAGTTTTGTAAGAACCAAAAAACTCGCTCAAAACCAGGCGAGAAAACCAACGAAGAAATAGAAGAAACAATAAAGAAAATTGACGACGAGTATGTTGTTTATCCAAAAAAAGGCGGCAAACGACTTGGAACACACAAGACAGAAAAAGCAGCCAAAAAACAACTTGCCGCAATAGAAATAAGCAAAGCAAAAAGAGGAAAGTAAATGTTCCAGCAATTTTGGAAAATATTTGAAGCAGCAGAAATAGAAAGAGACCAACTCAAAGGTGGTGAAGGGGACAAACTAAGACCCGAAGATGTAAACCCGAAAGAGTTGCGAAAGGGCATCCAACATGAAATGGAGCACACAGAAGATCCTGACGTGGCTGAAGAGATTGCACTTGACCATTTGGCTGAAGATCCATTATACTATACTCACTTGGACAGAATGGAGCGAGAAGTCAAGAAAAAGAAAATAAGAAAAGCCATTCTCTCTAAGGACCACTTCAAACAACACAACGAACTTTCCCGAGACATTTGGGATGATCCAGACCAAGTAAAACTAGAAGTTAGACTAAAACTAAAACGTATAGCAAATGCATTCTTACGAGATCACAACATTGATCCAGACGCTGTGGAGGATATTTACTTCACTGGTTCACTGGCTGGGTTTAACTACCATCCTGATTCTGATATTGACTTACATATCGTGGTTGATTTTTCCAAAGTTAACCAAGATCTTGATATGGTTCGTGATCTTTTTAATTCTCGCAGACTTGTGTGGAATGAGCGTCATAACATAACAATCTTTGGACACGAAGTTGAAATTTACATTGAAGACATTGATGAAGTTTATGATGACGAAGACCGTCCTGTATATTCACTTACAAAAGATCGTTGGGTCAATCCTCCCAAGAGACTAAATAAAGACTTTGACTATAACTCAGCAATGAAAAAAGCACAAATGATAATGCACCAAGTTGGTTTGGTCCAAGAACTAATGAACCAAGAAAAGTTTGTTGAAGCGAAGCGCCAAGCCACTCGCATTTTTGCAAAACTTAAAAGAATGAGAAAAGCAGGACTTCAAAGAGAAGGCGCTTATTCACCAGAAAACATTGCGTTCAAGATTCTTCGTAAACAAGGATACATTGACCAGTTGGGTGATTTAAAATCTGCTTCTTTTGATCGAATGATGTCGCTTCCACAATGATACAAATAAAAATAAATAAAATGAAAAAAGACTCTGAAATCTCAGGACACGTTATTATTTTCAAAGACAAAGACCACTTTCTTTCTTTAAAAAGAGGACCAACAGATCCTTGGATGCCTAACCGCTGGTGCTCAGTTGGCGGGCACGTTCACATTGGCGAGAACATACAAAAAGGTGCTTGTCGAGAAGTAAAAGAAGAATGTGGCTTAACAATAAGCCCAAAAGACCTTATTGATACTGGTATAGTTAAAAAAGGAAGAGTTCATTTCTTTACAACAAACAAATACTCAGGTAATGTTTATTTAGATGGAAAAGAACATTCAGACTATAAATGGTGCTCAATAAAAGACTTAGATCAAATGGAAACAACGCCTGGTCTAAAAGAAATGGTATTTATCGCAAAGCAAAAGGTATACAATGCTCCCACTTGATAATAAAAAACTAAACGAAATAGCAAAACTAGAAAAAGCAATAAAAGAACGCTGGGGTGATGAAGCAATCAAAACACCCCAAAGCGATTGGGACGAGACCAAAGAAAAAGAATACAAAGAACAACAAAAAGAGTTCGCACAAAAAATTCAATCCAACGATTCAGAATCTCTTGAAGACCAAAAAGGTTTTTTTATTACAAAGAGACTACTTAGTAAAGAAAGCAAATCTAAATGTTCTACTTGTTCATCACAGATCAAGACCTTAAAAGACGAAACTTGTAAGACAAAGTGGGATACTTGTTTTAAATGTTATGTCCAATGGGTAGAAGGTCGTGAAGAGCGCTGGAAAAAAGGATGGAGACCAAATGAAGATCACAAAAGCAAGACTAGTTGAGATTATTAAAGAAGAGATTGCTGGCTTAGACGAAGCAACTCTTGGGGGCCTTTTCGGTAGAGGTCCAAAAGCACCTCGTTCAAAAAGAACGTTCAGGGGCGGCGCAGCCGATGATTTAGATGTTCGTGCTGCTGAAATCGAAGCTAGTGATTCTACCTCTGGTTTAAATAAAGGCCAAATGAAAGCATATAGCGCTGCGGTTTCAGATGCTTCTGCAGACGCTGCAAAAATGGACGCCGAAGCTTCGCAAAAAGACTTTGAGCGTGTTATGAAGTGGGCAAATGAAGAAGGTATCGCAACAGAAAAAGACATTGCACGAGCAGTAGTTGATGCGATGAAAACAATGGATAGCGGTATGATAGCCAAGATCCAAGAGCCTCTTCTAGATGATGAAGACTTCATTGAGCAGTTAGCGCAGGAAATTAATAAGTATAAGCATTCAGGAGAATAATAAATGACACCAGTTCAAGCATTAGCACAAGCAGCCGCACTAGCCTATGATGGCGGCACCGACGCCAACGGAGAACCACTTAAGATTGGTCTTCGCCGTGAAGAAGGTGATTTTGTGAAGGATAGTCGCCACATGGACGGATTTAATGTTCGTTTCGCAGGTGATATTCTCACAATAACTTACCAAACAGACATTAAACTAAAAGAAGTCTATGGCGGTGGTTTTGAAGAAGAAATGGAAAAAGTAATGTCTGACATTGCTAAGTATCTTTCCACTCGTGCTGCTCAAATACTTGGAAAGCGTGTTACACTTACCGCCGATGGTGAAGTTGATGTTCTTGTGCAGTCAACATCAAATGTTCGTGTTTTTGCAACCGCACTCAAAAAATACAAGATCGGCGGAATGAAAGGTGTTGACGAAAACCCGCCCATTCCCGCACAAGACAAACTTATGGAAACTTATCGTCGTTTTGCTAAGGAACGTAGAGGTCTGTAAGTAGTGTGCTTAACAAAGAACAAGTCATAAAAGAAATTGTTAGATGCGGAAAAGATCCCAACTACTTCATCGAGAACTATGTCCGCATCTCTCACCCTGAAAAAGGACCCATTCCTTTCAGGACTTACCCATTCCAAAAAGACCTCCTTCAAGATTATAACGCTTACCGCTTCAACATAATCTTGAAAGGACGCCAGTTGGGTATCTCAACAGTCACGGCGGCTTATGCTGCGTGGCTTATTCTTTTTCATAGAGAAAAGAACATTCTTGTTATTGCAACCAAACTTTCAACAGCCGGAAACTTGGTTAAAAAAGTTAAGTTTATGATCAAGAACCTTCCACCTTGGTTGCAAATAGCAGACATTGCAATAGACAACAGAAACTCTTTTGAGTTATCCAACGGCTCACAAATAAAAGCATCTTCAACATCAGGAGACGCCGGTCGTTCAGAAGCTCTTTCACTTCTTATTGTTGATGAGGCTGCTCACGTTGATGGTTTGGACGAACTTTGGAAAGGTCTATACCCCACGCTATCAACCGGTGGTCGTTGTATTGCTCTTTCAACACCGAACGGCATCGGCAACTGGTTTTATCGTATGTATTCAGACGCAGATGCTAATTTAAATGACTTCCATCCAACAATGCTTCCTTGGGATGTTCACCCTGATCGAGATCAAGAATGGTTTGAGAAAGAAACCAGAAACATGACCAAAAAAGAAATAGCACAAGAGTTAGAGTGCTCTTTCTTATCTTCAGGTGAAACAGTTATTGATGCAGAACACTTAGAATGGGTCTTTGAGAACATTAACGAACCACTTTATCGTGATGCTTTTGATAGAAATCTATGGATCTGGCAAGAATACGATCCAACTTCCAAGTATTTTATGTCTGTTGATGTTTCCAGGGGTGATGGAGAAGACTATTCTGCTTTTCATGTTTGGAATGTAACAACAAATGAGATTGCAGCAGAGTATCAAGGCAAACTAACAATAGACATGTATGCTAATGTTGTTCATCAAACAGCAACAAGATACGGAAACTGTCTTGTTGTTGTAGAAAGTAACAATATTGGCTTTATGCTTATTGACAAGTTGAAAGATTTAAGGTATAGTAATCTGTATTATTCCAAAAATGATGAATACATTGATCCTGTAATAGCAGAAAACATCAACGGAGCAACACCTGGTTTTGCTACTTCTGCTAAAACTAGACCATTAATCATCACCAAGATGGAAGAAATGGTTCGCAATCAACTAGTTATAACAAAGTCCAAAAGATTATTTGGAGAATTTAAAACTTTTATTTGGAAAAACGGTCGCCCACAAGCAATGCGATCAAAGCACGACGACTTAGTTATGTCTTTTGCTATTGCTTGTTGGATAAGAGATACTGTTTTTGAGGAAAGCGCTTACGATCGAGAGAAATCAGAAAAAATGTTAAGCGCTTTCTTTA
>Ga0208898_1001433_pt1 | contig 15815 bp, 19 predicted proteins | sample VirMetDEL_Mar_4_FD_184513 | JGI IMG/M metagenome (GOLD analysis project Ga0208898, IMG submission 184513) | Aqueous microbial communities from the Delaware River and Bay under freshwater to marine salinity gradient to study organic matter... | ecosystem: Environmental > Aquatic > Marine >...
TCCAACTCGAAGCAGATACATCCGCCTCGGATTTCGAATTCTTACCTTATGATGTGAATTTACAGAGGTGTCAAAGGTATTTTCAAACATATCAAAGTGGTGGAATGATTTGTTGGTCTGGCACAACAATAAGTGGTGCAAATTATTTTCAACAAGTAAGACACATAGTTCAAATGAGAGCATCTGCTACAATAGGGAATTTCACTGTTGCTGGATTAAATGGTTTTGCGTCTGGTGACCCTTCTATTGATTATGGTGACCCTCTTGGATTTAGAGCAACTAAACAATCAAATGGAAATACTAATGAGGCATATTTTATGTACAAATATACAGCAGATGCGGAGTTATAAATGATACAGACAGTTCAAAGAAATTATATTACTTCTAATTTTAGTGACACTATTGATACTAATATGTACATAGTTACTTATGATAATGGAACTGTTCTACAAGTTCCTCACAACGAAGAAAATCGCCACTACCAAGAGATATTAGAATGGGTTGAAAACGGTGGCGTTATAGTAGATAATGGAGTGTAATTATGGCATCAACATATTCAGATAGACTCAAACTCGAACTTCAAGGCACAGGCGAAAATGCAGGTACTTGGGGTGATAAGACCAATAATAACCTCGAGGTTCTTGACGCCTTTGCGGGTGGTTTTCTATCCAAGAATGTAGGAGGATCGGCTGACGTCACCTTAACCACGGCCAACGCTTCAGCGACCGCAGAATCTTCTAATAAAGTTTTAGACTTAAATGGTTTATTAACAGGAAACATTAAAGTCTTTATCCCTGCTAAAGAAAACAATTATATTGTCTACAATAATACTTCAGGTTCTTTTTCTTTAACTGTTGCAGCTACAGGTCACAGTGCTAATGGTGTGGCTATTACTCAAGGAGCTTACGATGTGGTTTATTGCGATGGTAGTCCTGATTTTAATGTTTCAAGAATTTTATCAAACTTTGGTGCAATCTCGACAGGTGATTTAACCGTCACTGGAAATGTTAACGCTTCTGTGGATGCTAACATTACAGGTAATGCTAACATTACAGGTAATGCAGATATTACTGGAAATGCCACTATTACAGATACTGTAACAACAGATGATATAGTAGTAACAAATACAGCATCTATTAATGCTGCAGCAACTTTTAATGGGGCAGTCATTGTAAATAACACAGCAGTCTTTAATGAAGATTCAGGTGATTTTGATTTTAGAATTGAGTCTACCAATAATGCCAATATGTTTTTCGTAGATGCAGGAAATGATAAGATTGGTATTGGTCAATCCTCTCCCACGGCATCTTTCACTGTTGCTAATAACGCTATTGCGGAACAAGGTACACTTTCCGATGGTGCAACCATTACACCTAATTTTGCAGAGAAAAATAATTTTACAGTAACACTTGCAGGCAATCGCACACTTGCAGCTCCAAGTAATCCTCAAGTTGGTCAATGTGGTTATATTAGAATACTACAAGACGGTACTGGAGGTAGGACGTTAACTTTTAATTCCGTTTACAAATTCATCAATGGCAATGATTTAGATATGTCTTCCGCTGCAGCCAACACAATATTCAGATTAGATTATGTAGTAATGAGTGCTACAGAAATTCATGTAAATGGTACTGGGCCTTATAGTTAATGTTTAGATCCATGGGGGGAGCAGCATCTGCCTCTCAACCTCCTACACTGTTAAATAATGGTCAGTTCTCTGGCACTTTAAGTTTTGGAGAAAACACAAGCATTTTTTGTCATGGTCCTTATGGTGGACCACCTGTCAATATTCCTGACAATGGGGGTGTGAACGATTATCGTAATGATAATAATGATGGTCTTAATGATCCCGGTCCTTTTGTTCACATGTTTTCAACTATTGTTAAAATAGCTAATGAACCCATACCTAGTAACTTTACGGTTCGTGTCACAATTAATTCAATGGCTTCCAATATGAGAATTGTTAATTGGAATGACAATACTTTTTTTAATAGTAATAATACCAATATTCTATCCACTACTAATTCAGCACCTGCGGGTGGTGGCACTGCATTAAGTATGGGAACTTATTATTCTCTTGCTCAAAGAAGAGATGATAATGCTTGGGCATCAACAAGTACCCCTCCTTTAACTTATCCAAGTTTTAATGGCCCCTTTAATAATGGATGGAATTTTAGTAACACAGCTAACAGTGGTACTATAGATATAACAAGTTTCGTTCCCGTTGCCAATTTTGGAGTATCTGATAGTGCTTACGGTGGGGCTGGAAATAATGCAAATTATGTTACCGCTGTTTTTAATCATGTATCTAATACAAATAATCACACTCAAGCGGGATTACAGTTTTTTATTTATGAAAAATCAAGAAGCTTTCCCTTTACTGGGTCATATAATATAAGTTGCGCATACGTTTAAAAAGGAGAAATAATGTTAGAAGGCGATCTGAAAGATCATAATATTAGAATTTATTTAGGCATGCCCATGTATGGTGGAATGCTTAGTGAAAATACACTACACGGTGTTTTAGGATTACAAAAATGGACACAAACTCAAGAAGTAGGAATGAAACTACAGACCATGGGTAATGAGTCTTTAATCACTCGTGCTCGAAATACAATTGTATCCATGTTCTTAGATGATCAAAACTTTATAGGTACTCACTTATTATTTATTGACGCTGATATAGGTTTTCAGCCTACGAATATTGAACGATTAATTAGAGCTGACAAGGATATTGCTTGTGGTATCTATCCTCGTAAATGTATCCACTGGGATCAAGTAATTAATGCAGTAAAGAAAAACCCTAATATTACAGAAGATGAAGTTTCTTATAAAGCCTTAGGATACAATCTTAATTTTGACAATCCTCAAAGTATTAAGCTACAGGGTGGTTTTTGTGAGGTAATGGAAGCAGCCACAGGAATGATGTTAATTAAAAGAGATGTTTTTCGTAAAATGCAAAAAGCTTACCCTGAACGTAAGTATAAGTCCGATCAAATTATTAATGGTAAGAAGTGGCGTTCTGATAACTGCTATGACCTGTTTGGTGTCGGTAAACTTGACTGGGATGAACAAGAGAGATATCTCAGCGAAGACTATTATTTTTCTAGACTATGGTCTAAGATCGGTGGTAAGATATGGGCGGATGTGGCTTCGCCATTACAGCATCATGGTAGTATGCATTTTAATGGTCATGTAGGCACTTTATTTAGCGTAGCAGATGACACTAACAAAGATACAACTCAAACCAGGGATCCAAAAACAGACCAGTGATTTAGGTGCGGCTGGTGGTTTTACCGATTGTGATAATGTTCGCTTTCGGTATGGACTACCTGAGAAGATTGGTGGTTGGGAAAAAACAACCGACAGTCGTTTAATTGGTGTGGCTCGTGATGCTCATCACTGGGTTTCTTTAGATGGAACTAGGCTTGCAGCTATTGGCACTGACAAAAAGTTATATGTTTATGCAAACGATATTCTTTACGACATAACTCCTGAACGAGCTTCTTTTTCGAGCGTTGCTAGTATTTTTGATACGACTTTAGGATCCGCTAATGTGACTGTGAACATTACAGGTCACGGTGCCAATGAAGGAGATATTGTTACTTTCTCTAACACAACAGGTTTATCTGGTACTAGTTTTACGGCTGATGATTTTAATCGAAGTTTTGAAGTCAAATCAGTCACCAGTGTAGATGCTTTTGTCATTGAACAAGATGCAAATGAAACAACTGGTACAACTTCAGCAAATGGAACAGCAGACGCCTCTTTTGATATTGGGGTAGGTCCTGCTTTTTCTACTTTTGGTTATGGTTGGGGTACATCGACATGGAATACCGAAACATGGGGCACGGCTCGTTCGACGTCATCCGTTACCCTTGATGGTCGTGACTGGTCTTTAGATAACTTCGGTGAACTTTTAATTGCAACTGTTTTGAATGGATCCACGTATCAATGGTCACCGACCACGGACGGATTATCAGGTAGAGCCAGTTTAGTTACTAATGCACCCACCACTTCTAAATTTTCTTTAGTCTCTACTCCTGATCGACATTTAATTTTATTTGGTACAGAAAAAACTATTGGTTTAGGTTCTTCACAAGATCCTCTTTTACTACGTTTCTCTTCTCAAGAAGATATTAATACTTATGAGCCGAGAGCAGAAAATACTGCTGGTTCTTTACGAGTACAAGACGGTTCTACTATTATTGGTGCTGATAAAGCTCGTGGTCAAATATTAGTTTGGACAGATACCTCTCTTCACGGACTACAGTTTATTGGTCCCCCTTTTACTTTTGGACTCAATCAATTAGGTCGTAACTGTGGACTCTTAGGACAACACGCTTCTGTGGTCGTACGAGACGTAGCCTATTGGATGGGCCAGAATGCATTCTTTGCTTTCGACGGTACTGTTAAAAAAATACCTTGTACTGTCGATGATTTTGTTTTTGAAAGTTTAGATTTAACACAAACCGATCAAATTTTTGCAGGAGTGAATACCGAGTTTGCAGAGATTATTTGGTTTTATGTAACTAACCCTAACAACGATCCTTCACCACAAGTTAATCGTTGTGTAGTTTATAATTATTTAGAACAATCTTGGTCGATTGGATCAATGAATAGAACAACATGGGTAGATCGTGGTGTATTTCAAAATCCTTTAGCTACTGAATATTTAACAGATACAACGGTTAATACAACACCCACTGTCATTGGTTTATCTAATGGTGCCTCTAATTACTTTCGTCAAGAATTTGGTACCGATGCCGATGGCTCTGCCATGGAATCTTTTATTCAATCAGGTGATTTCAATATTGATGAAGGTGGAGAACAGTTAATGCGTATTGCAAGATTTGTTCCTGACTTTCGAGATCAAGTAGGAGATGTGGATGTGACTTGGAGTTTCAAAAACTATCCTTATGGTAATGTAGTGAGTCAAACAGCATTAACAGTGGCCACCACCGATACAAAAAAAGATATGAGAGGTCGTGGTCGACAAGCTAATTTTAAAATTACAAGTAATACCACAGGAGGTAACTTTAAAATGGGTACTTTTATAATGGATGTCTATCCTGATGGTGGTCGTTAATGGCTAAAATACCTCAAACGAGATTTCCTGATCCACCTGAACAATATGATGCTCGTGCTTTTGCTGAGCTTATTCGACAATTAGAACAAATTGTGCTACAGCTTAACTCTAGTTATCAGCAAGATAATTCGGATGAACAAACCAGAAGAGCGTGGTACTTTAGTGCCGCAGGAGATTAAATGGCAGACGTATTTAAAAATTTCACGGGTGCTGTAACTACAGCGAACACGACTATCTTTACAGTTCCCCAGGCTAATGTGGCAGCGACACCCCCTGTTCCTGCAACAACCTATGTAGCCAAGACCTTATATACGGTACATGATTTAATTACTCACACTAAAACACTGGTGACCGTCTATCATGTGGATTCTAGTGCTACCAATACGATTAGTTTTCAGGCAGAAGTAACCGCCGGAGTAGCTTTAAATTTATTGCAAAATGGTATCTATGTCTTTGAATCAGGGGATCAATTAATTATTAAAGCAAATAATAATGGACAGGTGAACTTCTCTTGTTCTTTGCTTGAAATTAAAGGGCAACAATAGTACAAATAAAGGTTAAGATGCATAAAATAGTCGATGAGCCAAAAATTCTAGGATACAAGGAGATCAACGGTGAACAAGTGCCTATTTATAGCTGTAAGACAGAAACTGTTATTACGAATACACGAACTGGTACAACTTACGAGTCAGAAGATCATTGTTCTGCTGACGTTGCTGATCCTAACACCGATACTACCGATGCTGATATTAAGCGAGATGTTACAATCTTTGCACCACGATTGGCGAATCTGGGTGCAGTCAATAAGAAAGAATAGAAAATGAGTATAATGGATTTCATGAGTGAAAATGTTTTTGAACCAATACAAGGTTTTGGTGAGAAAATTGGTGAAGCCAGATACAAAAGCGACATCATGGATAAAGATGATTATGTCAAATCATCAGCTCAAGTAAAATATGACGATAAAGTTAGAAAATATGAAGAAAGTTTTGGTCAAGAACCTGACGAAGATTTAAAACAAGAATTTCAATTGGAAGCAATGCAAGAAGCTACCATAGGTTATGACGAGTATAAGGATAAACAATTGTCATTGTTTGGACAACTTACTACACCTAAATCACTTGGCATTGGTGCAGGTGTTTTGGCTGGTATTTTAGCAGCAAGACAATCTCAGAAAAACTATGACGATTACATGGCTCAAAGACCTAAATATGATCCAGGTGAAAATCCTTACCTTGTTGCACAAGGTGGTGGCATTCAAGCTTTTAAACAAGGTAATGCTGTGAAACCTTACGGTGAAAAAACAATACGAGAAATGCTTGTCAGCAATATGTATGAAAAGCCATTAAGTTTTTTTGGTAAGTCAATGGCCGCAGGTTATGCACCTTCTGATTTAATGGAAATATTACAAATTTTTGGTATGAAAAATGGTGGTGGTATTCAATCATTTAAATACGGAGGAACTGATGGCTCAGCCGAACAGTTTCCTTTTAATGAAGCACAAAGATTTACGGGCACTGTGAAAGGACCTGGCAATGGTCAGTCCGATGATATTCCTGCTTTTTTATCAAAAAACGAACACGTAATAACAAAACAAGAGGTAGAAACCATTGGTAGAATGTATGGTGGTGGAGTAGACAGAGGTCACGAGGTACTATATTCTTTACGAGGTGGTATTAAAGACCTTGGAGATAAAATGGGAGTATCCTACACATGATTAGAAAAATGCAAACAGGTGGTGCTACAAACTATGAGCAAATGTTGGCTCAAATGTATGGCAACATTGGTAAAGCAGGTGAAGCTTATACATCAATGTATGTTAAGCCTGCCATAGAGGCAGGTGCTCAGCAAGTTCCAGGTCTTGAAGTATCTGATCCTTCACAATTACAACAACAAATGTTTAACCTTGCTAGTCAAGGTGCCTCTCAAGCAAAAGATTATTTTGGCTCTGGTATCGGAGCTTTAGGAGTTGGTGCTGATTACTTAAAACAAGCAACAGGTTCACAATATGATCCTGCTAGCGCACAAAAGTTTATGGACCCCTATCAACAGAATGTTGTTGATGCTTACACAAAAGAAATGCAAAGACAGTTTGACATCTCTGGTCAACAAAGAGCTGCTCAAGCTATCGGCTCTGGGGCATTTGGTGGCGGTCGTGAAGGTGTTGTCGAAGCAGAAGCTCAAAGAGGTTTTCAAGATACTTTAGGTAGAGGTATTGCCGGTCTAATGTCTCAAGGTTATCAACAAGCACAAACTGCTGCAATGTCAGACTATCAAAATCAATTAAAGAATTTACAACAAGCTGGTCAAACCATGGGTCAACAAGCACAAACCTTAGGTCAGTATGGTGCGATGGCACCACAGGCTCTAGGTAGTCTTGTTGGAACTTTAGGTAAGGCAGGTGCTACACAATACAATATTGGTCAAGCTCAAAATCAAGCAGCTTATGACCAAGCGATGCAACAGTTTCAGTTGCCTTTACAAATGCTACAAGCACAATCTGGTATTGTCAGTGGTTTTTCTCCTGCAATTGGTTTCGCTCCACCTAGTGGCGGTGCTGGTGGTGGTATTAATCCACTTTTATCTTTCATAGGTGGCTTGTTCTAGGTATGAGAAATGGCAAATGATTCAGCTTACAACATTCTCAGTGAGTTTTCTGACGACTCTTTAAAGAATATTCAACCCATACAAGGTGGTTTTGTAGAATATGCACCTGCAGGTGAACCTGAAAAAGATCCTGTGAATGTAGATATTGCTACAAAAGATGTACAGAACACTGATTATTTTGATTTAATGTCTGACTATTATGCAGGCACTTATCTACCCGTAAAACAAGAAGGTGAGTTAGAGTTTCAAAGACAATATAATGCTTTGGGTTTAGGTAAGAAATACACACCAGAGCAATTTAAATCTACAATAGAAAACTATATAGGTGAGATTCCTAAATCATCGACCACGGACAAAGCGTTTCGTTTTCTTTTTGATAGTTTGAACGCCAAGACACCTTTTTATGGTGCAGCAGGTGTATTTGATGTGATAGCACAAGCAACAGGTAAGTATCTTGATCGTGAAGAAAATCAAAAAGCAATGGAGCTTCAAAGAAATTTACAGATTGGTGAGTTAGCAGTGAAACAAGCTCAAGAGGCTAATCAAAATTTATTTTTAAAAGAAGCTGATTTGCGTGAAAAAATGCTTGGTTATAACTTTGATTTACAAAAATCATATCTAGGCATGGATGAAGAGATTAGAAAAAAATTGTTAGCTTTCGATTTAGATGTTGATTTAGACAAAGTTAAAACATCAAGTGAGATGTTAAAGAATTTACAAAAACCAATATCAATGGTTTACACAAAAGACGGTAAGAATTATATACCGACTGCTGTTCAATTAAGACCTAATGAAGATATGACTGGGGTCATTCCTTACTCATTACAACAAGTAGAACAGCCTGATGGAACTTTTAAAATGGAATTTAGAGAAGGACCACCGGAGGGCACAACTAATTATTACTTTACAACTTCTGTATCTGATCCATCAGAGTCTGCAATTGGTGCTACCAAACTTGCAGGACCTTCAGCTACACAATTTGCTGAGGCACAAAGTGAATACTATGGATTGAAAAATGCAGGTAACTTAATTGAAGATATTATCATTGAAAACAATCAAAGTATTGCAAATGGCACAGGACCAACTGTGGGTGTTAGAGGTTTATTCGGAAAGCTAAAACAAGGTATTCGTTTAACAGGAGCTGAAATTTTAGACGAAATACAAGGTAATAGTGGTGTTTCTCTTGGAGATGCACTGTATGAATTTGGTTCTGCTAAAGCAGCGGATATGAAAAAACTATCAATGTTAGAGAAACAAGGTCAAGAGGTCTATGTTGATACTGACTTCGATGCAGCAAACACGTTTCCAATTACTCTTGAAAAATTTGACAAGCCTAATGGCACAGGTGGCACTGAACAAATTACCTTTCAGACAGGTGCTTTGACTTTAAATAATTTGTTAGATCCAAACTGGTATCAGGTTAATCTTAACTATAATCCTGCTTATGCAAAAAACGCTGTAAGAGAAAAGATTATTGCTTATGCTCTTGCTCGTGGTTTGAAAAGTACAGGCCGTTTGAACGTTGATGACTTACAACAAGCTCGTGATGCAACACAACTGTATGGATTTATTCCTTCTGCAGATGTTATTACAAAGCTAAACGTTATCTTAGACACAATCAGAAATGCACAAATTAATACAATTAGTGCACTTAAATTTGGTAGTAACTTAGACTTAACACTAATAGATCCTGATATTAAAAAAGATTACGATCAGTTACAAACTTTTTTAGAAAAAACAGGAAGAGACAATCAATCTTTATATAACAAAATTGATGTACAACCTCCTGTGGAAGAAAAACAAGGCGGCGATAGTTCTAATAATACATTAATAATTGATGACAACGAGCCTGCACAATCTTTAGATATTAATTCATGGACTGGAGGTAATTAATGGCTACCAAAAAACCATTTATGTTATTAGAGGGAACACCCCTACAGAAAAAAGTTTATTTAGAAAATCCACAACAACCTACTCAAGAAGATTTAAAATTAATAAAAAGAATATACGGTCTTCCACAAAATCTTGACTTAAAAGGCACTGTTGATGCTTTAAATCAATTAAGTCAACTAAGTGAGAAACCCTCTATATCTCAACCACTTCCTACTGTAAATCCTGCGCAAGCAGCAATTGATCAAGCACAAAATATCGCTGAAGTAGAAAACAGAATGAAGCTGAATGACGATCCTTTAAAATATTTATACAATGCAACTAAACAAAAATTAGACATACCGACAGGTCCTTTAAGTGATATTCCGTATTTAGGCGCTGTTATTCCTGATGAAATCAAAATTGGTTCTATGTTACCTAAAGACTTGGTTAGTAAAGAAGTTTTTGAAGCAATCGGCGGTATTGGAGGACTCTATGGTGCAAAACTTTTAGAAGGAGCTCCAGTTGCATTTAAAAATAGTATGAAGAAAAAGTTTCCAATATTAAGTCTTGTAGGATCAAAAGATGCAAAAATGCCAACTAAAGGTTTTACTGGTACTACTGCTAAGTACATTGGGGCAGAAACTTTAGGTTCACAAGCAGGTGCAAGCACTTATGACTTTTTGAATGAAATGACTAGATATTTTTTAGACTTACCTGAGACAGAACTAAAAGATCAAGCAAATCAATTTTTATATGACAGCTATATGAACTTAGCATTTACAGGGGGCTCTGCAGCTTTAGCACCTGTCTTCAATATATTTAAAAAGCCTATACAAAAGATTTTTGGAGTTGATCCAAATACTAATACTTTTAAAAAGATGAAAGAATTAGCAGAAACATACGGTTATCCTTTAGGTATTATTCAAGCTACAAACAGTGGTTTTTGGAAAGGTTATGCGAAAGTGGTCGGTGTTTTCCCATGGGTAGGCACCCCTTTTAGAAAATCAGGTGAAGCTATTGACGAAGCAACACGTCAGTATTTTAAAAGAACAAACAATCTCATGCCAGTTAATACAATATCTCAGTTAGGTGCTGATGTTAGAAAAATGGCTGAGGGTAAATATGACGCTATTCGTGCTGCACAAAACTATTTATATGATGACTTTGAAGAATTTGCACTCAAACTAGGAAATAAAAAAGTAATTAGTTTAGGCAATACTATTAAACAAGCAGACAGAACATACAAAAAGTTTTTAGAGTCAAGACCAAAACAAGGTTACGGAAATTTAAGATGGCCTGGTAGTCGTACACAAGAAGCTTTTGGTGAGTTTTATCAAAACTTATCTAATTTAGGTGAGACTGCGACACTTCAAGAAGCCATTACTTTACGTCAAATGTTTAATGATTTTATGGTCAACTTTAAAAGTGAGTTTGGTGGCACCATTCCACGTAGTGAAGGTAATGCTATTGGTAAATTACAAAACATGTTTGAAAGAGATTTTTCTAACATGATGAAATTAGATAGTGAGATTGATGACGCTATCCTTGATCAGGTCAAAAAGAAGTACAATACAGCGGTTGAATTCTTTGCAGATACAACCAAAAACTATGAAGGAGGTATTATTACCGACTTTAAACAAATGAATCGCTCAATGTTTGGTCCCGGTGCTGAACAAAAGGGCTACATGTATGCAGGTGAAGCTTTTAATACTATCTTTAATAGAGCTAAAAAAGATCCTGAAGCAATGACTCATTTATTAAGTTTAATACAGCCGACTAATGCAGAACTAAAAGCATGGAAGTTAGCTGGTAATAAAGACGGTGTTACAAAGAAAGTAAAACAATTAGTTAAAGAAGTAGATCCTAATGATCCAGAAGGAGTAAGAGAAATCTATGTGTCAAAAGAGGTACCCACTGTATCACGAGGACCAGACTCGGGACGATTGGTTATTGCACAAAGAATGTTTAATGATGCCATTAAAAATTCTATTGCAGGCTTACCTTCAGGATCAAACTTTGTTGATTTCTTATCTGTACCAAGCGCAAGTCTGGAACAAATACAAAAGAAAGGTATACGTAAAGTTGCACCTGATTTATTAGAATATCAAAATGTTACTATTAATGCCGGTCAATTTGCTAAGAATTTAGGTTTAGATTCACCTGATGGTATTGAGGTCTTAAATACTTTGTTTAAAGGAACAAACTTAAACGTTAAAGACATTAAAAATTTCTTATCTGCAGCTGATGCGGCAGGAAGTTTCGTCATACCTGACCCTTCTACCTTTGTACAAAGACGTGTGACTCTTTCTGGTTTTAAAGGAATGTTTATTGGTGGTATGGCAGGAGCGGGCGGTGCGACAGCGTTAATTAACTTCCCCATGCTTATTGTTCCTTTATTATTACGTCATGGATCTGATCTTTTAACTGATCCAAAAGCTTTAGAAGCGATTACAGATACATTAGAAACAGGTGTTGTGACTGCTGCACGAAGAAAATCATTGTTACAGTGGGCAGAAAAATTCTTACCTAATGATGAGGAAGCAATGAGACAAGATCAACAAGAACAGATTGATGATGCTATCTTTAATTTACAAGTTAATCCATCGAAAGATGTAGAACAAAGCCAAGCAATACCAGAAGCTTACGATAAGGTAAAAAACCCTTACAGAGGAATGTCTGAGCAAGAACAAATTATTAATCAAAAACTTTTAGATTTACAACAAAACGAATTAGGTGCTTCTTTAGCACCACGATTTGATGATCAGCAAATGAATTTAGCTAGTGCCGGGAGAATACAGAATCCTCGTGTACGACAAGCATTAGCCTTTGGTAATATTGATCAAGCATTAGCAGAAAGAACAGGAGGTATCAGTGCAATCTAAACCAAAGACAGTCATGGATGAGATAGTTCCTATTAATAAGTTAAAGCCAATGAGAGGGCCTCAGGGTTTAGCCTTTGGTGGAAATTCCAATCAGCTTCTTGCTGAAGGACCACCGACCACGGACCAGGGACCAAAATATGCTGAATCAACTTTAGAAGATAAATATAGAAATTTAAGTCCTGAACAACGAAATGATATATTTAAATATTTTGATGATTATCAAGACTATTTAAACCCTAACAGAGAAGAAGATTTAGATAATGATTTTCTTTTTCAGCGTTTAAAAGAAATGGAAAATCAACTAAAAGGTAATCAATTAATGGCACAATATAATAGAAACATGAATGGTGGTATTATGGCTAACACAGAGCCAAAAGAAAAATCACCTCTTGAACTTTTAAAAGATATAGAGTTTGACATTGGGTAAGATATTACAATATATTAGGAACTTATTTAAGAAAGGAGAACCCGATGAACATTCACAACATTGGGGAATAGGATCATGATTGATTTAACAGATAAACTAAAAGACCGGGTACGTATCCATGAAGGCGTGCGCACTCAAATGTATTTAGATTCGCTAGGAAAAGCCACGATCGGTATAGGCCACCTTATTCAGCCTCACGAACGAGATAGATACCGAGAAGGTGTCGAAATCTCCATGGAGGAAGTCGAAGAACTATTTGATATAGACTTGAATAGAGCTGCTGCGGGGGCTGATTTATTAATAGATGAATGTGTTGGACACGATTTACCACAACCTGTGGCTGAAGTAATACTAGAAATGGTATTTCAATTAGGCACTAATGGTGTTCGTAAGTTTAAAAACATGTGGAAAGCTATGAGAGTCAAGGATTGGAAGAAAGCCGCTGAAGAAATGAAAGATTCTAGGTGGCATGCACAGACTACAAAAAGATGTGAAAGTCTTGCAGAAATTGTTGCAAACACAACCATATAGGAGTAGGATTAACTATGTCTAAAATTAAAGCCGCAAAAACACTGCTAAAAAAAGCAACTGAAGTATTCCCTTTTGTAAAAGGTAAGGTTACAGGAACTAAAAAAGCAGGTGAATTATACCAAACAGGCAAAGGTATGATTGGTACAAAGATTAAAAAATCTACAAAAACAATTAAAGGCATCAACCCAAGAACAAAATCACGCATTGGTAGAGGTGATGTTAAGGTAGAAGACTTATCAACTATTGTTGATGTAAAACTACCTAAAGAACCTGCATTTTTAAGAAGAAGAACCAACTTAATGAGGAAAAAGTAATGTTAAAAGGTAAACAAAAAAAATTAGATAAAAATAAAAACGGTAAAATTGATGCTCAAGACTTCAAAATGATGAAGAAAAAACCTCTTAAAAAAAGTGTTGGTGGTAGTGCTCGTGGTATGGGTGCTGCAACTCAAGGCGGTAAATTTACAGGCGTATTTTAATGGCTAAGAATCCCGATGAAACAGCTATTATGCAAAAGATAGCTGAGCTAAGACAAATTTTAAGAGATACGGATCCAGATGATCCTAGCTATGAGACATACAGTTCTGACCTAGAAGACGCAGTGCGTGATCTAGGAATGTACGATGACATGGCTTCAGGAGCAAAAAACTAATGGCTGGTTTTGGTGTAGCATTAAGAGGTTTAGGTAAGGCTCTTAAAAGAAGCAAAGTCGGTAAAACACTAAGAAGAACTTTTGGCGATCCTAAAAAAACACCTCAATATAAAGATGAAACAACGGGTAAAATGCTAAGAAAATTACCCAAAGGCACTTACAGAGGTGCTCGTGGTATTAGGTTTAGCGTAGACGAAAAAGGCAAAATTAAGTAATCCAACTTTTTAATTCATCACCAATCACTTGACTGGCTATGTCAACCTTGTTCTTCAAGGCAGTTAATATTTTTTCATCAACCGTTCCCTGGCAAACAAAGTCAACATAAGTCACTTTATTCTTCTGACCAATTCTGTGAGCACGATCTTCACTTTGTAGTCTTATCTCAAGATCATAATTGTTTGAAAAGTACACAACAGTGTGGCTGGCAGTAAGAGTGATTCCATATCCACCAGTCTTAGGGTTCGCCACAAGGTACGTGAGATCGCTCGTTTGAGATTGAAAATCTCGCACAAGATCCAAGCGTACTTGATTTTCTGTATCACCATAAAAAGCTGCAGCTTTAGTATCACCGTATTTCTCCTTTAGTTTATTCGTAATCGTTTCGATGTTATGTCGATAAGTAGCCCAGATGATAACTTTACCATCAACTTCTTCTAAGACATCCAGCAATTCATCGTAACGTTTGTTAGGTAGGTCGTGGATCTCCCCGTGATCATTTATGGTAAATCCACAACATACCTGGTGCAACTTTACAATCTGTGAGAGCCGGTTCACAGTTGTCGTTGTTTTGTCATTGAAAATAAACATTGCGTTTCTTCTCAATGATTCATAAGCTACAAGTTGTTTCTCACTCATAGGTATGAACCTTTTCATATATATTTTTTCAGGTAGATCGACACATTCCTCTTTTTTGACACGGAATGCAGCAGAGTAAATCTTTTGTTCTAATTCGTCTAAACGTTGATAGCCTGTAATCAAAGGAAAATGACGGCCACCTGAGGTGGGACGATTAATAATCTTGGCATATCGTGCACGGAAAGCGTAATAGTTTGATTGACCGAGTATCTTTGGATCAAGAAAAGCAAACTGTGTGTAAATATCTAAAGGTGATTTAGTGACAGGTGTGCCTGTTAGTATTCTTTTGTAATTTATATCTTTTGCTAGTTTAATTAAATTCTTTGTCCGTTTAGCATTGTGTGTTTTGATGACTGTACTTTCATCAACAATCATCATTGTTTTTGTTTTATCTTGAACACTTAAATATTTTTCTAAAAACTTTACACCCTTTGGTGATGAGATAGCTTCGATGTTCATTAAAAAAATATTGAGTGGTACAACACCTTTTTCTAATAAATCTGTCAACTTCGCTTTAGTAACAGGATCTTTTAAACTAGGGTCCCACGTACTGATTGCATATTTTGTTTTTTCAGGTGCAACAAATTCTGTAATTTCTTTATACCAATTACGATACACGGACTTCGGTGCAAAGATTACACAGTTATCCACACCTTTTTCATGATGCAATATCATCAAATCCATGATTGCTGTAATTGTTTTACCTGTTCCCATTTCCATCAAATAGGCGAAATTGTTGATGTTTCGATCATGACAAATTCGTCTTGCCTTTAATTGATGAAGAAAAGGTTCCTTCAAAAAAAAGTTAGCCATATACAAAATAATATATTGCATTTTGTTAGGATTTCAAGTATAAGATTTGTATTGAACAATTAAGTGTTTAGCTGACACTTATAGCTTG
>Ga0208898_1001434_pt1 | contig 15813 bp, 14 predicted proteins | sample VirMetDEL_Mar_4_FD_184513 | JGI IMG/M metagenome (GOLD analysis project Ga0208898, IMG submission 184513) | Aqueous microbial communities from the Delaware River and Bay under freshwater to marine salinity gradient to study organic matter... | ecosystem: Environmental > Aquatic > Marine >...
CTGAGCCAGATCCAGCCCCTGAGCCAGATCCAGGTGTATAACTTATGGTTGTATTGTGGCCTCTTTATGGGGCCACAGTACAGCAATATAGGAGGTATATAATGGTAATTAATATAAATGATCACGAAGTTACTAATGATGATGGTTTCCAGGGAGCCGTAGTATTAAGTGATACTGACGAGACTGGAACAAATAAAGTTAATAATGTCGTCGTTCTCAGTCAAGCTTCTTATGATGCTTTAACTCCGAATGCTACAACGCTCTATTTTATAACTTAATTCTGGTGATATTATGGCCCTTGTTTCTGACGCTAGAGCTGCTGGTTCTGGCAGTAGTGGTACAATTGGAGGCTTTACGGGAGTTGCATGGACAAGTCCCGGCAATATTACCTCTTTTGCAGATAATAACTATGCTTCTGTTGATTTAAGTAATGTTAATACAAGCTCCGAGACTTTAATCGCTACTGATTTTGGATTTAGCTTTCCGTCCAATATAGTATCTATTAATGGCATTGTATGTACTTTTGAAAGAAAAGCATCTGCTGCTGATGTTATTAGAGATAATCATGTTTACTTAATTTATAATAATGGATTGATTAGTGATAATAAAGTTGGAGCACCAGCATACTGGAGCACAACCGAAGGTGGCGTTAGCTTTGGTAGCCCTACCGATATGTGGGGCATTTCATCATATACTGGAGATGTGCTGAGTGTTATGCAAGATTCCAGTTTTGGCGTACTAATAGATGCTCAATATTATAGCGGGTATACTGGCACAGAAACCGCTTATGTAGATCAAGTCAAAATAACAATTTACTATACTATTGTAGATTTTGTAGGTAAAATTGGTTCTAACGATCTTGTTGATATATACTATGGCTCAAATCAAGTATCTAGAGTATATTACGGTTCTATTAGGGTTGTATAATGGACCTTTCTAAGTGCCACTGTGAAAATCCTGGGTTTTGCCCGATATTTAATAGAACGATGGGGTCCAATCCACCAGATTGGGAATGGTGTCAAAAAACAAAACAGGAAGAAAGAAAAAAATATAGAGATCTACTTTCTAGGGCACCTCCTAGCAAGAATCAGACATTAATGGATCTATATTTAGATTTAAAAAAAGAAGGAAAAGAAAAATGGCTGCATCTTTATAGTATTAGTAATAAAGAAAGCCATTTATGTAGTATCGCTACTTTCAATCAGATGCAAAGAAATGAGAAGATCATCAACTTTATTGAAAATCAGAAGAGGGAAGAAATAGACTTATCCAAAATAGAAATATTATGCTTAGGACATAGTGATAAACAGTTTGCAACCATAGAAGATAGACCGTATCTCACGAAAATTAATTTAAATGAAATTGATGCTGGCAAGTATAGCGATAATCAATGGTCTGAATCTAGAGCGTATATTTCAAAAAATAAACTATTTAGAAAAGATACAGATTTTATAGGTTTTACCACAGCTTCTTGGAATATAAAATACGAACATGTTCGCATAGATAATTTTCATAACTGGAGCAATGCAAAAGTTTTATTAAACTCAAAGCCAGAAGATAAAATTGTATTATGCGGACATATGGCATGTTCATGCCCTTGGACAAAAAATTACGACTATAATAAAGATATCCTATCCGTTTTTTTAAACATTGAATATCCACATATGACAAAAATGTTTCTTAAAATGATTGGCCTGCATGAGTACAATCATATTAATGTTCCCTACTCTCAGCAAATGATACTGCATCGTTCTTTATTTGATCAATATTATAATGACTTAATTTCTAAAGAAGTGTTTGAAAAAGCAGACTGGATTTATAATAAGTTTTTTACTCCCAATATATCTAAATATAATCATATTAGAGAACGATATCATAAAATAAAACTTAAAGGATATTTTTTAGAAATATTTACCTGTTTCTGGTTTTCCAAACAAGATTTTATGTATATACCAAATGCTACACGCAAAGAAGATTGGTACAATGCCAATGAAGTCACTTCAAGAATAAAAGAATGGGATTAGTCTTTTATGGTGTATATAAATTAGAAAAGGGTTGTAAATATGTTTTGTGAAGCTCCATTTTGTGACCTTCCGTTTACTTCGATTTTTGAAATCTTTGTAAACGGCGAGATATTTTACTTTGATGCCGATATTCAACAACTGGTTAGTTTTGTTGTAGATATTAAGCAATCTGGCGATTTTCCAATTGATATTCAGCAGGCTGATACATTTGTATTTGATATTAATCAATCTGGCGGTTTTAACCTAGATATACAGCAAGAGAAACTTTTTACATCTAGCATTATTAGATGAGGGGTAAAATATGGCTAGCGAAATACATGTTGGTGACGTTGGAACGCAGCTTATAATGACTGTAAAAGATGATGGTGTTGTTGTAGATATTTCTAGTGCTAGCTCATTAAGTGTTATCATTAAAAAACCAGATGGTGTTAATTATACAAAAACTGGAATATTACTTAATGATGGTACAGACGGCAAAATGTATTATACCTCCGTTAGTGGCGATTTTAATGCCGCCGGAAACTACAAAATACAAGGCATAGTAACCTTGTCTGGTGGGACATTTTATACAAGTATCTCAACTTTTAAAGTATTCTGTAACCTATAGGGGGTACTCATATGTCTTGGCAAGGCGAAATGACGACGATGGTTAGAACTTTAATTAGTGATGTAGATTCTACTAATTACACATATTCTACTGAACGTTTAGAGACTTCCATTTTAGTTGCGGCACAAATTGTTCTTACAGAAGTTGATTTTGAAAATACATATACTGTAGATGTAGAGCAATGTTATTTACGTCCAGATCCTACAGATCCAACTACTGGTTTAGCAACAGTGAATAAAGACGATGCTTTTATTAATTTAGTTTCGCTGAAGACTGCCTGTTTGATTATGGGCAGTGAAATGAAAACACAAGCACTTAATGCGGTTAGAGTCAGCGATGGTCCAAGTAGCATTGATTATACCGCAGTGGCGGCAAATATTAAATACTTATACGAATATTCCTGTAAAGCATACGAAGAATACAAATTTAACTACGCCGCTGGCAACAATGCTGTTGGCAAAGCAATTCTTAGTCCTTACGCTCCTGGCAGTGACGTTGTATATAGATACAATGGTAATTTTAGACAATACATTAGATAGAGGTAAAAATCATGGCAGATGTTCTTCAAAAGGTTATTAGCGGTAATGATTACAAGAACGGAACGGCTGTTGTATCCGTTGGTACTCTTGGAATTATTGCAAATCATACGGTAGATACTGTTTTTAATCAAACTTCCCAAATACCTGTTCAAAGTGGTATTTTAGAGACAAGATTTGATGAAGTAAGATACTACACTGGAGACAACGTTCTATAATGGTTACAATTCCATCTGGCGTTTTTACGAAATATACAGAATTCGCTGATGCTATGCTGGCATCGAGTGGATTTGGTACATCTTGTAAGCTAGTATATACGGAACAAATTCAAGTTATAGATCAAACTGTTCCAAATTTAAAGCAAAGAAAAGTTATGAACTTGCAAAATACTTCTGCAAATTCTGGATTCAAAAGAGGTGAGACATCATTTAAAACGGTAGAAAACACAGAAGATATTACTCTTAGGGTCTATTGGGATAAAAAAGACTTTAAGAAATTTGGCAATATAGAAGTTCCAGATGGATCAGTAATGACAATAGGATCATATGCCGATCTTGCGAAAATTAATCGAGCCAATGCATTGTTGATAAATACAGATAAAACTGGAAATGTTGAATGGAGATTTACTAGAGCTTCTGAGCCAACGCTTCATGGATTATCTAATAATTATTTCATGTGCTTTTGGGGTAGATCATCATAATGAAAACAGTTGCAAAAATAATTGACAATAAGATAGTAGCTGCCGTAGATAGGCAAGTTAATGAAAAGATTGGGAGGGCTTTACCTCAAATATCATCAAAGATAAAACCAGAAGTTTCTAGCATTATCTTACGTTCATTGTCAGAATCCCCAACAGTGCAATCTTTATTATCTGGAAAATTAAAAGACGATTTTGGTTTATTTGGAAATGTAGTTGATACAACCGTCAATAATATCATAAATGTTATATCGGAAGGAATAAATGTTAAACTTGAAAAATCAAAAACCGCTGGAAGTATAGTAACAACAACTCTAGAGATTTTACCGTATAAAGATTTTGACAAAATTATATCTGTGGCTGGTGGAAGTTTTCCGGCCCGTGGAGGAAATGTGGATTGGCTTGAATGGTTATTGACTCGTGGCACTCAGGTTGTTATTGGTGATTTTTGGTTATTTGAACATGCCAGAGGTTTTACTAGATCTGGTGGAAGTAGTATTATGAGAAGAATAGAGAATATTCCACGAGAGCCGTTTAGAGTAGATCCAAATTTTTCTGGAACTATTGATGACAATTTTATTACTAGAGCTATACAATCTCAATCTGATGAACTTTTAAGAGTATTGGGCAGTGCTGTAAATAGGAGTTTTAATTAATGTCATCTTTAAAGGGTATTAGCACATTTGGCGATGCAACAATTACCACACATGTCAGAGAAAATCTGATTTCATTTTTTGATAATGGATTGGTAGATAAGTCTGGCTTTGTAAATGTAGAAGTTCCAACAACTGGATATTACGATGGTTTAGAGCATAGATTAAGACCAGTAAGTGATCCAAGATACAATGACGGTCAAGTATGGGAGGGATTTAGGTCAAACTGGGTCTGGCAAAGCGGAAATGGAGCTTTGACAAGTACAGATAGTTCATATCCTGGCGTTTCTGGTGTATATATTAATGATACATTCTATCCAACATCTACTGACGGAGATTATGCACATCATATTAATCATCCTTTAGGGAGGGTTATTTTTGATGCTGCAATAAGCACAGACTCTACAGTAGAATGTTCATATAGTTACAAATATGTTAATGTCACTAAAGTTGATGGATTAGAATGGTTTAAACAAATTCAACAAAATTCAGAAAGAGCAGATAATACAAACTTTATCAACAATAGCGGAGAATGGGGTGTATTAGGAGATAATAGATTTCAATTACCAGCTATTGGTGTTGAGTTGGTAAATTCCAGAAGAATGATTGGGTATCAATTAGGCGGTGGACAGACAATTTTTACAGATTTTCTTTTCCACTGCGTAGCAGAAGATGCTTATACTAGAGATCATTTGATGGATATTGTAACGTTACAAAACGACAAAGTTATAAGAGCATACGATTTAAACGATATATCATCAAACAATGTTTTTCCTCTTGACTACAGAGGTGTCCCAATATCTGGAGCTTTATCCTACGAAACTTTGATATCAGATTATGAGGGCAATCATATAAGGTTAATTGACGCGAGTATTGATTCTGTGTATTCATTAACGCCAAATATACATGTAGGCACTGTAAAATTAAAAACAGAAGTAATTGTCTTTGGCGTATAAACTATAAACCAATCCTTTTTTTCGGAGTTATTTACTATGGCATATCCTCAAAATTCAAATAAGAGAGTTTTTTATGCAACACAGGCTGTTGCAATTGGTGATCAAGGAGCTACCTCAGTTGTTGATAGTCCAGCTGCTGGAGCAACACTTAATGGATCTGGCAAGGCAATAATTGCACATGGTCTGCAATCTATTGGAGTTAATACTAATTTTAATCTAGAGCAGATTTTTGAACTTGGTCAGCTTGCTCTATATGAAAATTACGAAGAAGTTCCAGAAATTGAAGTTTCGTTTGAAAAAGTTTTAGATGGCTATTCACTAGTATATCATCTTGGTACAGTAGATTCTACAAGCCCGACGCTTACAGGTCGTAGCAATGCTAGAGCCGATGTTAGATTAGCAGTCGGTTTTGACACAAATGATTATATGGCTGATGGCGTTAATTCTGGTGTTGCAGAACTATACTGCTCTGGTATGTATGTCAGTTCAGTTTCTTATAATTTAAGTACAGACGGCAATTTTACAGAGTCAACATCTTTTGTTGGTAATGATAAAGAGTGGATTTCTGAAAGTGGTGGAAGATTGCTTCTTACAGGTGATGATGGAGCATTAGATTCGGCATTCGCTACAACAGTTTTTGGTAGTGATGCACCAATCGGTGCTGGTAATAGTGTTTTACGTCGTCAAAATTTAGTGAATGGCACAACAGGTAAAGTTCATAATTCCGTAACATTTAAGACTTTAGTGCCAGATATTCTTGAGGGTGGAGTTGTTGATTCAACTGTTGGTTATACCGGATGTAAGACAATCAGTGAAACAACTGGTCCATTCATTCAATCTGCTAGCGTTAGTTGCGATCTTGGTCGTGAAAACATTCAGCAGCTTGGCAAAAAGGCTCCATATTATCGTTATGTGAGTTTCCCTGTTGACGTTACATGCGATATTGAGGTTACTGCTACAGCTGGTGATAATGTAGATGCTTTCGAAGAAGGCTATGCTGCTGCTTCTAACGGCGTGGCAGTTGGCAAAAATCTAAAGAATCATAGTATTCAATTTGTTCTTGATGATAGCACAGTGCTTCAGCTTGGCAACAAGAATAAGCTAACAAGCATTACATATGGTGGTGGCGATGCTGGTGGCGGCAACGCAACTATTAGTTATAGCTTCACCAATTCTAATGACTTTGTTGTGCTTCATTCTGGTGATCCAGCTGCTATTACTGCTGGTAATTACTGGAAGAACCACTTTGCATAGCGTTTAAGAAGATATCAACGGAGGAGAAGAAATTCTCCTCCGTTTATGTCACTAGGAAAAGGATATGGAAGATATAAATGCATTTTTGTCTGGGATTGTTGTGTTTAGGATCGGAAAGAAATACATCCATGTTAAACCAGCATCCGCGAGAGATAAAACTTTTGCGGATTTTTTTTCGCAAGAACAGTATGATGATGCACTGATGGATGGAATGTGGACGCAAAAAGAAGCAGAAGAATTTCTTATAGATAGAGGATACTGGTCGAAAGAGGAAGAAGATAGGATCAAAAAAATTACAGAAAATATTGAGACTATGAAAGTGGATTACTATCATCGTTTTTATGACTCGCAGTCAAAAGATTATATTAAAAATAATATAGAAAAACAAAATGAAAATGTATCAAAATTGTATAGTAAAAAATACGCACTACATGATAAAACATGCGAATACATAAAAAGCTATGCTCATGTTTCTTATTTAGTACAGAAAAATGCATTTTTACATAATGGCATATCCGCTCATTTGTCTATTCCTATTCATGTTTTGTACACTAAGCATAATGAAACAACAAATAGACTTTCTGCTGATGCAAGAAAAATAGCAAAATCTGATGAATGGAAGTACCGTTGGATATCTCTTAAAAAATCATGTTTTGAAAATAAACACTCTTCGTTAACCAGCTTTCAATTATCTATTGTTTCATGGTCTACTTTTTATGACAATATAAATAAATCACCGGATAAGCCTTCTGAAGACGTAATCAATGACGATATAGCATTAGATGGATGGTCGATTGTTGAAAAAAGAAAAAGAGAAGAAGAAGAGAAGAAAACAAATGCTGAAAAATTATTACCGGAAAATATGAAACATTCTGGAGAAGTATTTATTCCAGCAAGAAATGCAAAAATGGCAAGCGATATAATGAGTTTGAATAATAGAGAGGCAAGTGATCACATTAAATTACTTAAACGAGATTTAAAGGATAGCGGTTCTGTTCAAGAGGCTGATTTAACAAGCACAAGAAGAGAACTGCAAATGAAATCAATACAAATGCAAAAAGAAAACAGGAGGAGATAAAAGTGAATAACGGAAAAAGGGATATACTAGATGAGAGATCTAGAAATAGACTAAAAAAAGAAATTAGAAAAAAGATTCAAACTACTATGATTGGATCTCTATCTAGTATTGAAAAGTATTTTGGTTTTTTATGGGGTGAAGATTCTGATTATGAACTTACAAAAGATCAGATTAGAATGAGAGACATATTCGAAGAATTAAGAACAGAAATTTTAGACAAGGGTAACATACAGTTAAGAAATGCCGATGCGGAAATTGAAAGCTATGATGTTACATGGAAAAACTATCACATTAACCTACCGATTAGAAGATATTAAGGAGGAACAATGGCTAAAGCTAAGAAAGAAGAAAAGAGATTTACATTTGAGGGTAAAGATTACGTTATTAAGCCGGTGAACGCTGCGGCATCCATAGAGGCACAAAAAATATATAATAAGTCTTTCAAAAAAGCTATCGAAGAAGGTGCTATTCTTAAAAAGAGTCTTGAAGACCATATGCGTCGTCAGGGCTTATGGGATGATAGTAAGCAAGAAGAGTATGAAAGTTTGCTCAAGAAGAGTGCTGGCATTGAGTATAAAATTAAAAATGGCGAGTATAAGAAAGCATCAGAAGTCAGAGATAAGAGTATTGAGCTAAAAAAGATTAGAAATCAGCTTACTTCTTTATTGATGATTAGAAACTCTATGGACTCTACTACGGCTGATGGACATGCAGATAATGAAAGATTTTTTTATCTAGTTAGTGCATGTATTTATGACTACGAAACACAAAAGCCGGTGTATACATCTTTGGAAGATTATCATGAACATTCGGAAACTGAATTAGCATCTAAATGTGCTAGCGAATTTGCTAACTTTGCATATGGTCTTGAAGAAAACTATGAGGACAAGTTAATCGAGAATAAACTTCTCAAAAAACTTGGACTTTTAGACGAAGAGGGGCATCTTACAAACAAAAAAGGGGAAAGAGTCGATCTTGATGGAAATCTTTTAAATAAGGATGGAGCAAGGATCGACAAAGATGGAAACCGCATAGATATCAATAACAATCCTATCATTGATGATTCTGTTATTGAAGATTTAGAATTTGAAGATGATTTAGAAGCAGTAGAAGAAGAAGAAGAAAAAGAGGAAGGCAAAGACGTTGAGGAAAAGAAACCCGCAAAGTCAAAACGTGCTTCTTCACCTAAAAAGGAAGAAGAAGACGCCAAAGAAGAATAGGTAAATAAATGGCTTATGATCTTCAGCTTCAGGTAGCTTTACAACTTGACAAAGCAAGTGCCGACAATTTAGCAAGACAAGTTCAATCTAAACTTTCTGGCATAGAAATATCAGGCGTTGATACAAAGATTTTCAACAAGCTTCAATCAGAAATTGATGCCTTAAAAGGAAGCCTTGATAAAGGTGAGAAGAAAGCTAAAACATTTTTTGAACGAGTACAGGGCAAGGGAACAAGTTTCGCGGCTTATACCGTTGCTAGTACCGCTATTTTAAAGTTAACTGGAGCTGTTGCTCAAGCCACTAGAGAATCAATTAAGTTTGAATCAGAACTTATTAAAATATCTCAAGTTACAGATAGAACCACAAAAGGTATTCAAAGTCAATCAAAAGCATTATTTGATATATCTAAAAAATACAATGTTACTATTACAAAAGTAGCAGAACTAACTAGAACACTCACTCAGACAGGTCTGTCTTTTAGAGATGCGGCTAAGGGTGCTGAAATTTTAGCCAAGACTAGTCTTCTTGCTACTTTTGATAGCTTAACAAATACAACAGAAGGTCTGATTGCAACAATGCAGACTTTCAATCTTACTGTAGAGAAAAGTGGAAAAGTTCTAGAAAAGATCAATGCTGTATCTAAAGCATTTGCTGTAGAATCTTCAGATATTGTTTCTGCAATCAGAAGAACTGGTGGTGCATTTAGTGCTGCTGGTGGACAAGTAGAAGAATTGATCGCTTTGTTTACATCAGTTCGTTCAACGTCACGAGAAAGTGCTGAAACTATTGCTACTGGTTTCCGTACCATTTTTGGTAGATTACAAAGACCTAAAACTATTGAATATTTTAAAAAGTTAGGCATACAGTTAGAAACCGCAGAAGGTCAATTTATTGGACCTTTGAAGTCAATCGAGGCTATTAGTGAAGGTCTTGATAAGCTTGGGATAAAAGCCGGTTCTGTTAGATTTGCGGAAGTAGTTGAACAAATCGGTGGTATTCGTCAACTTTCTAGAGTCATTCCATTATTAGAACAATATAACAAAACCCAAAGAGCTTTGGGTGTGCAAAATAGATCAAGTGGAGAGGCGGCAAAAGACTTAGAAAAAGCACAAAAGGGATTAGGTTATCAAATAGGTGTTGTTAAACAAGAATTTAGTGAATTAATCAGTGAAGTTGTTAACTCTAGTAGTTTTAAGTTTCTTGCTGAAACCTTTCTTGGCATTACAAAAACTGTTATTGCTTTAACAAGGTCATTAAAGCCTCTTCTTCCATTAATTACAGCTATAGCAACCGTTAAGATCGGCAGAGGCATCTCTTCTTTATTGAGCGGCGGCTTTAGTCTTAAAGGGATGAAAGAATCTATGGGTTTTGCTAGCGGTGGCATGGTCCCAGGCGTTGGTGATAGAGATACTGTACCGGCAATGTTGACTCCTGGCGAATTTGTTATTCGTAAAAGTGCCGTTAAAGCATTTGGTGCTAATAGACTTTCTAAGATTAATAAATACGCTAAAGGCGGCAAAATAAATAGAATCAAAAACAAGGGGGCTAGAGATGGTGATTCATGGCACGTAGAATATGAGCCTTCATCAGATCCAGTTAGTATTACCACGAGAGCCGTAGGATATGATGCCTATGAAATAGATAAGGGGGCGGAATGGGAGAAAAAACTTGGAGAAATAGCTAGGAAGAGGGCAGAAGGAGTATTTGAGCAAAATAGAAAAATGACAAACAAAAGCGTTCTGTATAACAGTTTGTTGCAAGGAGAATACAGTTATAATAGACCAAAGCATACAGTGCCAAAATTATTTGCAGATAGTTTAATAGAAGATGGATTGGCTACATTAGATTCAATAAAGGCAACGGGAAGCAGGAAACAACCTAGCCCAGCACAGCAGGCAACTCTTGAAAAGGGCTTTAACTTAGGGGGAATTGTTCAAAAATTTGAGGAAGGTGGAAAAGCTAAAGATTTTGGTAAAATGATGCTTCGCATGGACGGAAACGAAGGCCGTTCTTACTATAGTCCTAATGATACAAGAACAGGTTTTGTACAATTTAAAAAATGGAAAAACAATTTATGGACAGTTGGATTATCTAAAGCAACTAAGGGATATGGTCCTAAATTATATGATGTTGCTATGGAAGCAGTCACTGAAGCTGGAGGAATGTTAACTTCTGATAGAGCTACTGTTAGTAAAGACGCTCAAAATGTTTGGCAGTATTATTTTAAGAATAGAGGAGATGTTAAAAAGACACCATTAGACCCAACAGAATGGACCGGTAATTACGCCTTAATCGACCCAAAGCTACATGGTAAAAAAGATACATGGCCTCCAGCAAATGATCCAGCTTGGGCTTTGCAATCTGGATATAGTAAACAACCATCTCTTATTAATGATGCAAACTCTGTTATAAGAACAGACGGAAAACCTGGGATATCAACCGGTGCTATGGCTTTGAATTATTTTAGTAGATATGCCGGTGGAGGTTCTGTAGGAACTGATACTGTTCCTGCTTTATTGACTCCCGGTGAGTTTGTTATTAATAAAAAATCAGCACAATCATTTGGCTATGGTAATTTAAGAAAAATCAATAAGTACGCAGATGGCGGTTTTGTAGATGGTGTACCTGTTCAACGTTTTGGAGATGGAGATGTTGTATTAAGTAAAGAAGAAAAGAAGAGAAGAAGAGAAGAATACAAATCTCAACAGTTAGGAACTTCATTATCAAGAGGAGAAAGAACTGGTGGTATTTTTGCCGGTATAGAAGCAAAATATAATAAAATTTTAGATGAAGAAAGACAACTAATACGCGATGCGTATAAGGAAAAAATTGCTACAGCAATTATGGAAAGAAAATCAACAGCACAGATTTACAAAGAAAGAAATAGGCAGTTAGCAGATGCTACAAAGGCAAATCGACTTGGCATGGGCGCAGCGAAACAAGGTGCTCAACAAACAATTGATAAGAAAAAATTACAAGATGCGAGCAAAGCATTAAATATACTGGGTGACGAAGCAAAGAATGCATCAAAAGAAGTTAAAGATCTTGGAGAAGAAAATAAGAAAGCTAAAGTATCTATTGCGGAGCTAATATTCTATCAACAGGCGGCTGCTCAAGCTTTGGAAAATTTTGCTGGTATTAAAATAAACGAAGATGCTTTACAACAAAGTTCTGTTAAAGCCGGTCAGTTTGATATGATTTCGCAGGGTACTGAATTTTTTGTTAAAAACTTCGACAAATGGAACAATACCTTAAAGCAAGCCGCTGTTAATATGAGGGCTTATAATGGAAAATATAGCGGAATAGTTAAAGGTCTTGGAAATAAACTGCTAAAAACAACAGGATCTTTAGATAAGATAGCACCAAAGCTGCTTGGTCTTGCTAAAGGATTTAATCTTGTAGCAAAAGCACTGGCGATATTTGAATTAGGTGGCGGGCTTTTAGATGCTATTTTTAGCAAAGATTACAAAAAAGCAAAAGAAGGTTTTATTGAATCGGGCGATGTGTCTAAAGCTGGGGCGGCGGCGTCTAAAGAATATAATCAAAGATTTTTCCGAGGAATTCCAGTCATTGGCGGTTTTCTTTCTGCAATGGGAGAAGCTACTGGTTTGGTGAATATGGAGCTTGACGCAAGAGGAAAGCTATTTGTAGCGACTGCTGAACTAGCAGCGACAATGGTTAAAACATCAAGAGATATAGATAGAGCTAGAGAAGATTTAAGTAAGGCTTTAATTAGAGGCAATAATAAAGAAATACAAGCTGCCTTAAAGAAAGAAAGAGAGGCTCTTGATACACAAAAAGAAGGTGCTGATAAATTATTTGCAGATGCTCAGAAACTAGAAACCGAAAGGACAAGTCCTTTGGGTACTGCACTTGCCGCTGGAGCCGCAGCCGGTACTGTTGGTGCTGGTGTTGGTGCTGCTCTAGCTGGAGTACCTACCCTGGGCGTTGCTGCTGGACCAGGAGCAGCAGCAGGTTTTGCACTGGCTGGTATACCTGCATTTTTTACGACGTATATATCTGAGATCACTCGCGGAACAGAGGACGTTGCAGCAGCATATGACCAAGCAGCGAAAGTTTTTAGGGACCAAGGAGAAAAAGCTGTTGCTAGAATTAAGTTTCTCGGAGATAATGCAAGTGCAGTTTTAGGAAATGTTATTAGTCTGGGTGGATCATTTGAACAAGGATTAGAAGCTTTTAGGCAAAAATTTGGAGACGCTGCATATGAAGAATTATTTGGAACAACAGAGAATATTAGTTTTCCACAACTAGAAGCTACTATACAAAGTCTTAATGTAGAAATAGAAAACGGAAGACAGGCTTTAGATGATTATGCGACTAAAATTACAGAGGCACAAAAAGCTGTTGATGATGCATCATGGTTCTGGACATTTTTCGAACGACTTTTTACTGGAAGTAGTACTAGAGACAGGGCTCAAGTAGAATTATCAAGGTTAAACGCAGAAAGAGACAGAGAACAAGCTGAACTTGATGCAACTAAAGCGGAACAGCAAAAACTTATTGAGATGCAGGCAACAACGAAGAATGCATATATTCTTGCAAGAGCTAGAGCTATAGAAAATGCAGCTATGAAGCAAAGTATTATGCTAATGAAAGAAAGAATCGCCACGTTTGATAAACTGGATATAGCCTTACTTGGATTATCTGCCTCATTGGAGGAAGTGAATGCCGCTCAAACAGGAAAGCCTTCAAGGCAACAAATTTTAGATAGGCGAGGAATTGATATGGATACTGCAACATTAGACATGGATGCAGAACAGGTGCTTAGAAATGATAGAGCTTATAAACAGATGGAAGATGCCATAGCTAGGATTAATCCTATGCTTGCTGGATCATTAAGAGTCGGTAGGACGGATATGCAATTAATGGACCATCTACTAGAAGAAATTGAAGGAACAATGTCAGCAGATATTATAGAAGAAGCGAGACAAACGGCAGAATCAAGTGGGCAGGATGGAGATAATGCGCCTAGAGATGCCGGGCAGGTTATTACAGATCTCATGATTGAAAGAATGGGCCTTAGAGATCAAGATATGTCTGCTCCGGTAAGACAAGCATTTGAGGAGATAGGTGAGAGAATCGCAAAAGGGGAGGATATATCTGTCGTTATAGAAGATATGAAGGAAAAGTTAACAAAGGATCAAGTTGCTCTTATTGAAAAAGGTCAAGAAGTATATAAAGAATACTTACAGATGGAAAGTGAGCTTTTCGAAAAGAGAGAAGCATTAACAGCAATGAGGATAGAGCAGATAGATAGAGAATATGCTTTAACCATGCAAGTTTATGATGCGGAAATGGATTATCTCAAAAAACGTCTTGCTTTAACTGAGAAAGTCGATGACGTTTTAGAAGAGCTTCCTGTTGGTCCCGGTAGAGCAGCAGCTATAGGAGCCAGGGCTGCACAGAGAAGACAATCAAGGATGGAAGGTATTGGGAATGCTAGAACACAAGCTGGTCTTCCAGCAGATACTAGAGGAAGAGAAGGTGATTTCTTTGATTGGCTCGGTGGATATGAAAGTGCTGCTCAGGCAGCTATGGGAAGAGAAGGAGGGCCAACAGAAGGAGAAACTAGAGCTTTATCGCAAACATTTGCAGAGCTTGAAAAAGAAGGACAATTACTGCTTCATACTTTACAAGATGAAATTGATGCAGAACAGCAATATCTTGACGGCCTGATTGAAATGGCTAAGGCTCAACAAGAATATACTCAAACATTATACGATGCGCAAGGAGATCTTGCAAGAGAGCTTGTTACTGGAACTGAAGATGAAGTTGAAGACATGCTTCAGGGATTAAATGCCGCCTTAATTGCTGGTCAACAAGGTAGTTTTGCTGGAGTTCCAGAAGATTTAAAGAAACAAGTATTTTCTGTTTTTGATGCATTTGGAGATGTTGTAATTCCTGGTCTTGGCGTTACAGGTAGAGATGCTCAAAGAGAAATTACTAAAAACGAACTAATGAGAAACTATGGTGTAGACCAAGCTACTGCGGAACAATTGGCGAGCAAAGCTGTTAAAGACCGTGTGCCTATTGACGAGCGAATGAAGGAAATGATTGAACTCCAAGAAAAGAAAATTCTGGAGTTACTTCAACGAGAAAAGATGCTCAATGATTACATGGCTAGATTGCAGAATATTAATAATCAATTATTTGCTGTTAAGGTGGACAAGTTTGCTAAGGCTGTAGATGATTTTGCTGCTAAGATTGATAACTTTGTTATGGACGTATTAAATCAAGATGGTCAGGAAGCTCCAGCCCCACAACAGCAGCCAGTAGTTGATTTTACTTTTCCAGAATGGATGAAGCCTCAAGAACTTCCAATGAATGGAGATGCGGTTGCTGTATTTGTAGTTAATGGCGGAGGTAGAGATGGAAGAGCGGCAATTGAAGGAGAAAATGATCCAGATTTACGTGGTGATATACCTGCATCAACAGAGGAGGAACATGCTGCTGCTACACAAAGAGGCCTGGATGAGCGGCAGATAGCAGAAGATTACATGGCTCGAAATAGAGGTACTGGAAGGACGGCAGCAGATCATCAAATGAGTGGGTTTGACCAATGGATTACTGATACTATTGCTTCTATACCTTTGCCTTGGGATAGATTTGCCAGAGGAGGCTTAGTTTATGCCGCAAATGGCGGTGCTATGGACATGTCTAATATTGGATTTAAACCAAAGGGAACAGATACAATTCCCGCTATGTTAAGTCCTGGGGAATTTGTCGTCAGAAAGGAATCTGTTGATAAAATTGGCCTAGCCAATCTA
>Ga0208898_1001440_pt1 | contig 15785 bp, 24 predicted proteins | sample VirMetDEL_Mar_4_FD_184513 | JGI IMG/M metagenome (GOLD analysis project Ga0208898, IMG submission 184513) | Aqueous microbial communities from the Delaware River and Bay under freshwater to marine salinity gradient to study organic matter... | ecosystem: Environmental > Aquatic > Marine >...
CGTTAATTCATTTGTAAAAGATATTTTAATCACAGCAATAAAAAAAGAGAATACTTTAGAAATTACAGAAAATACAAATAAATGATAATTTTTATATACTTTTTATCTCAATTATTATAAATGGAGCTGTACCTCAAAGAGCAACCTGTAGAACTAAAACAATTTCTAAACGTTAATAAAATTATCCTAAATGATATTGATATTTACGACCAAGAAACTGGAGAACTTGTCATATGTTTCAAAAAAAATGTTATACCTAAAGAACTATACAATATTGACAATAAATTAATTAAATATGCCTCGACGTACTCAAATAATAGAGGTGACGCAGCAGGTATCACCAATGTCAAAGATCTTCAAAAAGGCATGGAGCATTGGCGAAATTACCCAATTGAAGTGATTGATAAACATGGTAATACTTTACCTGATAATCATACAGAAACAACGTCTTTTATTAAAATGAAAGATGGTACTATTAATAAACGTAAAAGGAGCAATCAGGCTATGTCTAACAGTGTAGGTGGTTATGACCGTAGCAATACATTTCCATGTAGATTGACTAACTGGACTAGGAAGAATTTAGAAGCTTATCATAGTATATTTCCATTATCTAAACATATTTCAGATCTTTATTTTCAATATGCCCCTGATAAATGGTTAAATCAATATGATAAATATAGTCAATCACCTGAAGATTTTTTAATACCCGATACTAATTTCAGTACTCTTACAATTAATATGGATTGGCGGACTGCTAGCCACAAAGACAAAGGAGATTGTAAAAATGGTTTAACAGCCTTCACAGTTAAAGATATTGATGGTTTCAAAGGAGGTGAATTATGTTTTCCAACTTACAATATAGCATTAGATGTAAGAGAAGGCGATTTAGTCCTGTTTAATCCACATAAAATACATTGTAATAATAAATTAATTAAAAATGGTAGAATGAGCTTCGTATTTTACTTACGTGAAAAGATGGATAAGTGTTCTTAATAGAATAAAGAACATTTTTTCTCAAAATGTTCTTTGAATAAATATTCCCAAAATTTGAATCTCGGTTTCTGTGAAGTTATTATATACAAAAAAAAAATAAGCAAGAGCAAAAAAAAAGAACAAAAAAAGAGTACAATGGATATCCAAGAACCACAAATTATATCATATTATGGATTGAAAAAAGAACAAAAAAAGAGTACAATGGATATCCAAAGCATTCTTAATGATATGGTGGGTGTTGGAGAAGATAAGGATACCATCTTGAAAATGTTTAAGAAGTTAGAAGAAGAAAACAAGCAACTCAAAGAAAAAAACAAGGAACTCAAAGAAGAACATCAAAAGTTTGATGAAATATGGAAAACAGAAGGCATCACGGAACAAGATATTATTGATATGAAAAGGCAAATAAGCAACCAATGCGATCTAATTACAAAACTTAAAGAAGAAAACAAGCAACTCAAAAAAGAAAACAAGGAAATCAAAATGGAGACCTCGGCATACTGGGTTGTAATAGATCAACTCGGGGACTACATGGAACGTGTAGATCAAAATGCTGTTGATGTATTCAATGAAATTACCGAAGACTTTGATGATATCGCAAGTAGAACCCTTGAGTAATTAAATAGTCTCAGTAATCGTTTCAATAGGCTCTTCTTCAGGTTCAATATCTTCAATAAAGTAATCATCAATATTTTTTTTAGGAAAATATTTAGTTAAACCAACTACATCATCTTTACTAAAAGCATGTATCATCATTGGAATCCGATTTAAATGTATATAACCTGTAATAATAAATACAATATGCTCCCACGATGGTTTATGTACTCGTTCTAAATTAGGCAGATTGTACTGATCTCCTTCCTGTTGATAATCGTCAATAAAGTAATTAGGATTATATTCAGGTGTTTTAGTTATCCTTAATGAACCATCTGGGAGTTGCTCTGTTTCTGGTAAGAACTCCTGATAATTACAATCGAAACCGATTAGTTGTAAATCATTGTATCCAAGTATTACAGAAAATAATACAGCAACTGAACCACTACACCAATCCAATAAATACCTAAAAGGATTATTTCTCATACATTGGAAGTCTTCTAAAAAGATAACTTTATCATGATTTTTTAGTTCAGGTTCTACTTTCAAGATTGCCTTTGATAATAAATATCCTTTTTTACACTTGTTTTCATCTATCATTTTTTTTATTAATTTATGATGATGTTGTAATACAACATGATCCACATTGACATAATAATCGGGAAACCAATTGATTTTATACCAATGACGTATAGCCATTGTTAAACCAATAGTATCTTCTTTAATCTTTGTGAAATCAAAGTCTTTAAGAGTTCGTCCATTACCAATCACAGTACATCTTTTTACGACACCTTCTGACATATTTATAATATGTGAATATAAAAATATTATATATTGAACTAATAATAAACAAAGTAATCCAAATGGAATTAATCAAAACACCCCGAACGGCTCGTCCAATGCCTGATAACATTGAAGATTGGTCGCCTGAGTGTGAAGAATTACTTGCCGATTGGAGCGAAATTTCATCTTGCTACAATTGGCTACACAACTACTCACAACGTAAATATAAAAGAAAATATCATGCTCTTCAAGTACCGATTATCGTTTTAAGTACTCTTACAGGAGTTGGTAATTTTGCTACTGAAAGTTATGTACCAGAGAATTTTCAGCAAGGCTTTACAGCATTTGTAGGAAGTCTAAACATCTTTGCTGGGATTTTAGGAACATTATTATCCTTTTTACGTTACAGTGAAATATATGAATCACACCGTATTGCTTCACTAGGTTGGGCTAAATTAAGTAGAAATATCGAGATAGAATTATCCTTACATGACCAAAAAAGAAAGAAATGTACCGACTTCTTAAAAGTTGCTCGTGCTGAATATGACAACCTACTAGAAAGTTCGCCTATGATTGATACTGATATCATTGAAACATTCAATAAAAAATTCGATGGTAAATATGAAAATGTTGCTCGTCCACTTATATGTAATGGTCTTAAAGAAGTTACACCCTATTTCAATAATAAAACAAGTGAAGGTGAGCCTAAATTAATACCTGAAGAAAAAGAACTTGAATATGTAAGTGGACCAATACCTTAAAGAAATATAATATCCTTTTCAAGGTTCATTTTATAGCAAAAATACAAACAATCAAATGTTGCTGAACTCTTTTTTTCAGGTATAAAATCATATCTTCTTGGAGGAACAATGATTTGTATATTATTTTTGAATACTTTGAAATACTGATAACACAATGTAGATACAGGCATTATCATTATGAATGGTTTGTCTATTTCTAATAATCTATGTAATACCTTTTTCTTTATACTATACGGTGGATTATCGATTATGATATCATATTCAGGTACATATGTAAAGAAATCTCTGTTTTCATGAATTATATCATAACCTAACTCTTTTAACTTATGATCTCCGTCAAAATAAAAAGGACACCATATTATTTTATTTTCAGGAATATATTTCTGTATATTACTCCATACCTCTATTGGAGTTTTTAAATTATCATTTACTCTAGGTTTGTAATCTGTATAACTAGCCATTTACCATTAGCAAAGATATTATTTCTCATAAATCATTTAAGGATAATATATAAAGGAGTAACTATGAATAATAATAGGTACTATCAAGGTAAAATTTACAAACTAGTCGATAATACAAATGGAAACTTATACGTAGGGAGCACCTGTGAAAAAAAACTTTGTCGGAGATTACAAAAACATGTTTGTGGTTACAAAATATGGAAGAGAGGAGGCAATCAACGTAAAATGAGGTCATTTGATATTATCAAAAATAATGACTATAAAATTATATTACTAGAAAATTACCCTTGTGAAACAAAGGAGGAGTTACTAGCAAGAGAACAATATTACATTGATAATCTGGTTTGTGTAAATAAAAATAATACATATCATAATAAATTAGAATATCAACGTAAATGGAGTAATGAGAATAGAGAAAAAGTAAATCAATATGTTCGTGATTGGCGTAGTAGAAATCCCGATAAAAAAAAAGAAAACGATCGAGCATACCGATACAGTGTAAAAATAGGACATATTAATAAAATTGATCCGTTTTTATTCTTCATTGATTAGTCTATAACTGCTCTGCTGGTGGTGGAGGCTTCGTATATACCTTCAATGCTGTGGCTTGGCTATGGCCCATCACTAAATTATCTTGAGCCATATCCTTTAATTGTTCTTTTACACCCATATATTTATCTGATAAAAAAACCTTGCGTAATAGGGTGGTACTCACCGACTTACCAATTCTTTTTTTAAATTGCTTGGTTAATAGTTGTGATACATTATTTGTACCAATCGGTGTACCATCCCATTTACATAACAAATATTGCTCCCCAGGAAAGAAACGCAGATAAAATCTAATTATCTTTTTTAAATGTGGGGGAACATCTATGACACGTTCCCCATACTTCTTTTGTGTTTTAAAATCGTTGAAATAAAACGTCATTTTGGACTTTTCAATCACTAGGTAATTTGTTTTATTTTTCATTTCAATCGTTTCTTTGTTATAGTCACGCTTACGCATCACCCTACAATTGCCGAGTTCATTGCGAAGCGGTAAAGTTCTATGGATATTCAATAACAAATAGGCTTGTAATAATCCCTTTTGATTTACATTACATACTAATGTTTCTTTTAACTTTTGTTGTTTTATTTCTTGTCCGATTTGTGTGATAACCTTGTCTAAATCTTCTTTAGTAATCATATTTTTGGCTTGGTTATCACTCCATTGATTGGAAGCATTCATTTCATCGTATTGCTGATTTAACTCATCTCTTTTAATTTCATACATCTTTATCATGGCATCTAATGAACCATCGTCATTAAAAGCAAATAAATAAATAATAATGCTATTTAAGTAATTTCTTATCGTCGTAAAATTTAAATCTTTTTCTTCTAGTTTTTTTAGTACATCATCCATGTTTTCTAACCAATCAAAACCACAGAGACATTTACCATCGTTCATCATTTTTGATACAGCACCTATGTTATTAAGATATATTTTCATTGTTGAAGGTTGAACCTGACGGCCTTGCTTGGCTCTGTTTTCGGTAATTTTTTGAATGATTTCATCATTGTTTAACTCCATATTTCCTTCCATTTTTAATAATATTATTAGATTTTTTTTTAAGTATTTTAACGCGAATTAATATTCATATTGTTCGTCATCTAATTTATATGTACTATATGTAAAGCCGAGTTTAGCATCAGGGATGTGTAATGTTCCCAAAGCTGGAAATACAAAGTATCTGATAATACCTCTTTTTTGTAGTTCATGGTAAGCAACATCAATGGCTCTATATTTACGATTACAATATACTTCTTCAATTGAGGATAATATTTTCATTGCTACTGTTTTATTTGGTATATAGTACGCACAGGCATGTGTTATTCTATATTTGTCAGGTTCAATAGTTTTAATTAAATTATTATCCTTTTTGATATTTTCTATGATATCTTGTTTCTTATCATTAAATGTATTGTAATCTTTGACTAATGGAGCATTGATTTGTCCTCCTAAATATACAAATTCTTCAGGTAATATTTTTACGATTTCTTTTAATAACTCCATATCCTTAACAATACAATCGTCTTCAAGGATACAGATATCTTTTAAATCTTCGTCAATTATCTTTTTTAATACACCTTTGTGTGATTCACTACAGGCACATATCTTTTTTCTTAATTCTATTTTACAGTTGTATCTAAAATGATATTTATTTAATATTTCATCTGTGATATCTTCCCACCAGATAGCATCGATGATTTCATAATCATCATTATATTTACCCCTACGCTCTGGATATGCCGAGATCACAAAAGTTTTCATTATACAGTTACTTCGTTATAATATTAAATGATTTTATTTTCAAAATGTCCTCGTAAAAAGCAAATTTGAATCTCCGTTTCTGTGAACTAGTAATATTAAAAGTATATCACAATTTCTGTGAACTAGTAATATTAAAAGTATATCACAATGTCTCTCAAATGGGCAGGATATCCATACTCTATTGAAAAACTCCGAAAACTAGCAGATAGTGTCGTCGATGACGAGGGGCGCAGCAAAGGCAAAGAGTACATAGCCCAGTGCCTCGCGGAAGCGTGGGAAGAACAACAGAGACTTGACAAAGAAATTGAAGAACTCAAAGAAGAAAACAAAAAGATCACAAAACTCAAAAATAGGGCTGTAAAACATATTATGAAACTTAATAAGGAAATCAAGGAGCTCAAAGATGAAAAAGAAGAAGAAGAAGTAGACAAGTTGAATTGTTGTTGTGAATGTAATACAAAGAGAGAATGCCTTTCTGATACATTTGTCACAATTAGAAAATTAGATGGTACTGAATCTGTAATGTGTGGTATGTGTAGTCTAAATCATTTTGAATCTAAATGCTCGTAAATGTAATATAATTATTTTATTTTCAAAATGTTCTTTGAATAAATATTCTCAAAATTTGAATCTACATTTTATTTTTGTAGCATGTAATAAAAAAAACTGTAATAAACATGACTAATAATCCTACTCTTATTGCTGGGTTCGAAGACATCATGGTACATATCAGGAACCAAGAAAAACGTATCAAGCAATTGGAGGATGAACTATATGAACTCCGTGAATTTAAAAAGGATGCTGAAGACACTTGTGGATCACATGTAATTATGGAAGTTATGAACACTCGTATTGAAAATGCTGAAAAAGAAGCACTAAAAACAGAACAACGATACGTTCTTGAAAAGGAAATGAACAAGTGTCATGTACAAAAGATAAATAAACTACAAGATGCCCTTTATCATAGATTCAATATACAAACATGTTGTATTTGTGAAGATTTGTATCATATATCTGAAATTGAAGTAGTATTGGATTGTGACTATGATCCTTTGGATTGCTGTCTAAATTGTCGGGATAATCAAGGCTACACTCAATGTACATCATGTATGGAATATGTTGATAATTCACTTGTGGATACTGACGACGAATGTTCTCGTTGTAATGGAATACGTAATGAAGATATGAGCTCAGATGACGATTAATATTTAGAAATATAAAAACAAAATATATTATAATTATAAATGTGTGATAATCCTGATTGTAAATGTACTTACTGTACTAATGATAACTACGATAGATACATAGGAGACCACATGAGGGAATGTCTTGACAATATCAATCGTTTTTTATTGAAACCTGCTGAAAAGTTGGATGATAAAGATGAAGAAAGATTTTATCAAATGATAATGTATCAGGCACAAGAAGAATTAGCACAACTTCGAAAAATAAAATCTTGTCTAGATTAAATGAAGATTGCCATACTTATCCCAAGCACAACAAATAATAGAGATTGGAACTGTATTACTGATACATATCTTTACAAAAGTATCATATCATTTGTTTCACAATATAATCCTGAGTACCAATATAAATTTTTTGTTGGAATAGATAAAGATGATAAAATCTACAATGATAAATCACAAAGACAAAAAATCTATGAACTCTGCCGTACTTGGGCTAATGTTAGTTTTCAGTTTTACCCTTTTGATGAAAACATTCCCAAAGGACATGTCTCTATTATGTGGAATATACTGTATAAAAAAGCAATTGAAGAATTTTATGATTATTTCTGGATCACGGGAGACGATATAATCTATTGTAGTCGTGGATGGTTGGATAGATGTATCACGGCTCTTCAAAGTACCAAAAACCTCGGAGCAGCAGGTTGTTACAATGGAAACAGTGAAATATTAACTCAGTTTCTAGTATCACAAACACACTATGCTATCTTTAATTTTGCTTATAATCCTAAGATTACTAATTGGTGGGTTGATAATCATTTACATGAATTATATAGTCCATCCTTTTTACATATAGTAGATGGAGCATGTATTAATGCTGGTGGTGCTCCTAGATACGAAGTTGATTATTCAGCACAAACATATTACAAACAATTGGTAAAAGAAGACAAAGAAAAATTAATATGTTTCATTAAATCAAATGGAGGATACAGTCATTATAAACGCACTGAAAGAAGAAGCCTCAAGACCAAATCACAAAAGTCCAGTAAAACCAATTGAGGATGTAAATCGTAAAATAGATGCTCTTACATTGGAGGTTTCATCATTAAAAAGAGAAATTAGGATTATTATTGATACGTTAAAACCACAAACTGAAGTAGCAACTCAAAAAGGCTGGCTATGGTAATGTGGTAATCAATCAAATGTAACCTTAAATAAATTATCCGCTGGCGCATGTTTTACTACAAGAGTTTTTGGAATATCACCATAGCAGGGTGGTAATCCTTTTCCACTGTGTTTTACACCACGGGCTTTACACGATCTATTATTACGTTCCCATTGCTTTCTGTATTCCTTTATGTTTTCGGTTTTTTTAACTTTTTTTTCTGTCATTTAATTATAAATGGAAGAATTTCCTTATATAAGTATTTGTACTCCCTTATTTAACAGAACCAAATGGCTCCCCCTTATGATCTATAATCTTAAAAATCTTGATTATCCAAAGGATAAACTAGAATGGTGTGTTCTTGATACACATGATAAAAAGGATAATATTTGGGATAAACTATTCAAAAATAAACAAGAAATAGATGAAGTAGAAAAACAAATAGGTTTTAAAATAAAATATGTAACAAAGCCTGAAAGTTATCCTATTGGAAAAAAAAGAAATATGTTAGTTAAACAAGCTTCACATAAGATATGTGCTAACGCAGATTCAGATGATGTAATGCTTCCAAGCTGGCTCAAACATAGCATCGAAGTTATGCGTTCTGATAAAAAATGTTCGTTAGTAGGTACGCCCGAAATGAGTTTCGTGTACCCCTACCTTGATTGGAAAATTACAGGTATAAAATGTCCTGTAAAGAGGATGATTCATGAGGCTGCTATGGTTTACACAAAGAAGCATTGGGGCTGTATGGGTGGATTTGCTGTTTCATCACAAGGGGAAGGTACCAAATTAATTGATGGACATGAAAAGGCGTGTTTGCCGACCAGCGCTGATAAATGTATTATTTGCGTGTGTCATGATGGTAATACTATAGACAAAGATCAGTTCAAAGATAAATCGGATCGCAATGTTGTTCTTGGGGGTCCGATTAAAGAAGTATTACAACAAATATTAAAATAATATATATACATATAAATGAAATATTTTCTGATAACTCACCAAGAGAATTTTGATTTTGCTATTGCTACGAAATATATCTTAGCAACCGATTGGGACATTGATGCCGAAATAATTGTCGGACATACCATTTCTGATAAATACCCTCGTACTGGGGTACTACATCACAACTGGATTGATTATGTTTTACCGAAATGTATTGAAAGCGGTGAAAGTTGTATTGTATTTGAAGATGATGTCAGATTGAAACAAAATATAAAGGATTTACCATATGATGATTTTGATTTAATTTGGTTCGGATTCAGAAGAGGTAAACTAACAAATAAAAATCATCGAGTGACTGGTACACAGGGTTTATATCTGAGTAAAGATATCCTAAAAGATGTTTATGATAATTTTATACAATATAAACGTAAAATACATCTAGATCATCTAGTTTCAAAATTCTGTATGGAGTTTATCGATAAATACAGAATAACACAAACAAAATTATCCTATTGCTATGAAAAGGAGCATGATTCACTCATCAGCTTGGATGATTGGTCTAAATACACAAAATAAAATATTGTGTATATATATACAATGATAATTACACATATTAACAAAACTCACAGTAGAAGAGATATGCTTGAATTAATAAAATTATTTAAATTACCGATTGAGGATGCTGAGGATTTAAACAAAAAAGAACTGTCTGCTGAATTAATAGATGTACTCAATAAAATTGATAATATTATCCCTGATGATCATTTTTACTGTATTAATAATTTACAGGACCTAAAAGAACATTTAATAAAACCAAATCAAAAAAAAATTTTATCAATCAAAGACAAGGCTGAAATCATGAAAACAGCCAAATTGATTATTGCTTTTTGTAAGGGAGGATATGTAATTGATATATCATATTTTGATAGTATTGACGATGTATATACTGAAGCGCGCAGGGTTTCACAGTTTGGTGATATGCCTACAGTGCGAAGAATGTGTAGCCTATTAAATAAAAATCCTTATTCTACGGAAATGATCTATCCAGTTATTTCTAAAAAAGTCCAAAAAGAATTAGAAGTAAAAGCACTGACAAGTAAAAAGGTCCATACTTCATTACATGTGAAACACGGTAAGATATTGGTACAATTTGATTAGTGGCCTTCTCAACGACCACAGCTGCCGCCCTATCTTTGTAAGCCTGTTGTTGTTCGCTTGTGAGTTGTTTCCACTTTCTCCCCATATACTCAACATATTTCATTTCTGTGTCAAGACTTTTCATTTCTTCTTTGAATTTTTCCATGTTTTCCTTACCAAATAGCGTGTATCCTGAAAGAGGTCGTGGCTTTTTCACCATCTCAGATGATTTTCGGGCAGATGTCTTGTTTTTAACCTTGTGTGATTTGTTTGATTGATATGTAATCATAAATTATAAGATTCAAATTTTGAGAGGGTGATTACTTGACTATTTAAGTGAGTCCCTGAATTTTTGAACTTCCGCCCCTTTACCACCGCCGCAGCCAAAATATGAATACTTCCAACACTCGCACAATTTTTCCCATATCATATCCCTTCCCGCATTGTGTGAATTACAATACACCCTTGTAAGTTCAACATTCTCTACCCATAGAGAGTATCTCAGATATCCGGGTCCCCGACGTATTACTCCATCACCATTCACCCAATCCTGTAATTTTGTTTTCCCCTTTGAAGGGTTCGGGGAGAGCACACACTTCTCATATTCCGCGAGTACAGAGTCAAATGACATCCCTTGGGATTTGTTTGATTGATATGTAATCATAAATTATAAGATTCAAATTTTGAGAGGGTGATTACTTGAAACCAAATCTACTCTTGTATGAAGATATATTACTTCTCAATGACGTGCTTTCTCCCCAGAGCAAATAATATGAAAGGAACCCTGCGCGCGTAGGATCATTTGTTTGTAAATCTTTTTTGTGGCGACTCCTATATCTTGAACGACGTTCTTTGTCTTTTGAGAGTAAGTAATCTGTCATACCTGCTGCTCCGAAATAAGTTTTCTTTTCTCTGCCTGTTGATGTATCTGTAAATACAGCAACATATTTCTTACCAGATTTATCAGATCTCTTTACAATCATTTTATCATATTTTACCATTTACAGTTATATATTATTTTTTTTAAAACATACAAATCCTTGATTATCTTTTGGATGAATGTACTTCTTTATACATTCACAATTTGGATAGAGTTCTGATAATTTCTCTATTTCATTTAGATTTTCTGGAGGAATATCCTCAATAATATATATATCATTACAATATTTCCACAAAGTCTTGAATGATATTATTTGATGTGCTAATATATGACTTCCATCATCAATTATGAAATTAACTTCACCTATATTATTCATCATTTGTTCTAATTGTAAAGTATCACTTTGATCGCATTTATATGTTTGAATCCCGTCTAATTGTATTTCACGTATATCACAACCAAATATATGTGATTTTTCAAAAAATTCTTTCCACATATACAAACTTGCTCCTGCTCTGTAATTATCATTTGTAAATTTACACATTAATTCAGGATAACCAATTCCTATTTCCAAGACCTTATCATATTTTTTGTTTTTTAATATTTCATAGTATTCTGGCGTGTAGTGATGATTTATTTTTGGCGTTTTATCACATAAATATTTTTCTGCTATTATACATAAAGGCGTTTCCATGTTACACAATATTCCTGTATTATATATTAATTTAGATAAAAGACCTGATAGAAAAAAGCAAATCGAAGATGAATTAGATGGGTTTCGTAATATTGAAAGAGTTGAGGCAATAGATACTTGTACTACATCAGGATATTATGGTTGCGTTTTATCACATATCAATGCTTTGGAGACAGCAAAAGAAAAAGCATATAAAGAAGTTATGATTTGTGAAGACGATTTCGAATTTGTAAATAAAGATAAGTTTGTTTATCCTGATATTGATTTTGATGTCTGTATGTTGGAAGGGGATATTGTCGATAAATCATTTATTAATTGGAATTATAATAAAGTATCACTTGGATTACACACTGGTTGCTATATTGTAAAGAAACACTATTATGATATATTAATAGATTGCTTCAAAGAAAGTTATGATAAGTTAAAAAAAAATCTTATAAGGGATAATTATTTAGATGTTTATTGGAATAAGTTACAAGTCAACGATACATTTATTTCACCATCATTACAAATAGGTAGGCAACGTGAAAGTTATTCAAATATTAAAAATAAAAACATGAAAAGATATTTAGATTAAACGAAGTAAGCTTAATCACCACAAATAACTTCTGAAATATTATCTTCACTACTTGATTTTTCAAGTTTTAAAATCTTTTCTATTTCTAATGCTTTTTTCGATAAACTTGTTTTTTCTCTCAAATCTACAATGATTTCATTTAATTGTAGATTTTGATCTCTTAACTTTTGGTATTCTTCTTCAGATACACCTGCCTTTGATGAAGCAAGCCTATCCTCCATAACCTTTATGTGATCCATAAGTTTACGATTAACCCTTCTACTGCTTTCAATTGCTTCTTCACGATCTCTGTCAAGTTCTTGACGTAGTTGTTCTTTTAATTCATCTTTATAAATTGCTGATGCTGCTTCTTTAAAGTTACCTTCTTTTTCCTCAAATATTTCACATTTCTTTTTTAAACGAGCATTCTCTTCACGGAGTACTGTAGGAGCATTAAGATTAATCAAAGCATCAATGATTAACTTTGCTGCTGTTTTCTTTGTTTCTTTAGTAACCCATTCTTGTAATATCTTTTTTACATCACGTTTAAGGTTCTTTTGTTTATCGGTTAATTTATCACTACTAGAGTAGGAGTATAAACCATCTTGTGCTAAATCCAAAATACGAATCGCTGCGGCATCGAATTGCTTTTCTTGTTTCATTGATATTACAAATATTTTATTTTTAAGTGTTTTACATTTTTATATTTTATTTTTACATTCTTGTGTTTCCACTCTCCTCCCCTTCTCTCCCCCCCTCCCTGAACAAATGTATAGATATAGTTACTCCTTTTAATTATAACCACTCAATAATTGTGTAATAAATGTTCCAATTGTGTAAAAAAAGAGCCAAATATGTAAAATAAGAGCCTAATATGTAAATTATGAGCCAAAAATGTAGTAATTATGAATTGTATGAAAGGTAAAATGTAAGGCTTAAAAGGGATGAATGGTCTGTTTAAAAGGCAAACAAAGGTAATACACAGAAAGTTAAAAATTAATTGTGAAAGTATTTTAAAAATGAAAACCAAAAATAAAGTTTAGGAACAAAGTGACTTGAGTTTTGTTAAAAAAAAGAAGAAGCGGTGTTTTACCTTTCACGCCTTTTAAATTACTGATTGTTCCCTTTTAACGATTACATATTGCCTATTAATTGGCGGTGTAAATTGTTATTTAAGCCATTTTTTTTACATTTTCGACCTTTTTTTGACACTCAGTACCTTTTTTGGGACGTTTTACCATTCTTTTTTACACCGCTGGTCTTTTTAGGATTTTTGTATCCTTCAAACATATCTTTTGCTTTAACCTTTTTGGCATCCTCTTGTACTTTCTCAAGATTGAAACAATCATTATTGTTGTATGGTTTACATTTCTTTTTCGGCATTTTTATATTTTTTATTATTAATAGAATATTTTTTTTATATTTATATCTTTAAAACATGTCATTAGTATTACTATCAAACGATGAAATATTCAACAATGGAGGTGGGATATCACAACCGAACTCATTTACGAATGTTACAGAGTCACCTTTAATAATTAAGGCTAACTCTGAAGTTGCTCTCCAATCACTTAAAATCAATAAAGAAGGTCAAGCACATGTGTCAAGAGCGAATAATCGTATGGGATTATACATTGGTAGATATTTAAACGATCAATACGACCCATACGATGAAGCATATACCAGAGAACCAAGAAATGTTAATGATATAACATTGAATGAAGGAACATACGATCAAGATGCTTTTGCTGACATGCTTGTACCAAGATTTAAGAAAGCAATCTTTCATCCTGATTTTCAAGATACATTCAATGCGAGTGTCCAGAAAGATGGCGGGGATTTTAAAGGATACAATTTACGATTTGATTATACGACTACTGCTCCGAGCTCATCTATACCGACACAAACCCAGTCAGTTCAAGCAGGTTATGAAGATTATACATATAGTGCTGGTGTAATGACAGCAACAAGTGGTGGCGCTGGTGGAATAGCACAATTTACTGACGCACCACTAAGTGCTAATCAAGGAAGATTTATTGCTAAGTTCAATGCTGCTGGTATTGAATGGTCTATGGGATTAAATCGATATGCCGATTTAGTAAATGAACAACCACCCTATGGTAATGCTGAAGATTTTGGTTTTTATGATTATGTTGCTGTAAGGGATGGAAATGATCTCAAACTATATCATGCTGTTCATAGTGATTTAGACGAAGAAGATGAAATATCAATGGAAGAAGTTGTCTATTATGGATATACTGGCGCGACGTACGCAACACCATATGATTTAAATGTAAACGCATCGTCATTTAATTGGTTAGAATTTCAAATCACAAATGATAAAGTAGATTTTTATCTAAGTGCTAGTGGTAGTTCAAGAACTAAGGTATGTAGTCCTGATATTGGAACTCCAGCAAAGGAAAATTACTTTAAACCTGTAAATCAAGCATGTGCCTACCTATATCCAAAGATTGGATTAGAACCAACACATGTAGCAACAATAATAACCTATGAAGGTCGTGCTCCAACTAATTTCAGTTACACAGGTAAAGACAATGCTGGAAATAATTTATCAATGGATTTTTACAGAACATGTTTATTGAATGGTAAAATATCATTATGTAGTGAATTAGATACAAGATTTTACAATGATATGGAAGATGCTACTCAATTTTCATTTGTAGGGATAAACGCGAGTAATGCTATCGATGCTGATTGTGTATTAGTTGTTGGTAATACCAAACTGTATACACAACCTGAACGTCAAGTCAATGGATACAATACTCAAGAACTATTAGGATTCTTGGGTGAAGCCTATGTAAAGGCAACCAGTTTCGGTAATACATTTGAACTATTTACGAGTACTGATGTACCAGTGTATAAATCAACTGATAGTATATTTGTTCGTCTAAGTTCAGGTACTCAGCTTTCAAAGAATGGCCTTACTGGTACAGATAGTAAAATATTATATCATTGTCCTAGGTTCGATAATGCTGGTAACGAGCAAGGTGGTCTTTATTTCGAACCCGGAGAGAAGACTTATCTAGACTTAGGAAATATAGGAGATACACCTGTAAATTCATTTAGTATTGATATTGTTGATCGTAAGGATAAACTTGTCAACGGATTGATAGGTGATACCATTGTGATGTTACATATACGACAGAAAAAGTGAAAAAAATTGATTTAATCAATTTTAGAAAGAATTATTAATATTTTTAGTCAGGATTAATAAAAATGTTTAGTAAAATATAGAAATGGCAGACGTTTTACCAGAAATAGTCAATGATCCTGATCTAATTGTTGAAAGCGATGAAGATC